>OCVV011359561.1_pt1 | contig 11531 bp, 9 predicted proteins | sample 1539721 | NCBI WGS metagenome assembly OCVV01 (sample SAMN02144230, study PRJEB22623) | gut metagenome | biome: sheep rumen | host: Ovis aries | place: New Zealand | reverse complement strand
CCCCCCCCCCCTGCCAGTAGATCATGAAGCCGTACAGGGCGGCGAGGAAAGGCGCGGCCCCGCGCTCGCTTAGGATCCGCTTTCTTTCGGCGCGGGCGGCATTTTCGACCATCTCCTCCTCCGTGAGGATCGGAACGGCATCCTCCTGCACTCTCCTAAAGACGCAGAAGCGCTTCTTCGCGTCCACAAGCTCCCAGCCCGCCGCGTGGCAGTACTCGGCGAATTCCTCCGCCTGAGGCTCCGGTCGGGTGTCCATCTCCGAGCCCGGAAGGAACGTGTTCACGGCGTAGGTGATCTCCTGCGGCTCCCCCTTTTCGAAAATAAGACCCGCGCCGAACCCCTCGAAGATCCATCCCTTTGCGGCCATCTCCGAGAGCCAGGCCGCGAAATCATCGCTCCTTGTATACGGAAAACTGCGGAATATGTGTCGTTTCATGGCGGCCTCCTTTCCACACATCTTTGTGCATCTTAATATCGAGTATCGATATCTTATAACTTCATTATATTATCGACACTCGATATTGTCAAGAGGCAATAAAATACCCTCCGGAACCTTTCGGGATCCGGAGGGTTTTCATTTTCATATGAGGAAACGCTTCCTTTTTATGCAGCCTTCTTAAAAAGTCCCATGAAGGAGGCGATCACCGCGAGAAGCCAGGCGCAGAGCCCGACGCCCGCGAAGGTGAGGAACCCCTGGGCGTTCGACATGGGGTTCATGCCCATGAAGGCGAAGACCACGGTGTTGACCATCGGCGCGATGGACAGGGCCACGGCGCCCATGCAGAGGACCGCGCCGACAAGGGGCAGGACGTTGCCGAACGGGACCGTCTTATTCATGCCGACAAGGGCAAGGACCAGAGCGGAAACCGCGACATCGGCGATCAGAAGCGGGCGGACACAGGCGCTCGTAAAGAGCACGCTCCCGTACAGGAAAATGCAGACAAGTGCCAGAACCGCAGATAAAGCGGACAGGTAGAAACCGGCTGTTTTCTTCATGTTAAGTACCTCCTTTGTCAGTTCTTCTCTTTCCGGACAGCCAGTACAAGGCCGGTCAGGGAGAGGATCGTGAGAATGCCCAGCGCGACATCGGCGCCCATGATGGTCTTCTCCCACCAGGTGGCGACGCGTTCAACCGTCGTATCCGGCGAGATGCCGTTCATGGCGTTGCTGCTCGCAAAGACATACAGGAAATGTTTGAGAGCCTCCTGCATCTCGTGCTGGAAAGCGGTATCCGCATTAAGGCTGTCCTGATTTCTCGCATCGCCCATGGAGCCGTGCTCAGAGGTGCTGAAGTTGGCCGAGGTGCAGAGGCATCCGCCGCCGCCCGCGTAGATGTTGTCGAGCCAGTTCATGTAGTCAAAGCCGGCCGCTGCGTAGTCGGTTTCGACCCAGCCCCTGAAGCCCCACTCTGTGCGGAGGATCTGGGTCATCAGGCCGTCGTGGCCGCCGGCAAAGGTCGTGCCGACGCGGTTGTAGGCGGACATGACGCCGAGGAGGCTGTCGCCCTTCACCGCGCCCTCGAAAGCGCGCAGGCCGTTCTCACGGGCAGCCTGCTCCGTGAAGAAGGTGGAAAGGCCCGTGCGGTTGTACTCCATGTCGTTCATTGCAAAGTGCTTCATGACGCACCAGGTACCCTTGCTCCAGGTGCCGTCAGCGAGCTCGGCAGCCATACGGTTGGTCAGCATGGCGTCCTCGGAGTAATACTCATGCGCACGGCCGCAGTAGACGGCGGTGTGAAGGTTGACGCCCGGTCCAAGTACACCGGAGATGTTGGTCCAGAGACCGTCCTCGCCGAAGAGCTCACCCTCGCGGCGGACCAGCTCCGGGTTGAAGGTGGAGGCGACGACGGGCTCCGTGGGCATTTCCGCGAGCGTCCAGACCGCATAGGGGTCATTCGGTCCTACATAGGTCGGCTCATCGCTGTTGGAGGCATCCCACTTGGCCGCGTAGCCGGAGACCTGGTCATTTACGAAGCCCAGCGGGCCGTCGTTCGTATAGACGTTGCCGATACCGACCGAACCGATCGCGTCGAATTCGTCCGTGCAGTTTTCAAGGAAATTAATAGCTTCCGGCAGCGTGATCTGCTGCACGAGGGAGTCCCACTTGGGATCGTCGAAATCCGTCACGCCGACAAGCTTGCCGGACTCATCAAACTCCATCATGCTGGCAAGGCTGAGCCCGTTCTGCGCACCCCAGACGATCTCATAGTCGCTGTTGGGCGTGAGCTCGTGACCGTGGTTTTGCAGAGTCGGCAGCATCTCCTCGGTCGCGGTGACGCCGGCTGCCGGTGTCCAGCCCTTTGTCCAGTCGCTGCGGGTGGTGTACTCGACCGTACCCGGGATGTAGCGGTTGATGTCGGCATCCTGAAGCGCATTCTCGACGTTTGCAGAGTAAGTTGTCTCGTCTCTCTTTAAGGTAACCGCGATGGCGTTGTCTGCATTGATCGTTTCATTTTCGTTGATCGTGATCAGCTTATCGGTCCCGCCGAGCTTTTTGGCGAGCACGTTGTTGACGGCCTCGTGAGCGCCGTTGCCGACCGTGAAGTAGTAATCGCCCTCGTCGAGGACCCAGGCACCGGCCGTGCCGTCTTCCTTCACAAGCTTCTCGTCATAGCTTGCAAAATACTGCGGCTCGAAGGAGATCGTAAGCTCCGCGGACTCGCCGGGCTTGAGGACCTCCGTCTTCCCGAAGCTTAAGAGCTGGATCGCAGCCTTCTCGAGGCCGCCTTCCGTGTACGGACTCTGGACGTAGAGCTGTACGACGTCCTTGCCGGCCACGTCACCGGTGTTGGTCACCTTTACCACGGCGTAGGACTCGCCGCCGATGTCCACCTTGACCTCTTTCAGCTCCTGACTGAAGCTCGTGTAGCTCATGCCGTATCCGAACGGATAAGAGACTTCCTTCGCATAGTTCCAGGCGCTGCCGTCCAGAGAACCCTCGGCAGCATCCGCCTTGCCGCGGCCGAGAACACTGTCCTCATAGCGGGTCTCGTAGTACTTGTAGCCGATGTAGATGCCCTCGCTCTCGATAAGGTAGTAATCGGCGAGATTGCCCTTCGTGAGCGGGCTGCCCTCGGCGCCTGAATAGTTGTCGTAGGAGTGGATCCCGAAGTTCACCATGGCCGGCGCGGAGAGGGAACTTACGGCGTAGGTGTCGACCAGATGGCCGGAGGGGCTCTGCGCACCGATGAGGACGTCCGCGACGCCTTCAAACCCGTACATGCCCGGGAGACCGACCCAGAGGATCGCGTCGATATCCGGATCCTGCTTGAGCTCCTCGATCTCCATCACAGCCACGCTGTTGATGAGGACGACGACCTTGCCGTTGCTGTGCTGCTTGGCAAGATCGATGATCTCGCGCTCGTAAGCGGAAAGGGACAGCGGCGTCTCAAAGGTGTTGCCGAGCGGATCGCTCGTCATGGCGGTCGTGAAGTCCGCCGCCTCGGAGCTGTCGCGGGTCAGGAGCACAAGCGCCGTCGTATTGTCGGCCGAAGCAAGCAGGTCTGCCGGGTATGCGCTTGCCGGCAGCTCACCGATCTGGTAGCTGGAAGCCGGCTCCGGGATCGTGTCGAAGCTGACGGTGTGGCTGTGGCCCGGAATCTCGGCGCCGAAGAGGCTGCTCTTGCGCACGCTTGCAAAATTTTCACCGTAGAAGCCCGCGAAGGCTCCGTTGAACTGCACGCCCTTCATGCCGAGCGCGTCAAGGATGCCGGTTGCCTTCTGTCCCCCTTCCTCGGACGGGAATGCAGGGGAGCCCATCAGGCCGCCCAGTGTCGGGACCAACGAGTTGAGGCCCCAGACGGTGACCGTCTCGGTGTCCTTGTTAAGCGGCAGGGCGCTGTTTGCATTTTTCAGAAGAACGCTGCCTTCCGCGGCGATCTCCGCGGCCAGCGCATGCTTTGCATTTGCCAGTTCCTCGACAGAGGAAAACTCCGACTTGAAATAGGTCGTGTCAGAGACGGAGCTGCCTTTTGTCTTCGTGATGTAGGCGGTGGTTCCCAGCTGGCGGTTGATGACGCTCGAGTTGGCGTTTGCCACCGATGTGAGGCTGAGTGCCAGAATAAGGAGGGTTGAGAAGATCGCGCTGAGGCCCCTCATCAGCCCGGGTTTCAGAAGTCCGTTCATGTGTTTTCTCCTTTTTTGTGTCTGCTTGATCCTGCGGAAAGAACAGGGAGATTTGCCGGCGTTCTCACTTGTTCAATCCATTTGGTTGTTTCAAATTATAACAAAAAAAGCGCCCGATTTATATCACGAATCGAAGCGCTTTGGTATAAACATTATATTTTTTCCTCTGACTGCCGAAATGAGCAGGCCGCTTCAGCGGCTGCGAATGGGGTGCGGAACCGTTACTTTCTTACACATCCGGCTTCTCTCCGTACAGCGTGCGGTACTGCTTCGGCGTCATGCCTGTCCATTTTTTAAAGACCTTACCGAAATGACTCTGGGACGAAAAGCCGAAGAGGGCCGCGATCTCGGCGAAGGATTTTTCCGTGAAAATAAGCTCCCTCGTCGCGGTCCGCACCTTCTCCCTTGCAATGTAATCCGAGATGGGCATCTTCTCCTCCCTCGAGAACACCTGCGAGAGGTAAGACGGGTTGACATTCAGCGCATCAGCGAGCTCCTTCACGGAGAGCTTTGCGTTCACGCGCCGGCTGATCAGATCCCGGCAGCGCAGGATCAGCGGATTGTCGGTCGCCGAGCGGGCACCGTCCCGCACAGCCAGGCAGAACTCCGTCTGCGCCTTTCTGGTAAACTCGAGGACCTTCTCCTTGCTCCTCAGATTTTCGATCTGCTGAATAAAGGAATCCGACATGGAAAATGCCGTCTCCGGCGACACGCCGCCCTCGATGGCCGACCGGCTCGACAGCGTGATCGCCACGATGGAGAGATCCTTGTAATTTCTCAAAGTATCCCTCGAGAGCATGCCGACCCGTTCCATCTCCAGCTCCTCGATGCTTTTAAGCAGCCCTTCGAGATCCCCCTTGCGGATGCTCTCCTGCTCGCGCCGCTCCTGCTCGTAGGAGTTGTGGCTCATGTCGATCTCGTGCAGATCCGCGGAGAGCGTATGGACCGTTTTCCGCATGTTCTTCCGCTCGCTGTCTTCGCCTCCCGCATAGCGGTCGGCCGGACTCCCGAGGGTCATCTCCGGCATGAGATCCCGGTAGGAGAAGAAATCAAAATCCGCGCATTTCCTATGCAGCATGAGATCCGCGCAGGTGATTCCCGCGAAGCAGCCGGTGAACTCACCGTACTCGGAGTACTCGTCGGAAAATTCGCTCGTGTCGAACACGGGCCCGATCTCCTCCCAGTTCTCACCGTCACCGGACCAGAAAAACTGAGACTCACGGCCTTTGACGAGCATTTTGAGCCACAGCGGACCGTCCGCGACCGCCCGGCGGGCGTCCGCATACTCCGTCTTTATACCGTTGCGAAGCCGCAGCACCGAGAGAGCCGGGCCGCCGAGCGTGTCGCTCCAATATTTCCGCAGATACGCGTAGTTCATGTTGTCGTAGTAGAGCATGAGGCCAGCGCTGTGTTTATACATTTCCGGGGAGAACTCCATCTTTGCGGTGATCTCTGCATTTACGCTCGTGAGTTTTCGCGCAAGGAAGCTCACCCGGTTTAAGGAGGCCTGCGCCTCCTGGCCCCGCATGCGAAGCCAGCCCGGACGGGACGTTAAGTCGCAGAAGCTTTCCGGCGCAATGCGCGGTGCGCAGTACTGGAGCCCCAGCTCCCCGCTCTCGAAATCATCCTTCTCCGGGAGAGGTGCGGCCTCCCAGTCCGGAAGATCGCTGCCCTCCACATAGGTCTCCGCAAGTCTGCCCCCGGAGGCGAGGCGAAGCCACCCGTCCTTTGTCCAGGACATTTTCTGGATGGCGGTCTCACGCCCCAGCGTGCAGCGGAGCTCCGGCGTAAAGGGCCTCGCACAGAGGTGCACCAGATAGACCTCGCCGAGGGTTGTCTCCACGTAGCTGCCGTGTCCGCATTTCTGCAGATAGGAGCCCGGATTAAAATAGCGCGGCTTTAAGTGATCGACATCCGACCGCTCGTCATGCTCTTCCGGCACTGCCGTGAGGATCGGATTCTCCGGATCCCCTTCGTAGGGACCGAACGGATCTTTCGCCCTCGCCATCGTGACTGCGTGATAGTAGCCGGTGCCGCCCTCGGCGCACATGAGATAGTAGTACTCCCCGTGCCTGGTCAGGTGCGGGGCCTCAAGGCAGCCGCGGTCCGTCCCGCCGCGCCAGATGCGCTTCGGGAGTCCCACAATGGACTTTGCCTCTGGATCATACTCCACGATGCAGATCGCGCCGGGCTTTTCATAGTCCGACCTCGTCTCCCAGTCGAGCGATACCAGATATTTGCGCCCGTCGGTGTCATGAAGCAAAGAAGCGTCAAAACCCGCGGAGTGCAGGTAAACCGGCTCGCTCCACGGACCTTTGATGTCCTTTGCCGTGATGAGATAGTTATCGATATCAAAATATCTGGCGTTCATCGAGTTCATGACCCCGTAGACCACGTAGAAGAGGTCTTCCTCCTCCGAGTAGGTAAGGCAGGGCGCCCAGATTCCCTTGGCGGAGGGGAGTCTTGTGAGGTCACAGGCCTTCTCATCCGTGAGGACATGGGTATAGAGCTCCCAGTGCTTCATGTCCCGGGAATGATACACCGGGATCCCCGGAAACCACTCGAAGCTGGACACCGCGATATAGTAGTCATCTCCCTTGCGGCAGATGCATGGATCAGCGTGAAAACCGGTCAGGATCGGGTTTTTGATCTGCATGCTGGCATTCCTCCGTTCGCCGTAAAATGAATTTATCCCGAGTGAGAACCCTCCCGCTCAGGATAAATCTATCATAATCACACTGTTTATTATATCACAATTTTCAGTATTTTATCACGGATTTAAGGTGTTTCAAAGAAGATCCTCATTATACACCGCGCGGCTGCCTCCGACAAACTTCGGGCGGCGGCGCGCACAGATAAGAGAGGCCTCCCCGATCTTCTTCGTCGCGATGCGGAGGGGCACAACGACCGGCTTTATATGCATGCCGATGAGGGTCCCGCCGATGTCGATCCCCGCGTGGGCGCTTGCCTTAAGCGTCTCGACCGCGACAGGATCATGAAACTCCCTGTAGGCGGTCGTCGCAAAGGAGCCGCCTGCCTTGGGTTGAGGGATCACGTTGACCTCCTCAAGGCCGTAGCGGTCCGCGGCTTCCCGCTCCACGATCAGTGCGCGGCCAAGATGCTCGCAGCACTGGGCCGCGAGGAAGATCCCGCGCTCGCAAAGTGCCCCGTGAATCCCTGCGAACAGTGCGCCCGCCGCGTCAAGACTTGAGTGGGTGCCGATCTTCTCCCCCAGCACCTCGCTCGTCGAGCAGCCGACCACAAAGAGGTCCCCTGCGCGGAGCTTTGCTCCCTCGCACACCTCGGTGGCCGCCTGATAAGCTTCGCGTTTTATCTTCTCCAGTTCGTTTTCCTCAACTTTGATGAGTTCCATCTCTTATCTCCTTCCCGCTCTTTTATTCCTGCATGACCCTGTGAAAGAGGTCCATAAGTCCCCCGCGGAAGCAAAGCAGGATGGAGCCTGCCATGCCAAGCAGCGCCTGGGCGATCTCATAGGGGAGCTTTATCATCGCGTATTCAAATGTGCTGTACACATAGATTTTCCCCAGTGTATACAGTGTAACCATAATCACGGCGCCGACGGCCGTGCTGATCCAGGCTGCCGCCTTCCTGTGTCCGGGGAGAATTTTCCGGAACAGGATCGAAACGGCCACTGCCTGCAGCCCGTGGGCCGCGAGTGAGACGAACATGGGCAGGGGATAAAATAAAAGATCCCCGAAAAACGCGCCTAGTCCGCCCACGACAAACGCCGCAACCGGGTCCAGCAGCATCGCCGCTGTGAGGATCACGACATCATTCAGATACAGATGTCCGCCCGGGACAGGGATCCCGAAGGCGCACAGGGCGATGTTCATCCCCATGAAGACTGCCGTCACCGTGATCCATCTGACCTTATCTGTCTCCCGCAGCGTCATACTTCTTACTCCTTTTGCTGTGAGTCCCGTCATGGCCTTATACCTCCTGACATTCCGGTTTTTTCATATACAGGCAGTATAACACAAACCGACCCCATGTAAAGGGTCGGTTTGTAGGTTTTTGGTTATGTCAATTTTTGAAATTTGAAACGCTCTCCGTTTTTTAGCGGATTGTCCTGTCAAACCGCCCCAGAACCTCCAGCATATCCTCTTCCAGGCGTTTAATGCACTCTGCCATCATGCCGACCGGAATGCCGTAAAATGCCTCCGCGATACTGCCGGCGATGCAGGTCAGGGTGTCGCAGTCTCCGCCCAGAGAAACAGCCGTCCGGATCACATCCTCAAAATCATTCCCCTCCAGGAAGGCCGTTATTGCCTCCGGCACCGTCTCCTGGCAGCTTTCCACATGGTGATACCCGGGACGAATCTCGTCGCAGGTGCGGCTTAAATCATAGCCGAACTCACGGACGATGTAATCGCGGATCTCCTCCTTCGAAGCGCCGTTTCTCGCCATGAAGATCGCACTTGCCGTCGCCTCCGCCCCCTTCACACCTTCCGGATGGTTGTGGGTGACCTCGGCGGTCCACCTCGCCATTTTTCGGGTCGTCTCAAGGCTGTCGTAGAGCCACCCCGCGGCGGATACGCGCATGGCGGAGCCGTTGCCGTAGCTGCCGTAGGGTCCCATCCTGCGGTCCCTGAGCCACACGCGGAATCTTCCGCCGTAGCCCGCATCCGGATACCTGCTGCCCCAGCGGCGCATCGAATCCGCAAGGAGCTTCTTTACCGTCTCCTCATCGTTCTCGGCATCTTTTTCCCTCGCATCCAGCAGCGCCTCCGCCACCGCGATGGTCATCACGCTGTCATCCGTAAAATGAACCCCTCTCCCAAACAGCGGGAAGTCCTTTGTCTTGCCGCCCCGGTCAAATTCACAGGGTGCTCCGATCATATCTCCGAGTAATGCTCCGTACATATAATTACCTGCCTTTCTTTCATTTCTCTTTTTCCTGATGCAGGTTCAGTATAACAGATGTTCGCCCTGGCAGGGTCGCCTTGCAGGAGACTTTTCATATTGTTCCGGCGCCTCAGGCATGTCCGGAAACCCGCCTGCTGTTTTCGCAATTACATTTACAGTGAGGCACCGAACTTACGTATCTCCTCCAGCTTCTCCGCCGGTACGCCGGGATCATAGCCGGTCGTTGTAAATACCCCCATATCCTCCAGCTTTAGATATTCCAGAAAATCTCCCCTGTAAGAGAACATCGCCCCGTCATACATGTCGGGATCCCCGGAGCTTAAGAACATGGCCGCCTTCTTAAGCTTTGCCGGCCTGTCGGGATAGGCGGCCGCGTAGAACCGGTCTATGGTGCATTTCAGCTGCCCGGAAAAACCGTGATAATAGATCGGTGACGCGAGCACCAGCATCTCCGCCTCCTGCAGCATATGATAGATATTCTGCATATCATCTTTCTGAACGCACTGCCCGCTGCCCTTCGTGTGGCAGTATTCGCAGGCAAGACATCCTCGGATGTTCATCCTGCAGACGTCAAAGACATCATATTCGTGTCCCGCCGTCTTAAGTCCCTCGCAGAACGCCTGAATCATCTGTTTGGTATTGCCCTTCGGTCTCGGACTTCCGTTTAAAATTAAAACCCGCATGTTCATTCCTCCTCGTCTGCAATGATTCGCTTCACTTTGCCGGCCGCTTTTTACAGCTCCTCCAGCATCTGCGCCGCATTCTCCTTCGGCTTAACGCCGCCGAACGCCTTCACGATCACCCCATCCTCATCGATCAGATAAGTCGAACGGATCAGACTCTTTGTCGGCTTGCCGTCCTTGCCTGGGCGAAGGACATCGTAGGCCGTGATAACAGAAAGATCCGCGTCGGACAGCAGCGTAAACGGCAGCCCGTGCTTCTCCTCAAACCTCTTGTGCGATTCGACGGAGTCCTTGCTCACGCCGAGCACCACCGCGCCCTTCTCCCGCAGCTGGGGGTACAGATCGCGGAAATTGCACGCCTGGCTGGTGCAGCCCCCGGTCATATCCTTCGGATAGAAATAAAGAATGACCTTCTGACCCTTATAGTCAGAAAGAGAACGGAAATCCCCGTTCTGATCCTGCAAAGTAAACTCCGGTGCCTTTGTTCCGATTTCAAGCATGGTAAAACCTCCTGTCTTTCATTTTTCTTCTGAAATAACTATAGCAAGCACTGCCGGGCATTACAATACCATTTCTTTTAGCTTGTCACAGAGTGTCTTTTTACGCAAATGAAAACAACCCCAAGCTTCTCCTCAGGGTTGCTTTGATGCTTCGCTCCGTCCTATTAAAACCCAAGCTCTGCAAGCCAGCTGCCGTCTTATACCTCATCCGTTTTATTCCTGCAGACTTATAATTATGGATTCAGGGTCTTTGCATTTTTCTCTTATTATCTGTACCAGTGATTCATAAGTATTGCTCTTAACCTCCGTCAGCACCATTCTTTTGCGTTTCTTCGTTTTGATAATAATATAGTAAGTCTTCCATTCGCGGTATTTGTCTGTGAGCGCGTAGTACATTGCCCTTCTGATATTCATTCTGCCGCGATTGCCTCCCTTTGTTGTCTTTTCGCTGTGTTCCTTCACCTTTATCTGTATGCCCGCTATATCATCATATTCCACCACCGTGATGCCCTTATTGAACCCGATCAGGACCTGAGGTGCAGCAAATACCTGAAGCTCCGGAATCCAACATGTTTGGGGATCATTGGCCAGATCATCTATTTCCTTCGCCTGATATCGCCTTCCGCTGCATGCAGGAAAGATATGTTTTATCATACATAAAGAATCCGCTTCATGGATCCAGACACTCGCCATAACGATGATCGTAAGCCCGAATGCTATTCCTACAGGATGATCCTCTCTTATCGAAGACATTAAATGATAGACGCTTATCCTTGGGAAAATATCCATAAACGCCCTTATAAAGCTCAGCAGAATAAGAAACAGCGCAAATGCCAACATACAGACGATCTCCTTGAAAAGTACGCTGTGTTCGGCTATCTGTTTTCGTATATGCTCGTTGGTATAATTCCGGGAAAAGTAATCCGCATCTTCCTGTATATAATTCCTGGCTTTTTCATGTTCTTTTGGGGATTCTTTTTTATTTCTTTTACCGGTCTGGTTTCTTTTCATAGTCTTTCCCATTTTTTCTTCAGCCTCCTAAAGAAACTATACTAAGCATTGCCGAACATTGCAATATCATTGCAGTGATTGCTTTCAAATGAAAATATCACCGACGAAGAAATAATCCTGTCAGTGGCTTTGCAACCATGCTATTCTGCCTATGTATAATAATCCTATGAGACAGAGCCGGTACGCTAATGAAACGTACCGGCTCCGCCTGCTACATTACCATTTCAGTTCACCGTCACCGCTTTTCTGAGCATAGAATTCACCGCTCGTCTGTATACCTGGAACATCAATGTCGGCATTACAGACAGCACCAGCAACGTCGTTGA
>OCVV011179820.1_pt1 | contig 11532 bp, 8 predicted proteins | sample 1539721 | NCBI WGS metagenome assembly OCVV01 (sample SAMN02144230, study PRJEB22623) | gut metagenome | biome: sheep rumen | host: Ovis aries | place: New Zealand | reverse complement strand
GGATTTCTCTCGGTGCCGGATGAACTGGACCGGTTTTTTGACAGTGTATTTAACGGGATCGCCGCGGACAGCGGACTGTCCGGCGCGCAGATCCGCATATCCGTCAAGACCAGGATCGGCATGGAGGATGCCGCCGAATCCGTCCGCCTGATGGAGATCTTCAACCGGTATCCGGTCAGCAGGCTGATCATTCATGCACGGCGCAGGTCGGATTTCTATAAAGGCGTGCCGGACCGGGATACATTCGGAACAATGCTAGCGGCGAGCTGCCATCCGGTGAGCTATAACGGGGATTTATTTCAGCCGGAGGATCTCCGGCAGCTGCAGGATCGTTTCCCGGAACTGGATTCCGTCATGCTCGGCCGCGGGCTCATCAGGAATCCGGCCCTGGTGCGGGAAATGAAGGGCGGAGAACCCTTCTCAGAGAAGGAACTGGCAGACTACCTTGCGGCGCTTTTTGAAGCCTACAGGGAAGTGATCCGCGAGGAGAACAATGTTGTTCACAAGATGAAGGAGCTGTGGTTCTATCTGGGAGACAATTTCCCGGACGGGAAAAAGCAGCTGAAGAAGATCCGGAAGGCAGGATCGACTGCAGAGTATCTGGCAGCGGTCAGCGAGCTGCTTGTTATCTGAAAGAATATAAAAAACGGAGCGTGGGACGGAAGCGATTTCCTTTCCCACGCTCTTCTTTATTATTTCTTCCTTACATATTTCCACCAGAAATAGCTGACCTCCACGATGAAGCAGCTTGTCCAGCCGACGGGATAGCCGAGACCGACGACCACCGGCGTATTCGCGAAGAAGTGCGTCGCGACGAACAGATAGATCTGGCGCAGGACGACGAAAGTGCCGAGCATGATGAACATGGGCGCCTTGGAATCGCCTCGGCCGCGCAGCGCGCCTGCGAGAACATGATTCACGCAGTTCATGATCAGGAAAAGGGTATTCATCCGGATAAACAGCGCGCCGTAAGCGATCACGTTTTCATCCTTCGTAAAGATGCTGGTGGCAGGCGCAGCAAAGATCACGAGCACGGCTGCTACCGCTGCTGTAATGCTCATGGCCAGCACGATCGCGGAGGAGGTCCCTTTATTTGCCCGTTCCTCCTGTCTTGCGCCGTAATTCTGACTGACAAACGTCGTGGCGGAATTCGCGAGGCTCTGCATCGGCAGATAGATGAACTGGTCGAGCTTGTTGTAGCAGCTCCAGCCGGCCATGCAGGCGGAGCCGAAGACATTGACATACGACTGGACGAACACATTGGAGAAGCCGGTGATGGTCGACTGGATCGCGGACGGAAGACCGATGCTCATGATCTTGCCGAACGTCGGCATATCAAGCCGCAGATCCCGCCAGGTGAGCTTGTAGATGTCATCCGTCTTTGTCAGCAGAAGCATGACCAGAATGGCGGAAATGAACTGCGACAGGATCGTGGCGTAAGCAACGCCTGCGATTCCCGCATGCAGCACGATGACAAAGAACAGATCCAGGATCGTGTTTAATACGCTGGTGAGAACGAGAAAGTACAGCGGCCGTTTGGAATCGCCGACGGCACGCAGGATACCGCTTCCCATATTGTAGATCATCAGGCCGGAGATGCCGGCGAAATAGATGCGCAGGTAGACGGTCGCTTCGGGTATGACATCCTCCGGCGTGGACATGAAAAGCAGCATGGGCTTCACAAAGGCAACGCCGATGGCCGTAAAGATCACACTGACGATGAAGGTCATGGCCATGGTCGTCTCCACGGACTTGTGCAGACTTTCCTGATCCTTCGCGCCGTAATTCTGTCCGATGATCACGGTCGCGCCGATCGACAGGCCGTTGAAAAAGAACACGATCGTGTTGACGATCATGGTCGTGGAACCGACCGCGGCCAGCGCCTGTGTGCTGACGAAGTTGCCGACTACCAGCGTATCGACCATGCTGTAAAGCAGCTGGAAAATATTTCCGAGGAACAGCGGGACGGCAAAAAGCACGAGCTGCTGCAGGATCGGGCCGGAGGTCATGTCGCGCGCTGTGGTATGGGCGGGATGATGGTGATGTAAGTGAAGATGCGAAGAATGTCTTTCCATAATAAACCTTTATGCAGGAACGGTCATAAAACAACCCATCAATCTTACCTGTTATCCCACGCAAAAGCAAGCGAAAAATACGCGCTGTCAGGATCCCTCTTCCGTAGAATCCGCGGTCTCATCTTCTTCCGGCACCCAAAGCAGATCCCCGGCCTGTGTCACATCATCCTCCCCGAACAGCAGGCCGTAATAATCGGTCTTCATGATCGTCCGCGCCATCAGAAGCCGGTCGTTTACGCGGGCGCGCATGGATTCCTGCCATTCCGGGTCCTCTGCGGTCCATTCATAGCCTTCCTTCGGATAATAATTCAGCTTTCTGCCGTCATAGTTCCCTTCCGGCGCGACAAAACTGAAATTGTTCCAGAATACGAGCGGTTCTCTGTCCGGCGCGAAAACGTCCCGCCCGGGGAGCAGCCGGCTGTCATATGTGAGACCGAAAAGATTGGAGAGCGTGGGCAGGATATCCAGATTTCCGACCGGTTCTTCGATCGTACAGGCAGCCGCTTTCTGCGCATGCTCCAGGCAGCCGCTCCAGATGATCAGACCGCCGCGGTCCTGATCCCAGCGGAAGAAGTCGTCGGTCTTCAGGAGGTCTTTGATATAATCCTGATCGTTCTTCCAGGTCGAGCCGCGTCCGAGACCGTAGGGATAATGGTCGCCGGTCAGTGCAATGACTGTATCATCCGCGATGCCGGCTTCCTCCAGACGCTGCACCAGAATCGTCATGGCTGCTTCCAGTTCCATCTGATAGCAGATATAATACTTGGTCTTTTTCTCATACGTATCGCCGAAGGCGGCATCCACCTGCTCGTAATATTTCTTCACCAGCGGGCTGCTGCTTTCATACGGCGCGTGGCCGCTTAGTGTCATGTAATAGACACTGAACGGCTGATGATCGATATACAGCGGGATCGTATTCGCAAAAAGGTCGGAATCCGGCGCGTATTCATAGCTGAGGATGTTTTCGATCCCGTTGCCGACGCCCAGAAACTGGTTGTAGCCGAGATTTTCGTGGGTCGTGTGCCGTTTGTAATACTGATAATAGCCGGAATGGAACGCGATACTGGAATAGCCCTGCCGCTGCAGCTGGTTCCCCATCGTGAAATAGTGATTATTGTCCGCGATATCGGACAGGGATTCATCGCCGTTGTTGCCGCAGAGGCCGGTGATGAATGCCAGCTCGCCGGTCGTTGTGCTGCCGCCCCATTCGGAATGATAATACTGTTCGAAATTAAATCCGTTGTGTGTCAGCCGCCAGAGGGTCGGCGTCAGTTCGGGGGTAATGAACCGGTCGCAGTAGCTTTCCGCGCAGACCAGGATCAGGTTCTTGCCGGCGAACAGGCCGGTATATTCATTTTTCTGTGTCGGCTCCTGTGCCGCGAGGTAAGCGGACAGTGCTGCAGTCTCCTCATCGGCATTCAGCTCCGGACGGGAAAAGTCGATGTCCATAACATTATAAGCCGGCGCAGGGGGGACCGCTGCTTCGGTCTCCGCTGCGGCAGTTTCGGAATCGCTTTCCGGTGCGGCAGCTGTTTCACTGCCGGTTTCGGCTGCCGTTTCCGTCTCCGGTACAGCTGCAGATGCAGCCGTCGGTACAGTCTCTGCTGCAGCCGCAGTAGTTGGCGCAGGCGGGACGGCATCTGTTTCCGAAAACGAAGTTTCCGGATTTCCGAATATACCGTAGCAGGTGTCCAGGCCGGTCGCGGTGAGCAGTCCGAACGCCTCCACAGCGCCGTTATAGCTGTACGCTTCCCCGAACAGATCTGCTGAACTGCCGGTGCGGGCGATGACGGTCGATCCGTAAATGAGCAGGAGGCCTGCGGTCAGAGGAAGAAGGAATCTGCCGCGCTTTGCAGCCCGCAGCTTCTGTCCGTGATGCGTCAGGAGCCGGTGGCCCAGAACGACCGCAGCAGGCAGAAGGAAAAGAAGAAAACGGAACACGCCGGGAAGGATGCTCCGCAAAAGTTCGTCCGTGTAGTTCTCTGCTACGGAACCGGCACCGGAGAGAAGATTGGCCGGGGTCATGTACGTAGTATAAATGGTCCGGATCATGCTCTCTACCGTAAAGAGCAGAGCGATCAGGGAACAGAGAGCACCGGCGGCAATGGAAGCTGCGCGGGAATGCCGGCTGTCAGAATAGGAAAACAGGGCACCCAGCACCGCGCCGGCACCGGCAGCGGCCGGCAGGGCAGCGGCCGGCGGCATGGACATTCCGCCGCCTGCAAATCCGAGAAGCAGAAGCTCACACCAGATCAGAAAGCACGGAAAGAACAGCAGGAAGAGAAGCTCATCCTGCCGGTCCGTCATCGTATCTGAAATTTTCCTCTGTTCCGTGTCCATTCCGGGGGCTATTATAGACCTGTTTCGGAATCGTTACAATGACATTTTGCGGATATGGCGTCTCCGCCTGCGCAGGAAGGAAAGCAGGCGGAGATTCTTGCATTTTAGAGCAAATAAAATTATACTTAAAGTCAGTCCGGCCGGTTCCGGGAGGAGGGCCCGTCAGGGTCCAGCCTGGTTCTGGAGCAAACTTAAAGATACCCGTCAGAAAACCGAGGCTGCCGGCAGGGATTTTTCTGGCAGAGAAGACAGGCGGCGTCTGCCGCCGGGGAGAAGAGATCATGACCAAGTTTAACAGTCAGACAGCAAAACTGCAGAGTGCCGAAGAGCGTCCGGTCTATGTCATCGGACATCAGAATCCGGATACGGACTCCATCTGTTCGGCAATCGCCTATGCGAACTTAAAGGAAAAGATCACCGGAAAGCGCTATATTCCCAAGCGTGCCGGGCAGATGAACCTGGAGACGAAATATGTCCTGAAGCGTTTCGGCGTGAAAGCGCCGTACTATCTGTCGGACGCCAGGCGCCAGGTCAAGGATATGGAAGTCAACGCGCTGAAGCCGATCCGCGGCTGCCTGTCCCTGAAGAGAGCATGGGAACGCATGCGCGCGGAGACCGTCTCCACACTGCCGGTCTGCACGATCGAAGGCGTGCTGGAAGGCATCATCACCGAGGGTGATATCGCTGAATCCTACATGGGCATGTACACGGCGGATATCCTGGCCCAGGCGAAGACCATGTACAAGAACATCGTGGAGACCCTGGAAGGGGAGATCGTTGTCGGCTCGAAGGATGACGTGCTGGATCACGGCAAGATCCTGATCGCAGCAGCAAACCCCGATACGCTGGAAGATTTTATTGATGAGGGCGATGTCGTCATCACCGGAAACCGGTACGAGATGCAGCTCTGCGCGATCGAGATGAACGCCGGGTGCGTTATTGTGACCGGCGGAGCCGAGATCAGCCGCACCATCAAGAAAATGGCGGAAGCCAACAACTGCAATATCATCAAGACACCGTACGATACCTTTACCGTCGCGCGTCTGATCAACCAGAGCCTTCCGATCGAGTTCTTCATGACGAAGGAAAATCTCGTTACGTTCGGTATGAATGATTATCTCGAGGATATCCGCGAGACGATGCAGAAATACCGCCACAGAGATTTCCCGGTTGTTGATAAGGAAGGCCAGTTCATCGGCATGATCTCCCGCAGAAAGCTGCTCGGCGCCGTGAAGAAAAAACTGATCCTGGTGGACCATAACGAGACATCCCAGGCCGTGGAGGGCTATGCGGATGCGGATATCCTGGAAGTCATCGATCATCACCGGATCGGAACGCTGGAGACGAACGGCCCGGTCTACTTCCGGAACCAGCCGGTCGGCTGCACGGCGACGATAGTGACGCAGATGTACCGGGAGAACAACATCGAGATCGATCCCGTTATGGCGGGACTGATGTGCTCGGCCATCATTTCCGATACGCTGATGTACCGCTCGCCTACATGCACGCCCATCGACCGCGTGACGTGCGAAGAGCTTGCGAAGATCGCCGGCGTCGACGTCGAGGAGCATGCCAAGGCAATGTTCACCGCCGGCAGCGATTTCGAACACCGTACGGAAGAAGAGATCGTTTATCAGGATTACAAGAAATTCGTGATGGGCAGTCATCAGATCGCGATCGGACAGATCTCTTCCATGGATGATAAGGAACTGCTCAAGCTCAGAGACCGCTTAAGACCGTTTGCACAGGGCATCCTGGAGAAGGATCATATGGATATGATCTATCTGATGCTCACGGATATTCTGCACGAGTCCAGCTATATGCTCTGCGTGGGAGAGGATTCCGTGGAACTGATGGAGAATGCGTTCGGCGCCGAAGGAGACGTCGATACGGTCTTCCTGGAGGGCGTGGTATCCAGAAAGAAACAGCTGGTGCCGAGACTGATGGCCACGCTGCAGCAGGAAGGCTGACGGAGTACGGACGGAACGGAGGCGTTTGTTATGGCTGTAAGGATCGTTACAGATTCTGCGAGCGATATCCCGCAGAGCACTGCTGCGGAATGGAACATAAAGGTGCTTCCTCTGAAAATCAGGTTTCAGGAAGAGGAATATCTGGACGGCGTGACCATCTCGCCGCAGGAGTTTTATGAGAAGATGGAGAAGGCGGAGGGTCTGCCGAAGACAAGCCTGATCCCGCCGTTTGAATATGAAGCGGTATTTGAGGAAGCGGTACAGGCCGGTGATGAAGTGGTCTGCCTGTGTATTTCCGCCGGCGTATCCGGCGCGTTTCAGAGCGCCTGCGTTGCGGCAACGGATTATGAAGACCATGTCTGTGTGATCGATACGAAACAGTTCTGCGTGTCGGAATATATCATCGTGGAACGTGCCGTACAGCTCAGAGACCGAGGGCTTTCCGCGGCAGAGATCGCGGAGATGATAAAGAAGGAAATGAAGAATGCGCATGTCGTTGCGGTCTTCGATACGCTGGAGTATCTGAAGAAAGGCGGCCGCATTTCCAGAACGGCCGCCATTGCCGGAACCCTGCTCTCGATCAAGCCGGTGCTGACGATCACGGACGGTGTCGTGGATGTGCTGGTGAAAGTCAGGGGTATGGGCAAAGGCAGGATCCTGATGGCCGGCACGGTGGAGAAGCTCGGCGGGATCGATTTTGACCGGCCGGTGTGCTTCGCTTATTCTGGATCATCGGATGCCATGATGAAGCGTTATATCGATGAAACACATGAAATGTACAGAGGACATGAGGATCAGCTGAAGACCGTCGTGGCCGGCGCGGCGATCGGAACCTATGCCGGACCTGGCGCGATCGCGATCGCGTTCTTTTCAAAGAAGTAAGAAAGATCATGAGAAAGACTTATGTAACAAAAGTACCGGACCGCAGCGGCGTTTTCCTTCTGGCGAGTAAGATCATTGCGAAGCACGGCGGGGATATCGTGCGGTCCAATTATAACCACGCGGTGGATATCCACACCTTTTTTATCGAGATTTCCGCGGACGAGGAGCAGCATCAGAAGATCCAGGAGGAGCTGTTGGCGAACGGCTTCATGACCGGCGATTATGATGATATGAAGATCATCATGCTGGACTTCAAACTGGCAAATCACGCCGGCGCGGTGATTCCCGTGCTGGAGGTGCTGAACCGTCATCAGGTCTATATTTCCTATGTCAGCTCTGGTGAGCGCGGTGAACACGACCAGCATCTCCGGATCGGCGTCCGGATCGACAGCCCGGAGAAGACCAAGCGGCTGCTGGATGAGCTGGCGGCGATCTGCGAGACCAGAGTCATCGATTATGAGGTCACGGATAAACAGCTGGACAGCACCGTCTTTTATGTATCCTTTGCGAATGAAATGCGGGATATCCTTTCCCTGTCGCAGAAGGATGCGGACTGTGTACTGATCCGCGCCAACAAGCTGATGCAGGTGCTGGACGAACAGAACAAGTCTCCCATGCAGACGTTTGATTACATCCGGAGATTTGCGAAATTCGTCGTGGATCACAGGGGAGAGAACTTTGATGCGAAGATCTCGTCCCGGAGGCTTGCGGACGATCTGAAGCTTTATGTGATCGAGCCGCCCTGCGGCAGCAACACCTATATTCTGGAGCATGCAGAGGAGCTTCTGTTTGTCGACGGCGGCTACGGATGTTATTACCGGGAGATGCTGTCGATGCTGCAGGCGCAGTTCCCGGATCTCGCTGACCGGAAAAGGACCGCTTTCATCACGCACGTGGACATGGATCATACCGGTCTGATGCCGTTGTGGGAGAGCGTGTATATGAGCGGCAACAGCTTTGAAAATCTCCGGCTGGAAAGAGCGGGAGAGATGGGATTCCGGGAAATGAATCCGAAGCACCGTCCCTACTTCGCACTCAGTGAGACGATCACCGGATATACCGCGCCGGATATCTCGAAAGCCTGTGTCGTGGGCTCCCGGACCGGAGCAGAGATGCTTGCTCCCATCGGACATGTGGATTTCGGCGGATACCGTTTCGACTTTTACGAGGGCCCCGGCGGTCATGTAAAGGGCGAAGTCGTGATCGTCTGCGAAGCGCTCAAGCTGATCTTTTCCGGCGATATCTGGGTAAATGTGAAAGGGATCACGCCGGAGCAGCGGGAGTTCAACCGGCTCGCACCGTTCCTGCTGACAGGCGTGGACGAGGATCCGGCATTATCCAAAAAATGCCGGGAGTATACGGTGGAGAAATTCGGCGGCTATCTTTTCTGCCCGGGCCACGGACCGGTGCAGGTGGTGGGATAAATAAAGGAAGGAAATTTATACATGACGGAAAGATATCTGGGTGAGAAAACGCCGAAGCTCGGCTTCGGCCTGATGCGGCTGCCGCAGAAGGACGGCGTTATTGACATTGAACAGACCAAAAAGATGGTGGATCTGTTCATGGAAGCGGGACAGACCTATTTTGATACCGCGTATGTTTACGGCAAGGACGGTGCGTCGGAAAAGGCGGCGAAAGAGGCACTGGTGGATCGTTATCCCAGGGAAAGCTTCACGCTGGCAACGAAGCTGTGTGCCTGGCTGCAGTGCGACAGCGAGGAGACCGCGAAGCAGCAGTTCCATACCAGCCTGGAACGCACCGGTGCCGGCTACTTTGATTACTATCTGCTGCATGCGCTGCAGGATGATACATATGAAAAATATGATCAGTACCATATCTGGGACTTCGTAAAGGAAATGAAAGCGAAGGGGCTGATCAGACACTGGGGCTTTTCCTTCCACGCCAAGCCGGAGCTGCTGGACCGTCTGCTGACGGAGCATCCCGACACGGAATTCGTACAGCTGCAGCTCAATTATGCTGACTGGGAGAATCCGGATGTCTGTTCCAGAGGCTGCTACGAAGTGGCAAGGAAACACGGGAAATCCATCGTGGTCATGGAACCCGTGAAAGGCGGAACGCTTGCGAATCCCCCGCAGCAGGTGGCGGATGTGCTGAAGGCGGCGGAACCGGAGATGTCTGCCGCATCCTGGGCGATCCGTTATGTCGCATCGCTGGACGGAATCCTGACGGTCCTTTCGGGAATGTCGACGGTAGAGCAGATGGAGGATAATCTTTCTTATATGAGAGATTTCAAGCCGCTTGACGCACAGGAAATGGCAGTGATCGGAAAAGCGCAGGAGGAGCTCGCAAAGATCGAGCAGATCCCCTGCACGGCCTGCCGGTACTGTACGGAAGGATGTCCCATGAACATCCCGATCCCGGATATCTTTGCAGCCAGAAATCTGCAGACGCTCTGGGGGCAGGAAGAACGTGCCCGGAAGGAATACGCGAATGAGACGAAGGATAAGGGAAAAGCATCCGACTGCATTGCCTGCGGTCAGTGCGAGATGGCATGTCCGCAGCAGATCAAAGTGATCGAACGGCTGCGGGAATGTGCGGCGAATCTGGAATAAAAGAAACCGGCGGAGATTCCACTCCGCCGGATTTTCTTTTTCTTACGCCTGCGCGTTTCCGAAGATGGACGCGCGGCTCTTATTCAGTGCAAAATACAGGACCATGCCGAAGATCCCGCAGGAGATCACTTCACCGATCCCCACGGTGAACATCATAACCGGGATGGGAAGCGGAACGGCATAAGCGTATTTCAGTACGAATGGAACGATGACTGCGTTGGATACGATCGGCGGGACGGGCGCCAGATAAGGGCTTCGATCCTTCAGCTTCCAGGTGAAGATGGCGCCGATCAGCGTGGCGATGCTTCCGAAGATGATATCCGGCAGGACTGCGCCGCCGAGGATATTCGCGATGATGCATCCGATGAACAGGCCCGGGACGGCTGCCGGCGTGAAGACCGGAAGGATCGTCAGGGCTTCCGAGATCCTCACCTGCACTTCGCTGAAGGAAATCGGTGCGAAGATCGTGGTGAGCACGACATACAGGGCAGCGATCATGGCGCCCTGCGTCAGGAACAGAACTTTTTTGTCTTTCATTTTTTGTTGTCTCCCTTAGTTTTGTTTTACGTGAGGATGGTTTCGAACTCACGGTATTGCCGCTGCCGTCCGACAGCGATATGCACTATACCATTTTTCGCCGGAGAAATCAAGACCTCACAAAAATGCTATAAGAACATAGAGAAGCAGTATGAAGGATCCGGTAGAAAATATCGGTCTCTGATGCTATGATAGGAAGCAAACGACAGGCAGGGGGATTTATATATGGAGAAAGTAGGCTTTATCGGAACCGGCACCATCGGCAGCGCAATTCTGAAGGCGCTCCTGAAATCCTGGAAGAAGGAGAATGTCACCTATACGGATGTCAATCCGAAAGCGATGCAGAAGGTGTATGAAGAGACCGGCGTCAAGGGCTGCGGCAGCGGCGCGGCCTGCGTGGTCAAGAGCAAATATATTGTTCTTGCCATCAAGCCGCAGTATTATGATTCTGTGCTGGACGAAATCAGGGATGTGGTCACGGAGGATAACGTTATCATTTCTCTGGCTCCCGGCGTTTCGATCGGAAGCGTTTCAAAGCACCTGAAGGGCCACCGGAGAGTCGTACGGTGCATGCCGAATACACCCGCGCTGCTGGGCGAAGGCATGACCGGCGTCAGCTATGACCGGTCCCTGTTTACGGAGCAGGAGCAGAATACGATCCGCCGTTTCTTTGAATCATTCGGCAAGATGGAGCTCCTGCCGGAAGAACTGCTGAATGCCGTCACCTGCGTCAGCGGTAGCGCACCGGCTTACATTTACATGTTCATCGAAGCGCTGGCCGATGCCGGCGTAAAATACGGCATGCCGAGAAAGACCGCTTACAGAATGGCGGCCCAGGCGGTCGTCGGAAGCGCAAAAATGGTCCTGGAGACCGGAAAGCATCCCGGAGAGCTGAAGGATGATGTGTGCTCGCCCGGCGGGACGACGATCTACGCGGTCGCCATGCTGGAGGAGTACGGACTCAGGAATGCGGTGATCCGCGCATCAGATGCCTGCTATGAAAAATGCGTTGATCTGATGCCGAAGGAATGAAGAGATCAGCCGGGGCATATGCTCCGGCTTTTATTGTATCGACAGTTACAATAAACCACCTGCTATGCAGGTGTGTTCCGAAAAAGCTTTAGCTTCAAGAAAAACTCCTTGGTTATAATGAGT
>OCVV011336601.1_pt1 | contig 11535 bp, 7 predicted proteins | sample 1539721 | NCBI WGS metagenome assembly OCVV01 (sample SAMN02144230, study PRJEB22623) | gut metagenome | biome: sheep rumen | host: Ovis aries | place: New Zealand | reverse complement strand
TCCTTTAGGGAGCCCTTGCTCTCAGAAGCATAGCCGATTACAGTCTGCATGGTATCGTATGGAGCGCCGGTAATGGACAGCAGCTTATCACCGGGGCGAAGAATACCAAAGAGTACAGTAGCCAAAGTGTGGGTTCCGGATACAAACTGGGTACGAACCAAAGCCCTTTCTGCCCCAAACACCTTGGCAAACAGCTCATCTGCCTTCATACGGCCCACATCACTATATGCGTATCCCGATGTAGTATTGAAATGGGATTCCCCCACCTGACACTCCCGCATAGCATCCAACACCTTTAAAGTATTGGTCTCAGCAATAGAGTCAATGCGAGCAAACATAGGTTGACTTTCAGCCAACACCTGCTTTTTTAATTCAATTAATTTTTCAGAAAATGCCATTATATATAATTACTCCCTAAATTAAATTTCATATTGCTTATATGTTTCAGCATCGGTTACAGGAAGCTCAACCTCCAGTACCGTTCCCTTTTCATCATAATCTGTTTTAAGAACATTGCCAGCTTCATGGAGACGGGTGATTACATTTCCTTCAGTATATGGAATGCACAATTTTATAATCACCTTCCCCTGATTGAAGAAGGAAGCCAGCTTTTCCCTCAGCTTTTGCAGATCCTCGGATTTCTTGGCGGAAATAACCACACCTTCACGGCCCTGCAGCATCCGCTGGGCATCAAAATCAGTGCCACCCTTTTCCATTAGCCTGTCAGCCTTGTTAAACACGAAAATGGCTGGCTTTTCCTTTGCCCCTATTTCATCCAGTACCTTAATAACGGCCTTTATTTGCAGCTCGTAATTAGGGTCACTGGCATCCACCACATGGACCAGCAAATCTGCTTCCGTTGTTTCCTCCAGAGTGGCTTGAAAAGCGCTTACCAAGGTATGAGGTAATTTCTGTATAAAGCCTACAGTATCCGTAAGAAGAATCTGAAGCCTTTCATCCAAATCCACCAGACGGGTGGTAGGATCAAGGGTGGCGAACAGCTTGTCCTCTGCCAAAACCTCAGAATCCGACAGGGCATTGAGAATAGTAGACTTGCCCGCATTTGTATAGCCCACCAATGCCGCAGAAGCCAGTCTTGACTGTTTGCGTTGATTACGATGCAGCTTGCGCTGATTTTTCAGCTTCTTAAGCTGTTCCTCCAAATCATGGATTCGACCATGAATCCGGCGACGGTCCATTTCCAGCTTGGTCTCACCAGGTCCTCTGGTGCCTATACCACCGCCCAATCTGGACATAACCAGCCCCTGGCCGCCTAATCTGGGCAGATTGTACTTCAGCTGAGCCAGCTCAACCTGTAATTTGCCGGCACTGGAACGGGCCCGTTGGGCAAAAATATCCAATATCAGAGCTGTCCTGTCCACCACCCGAAGGCCGGTACTAAGCTCTAAATTACGCTGCTGGGAGGGGGAAATTTCGTCGTCAATTACCAGCAGGTCTGCCTCCACATTCTGGGCCAGCATGGCGATTTCCTCCACCTTGCCCTTTCCCAGAAAATAGGCATTGTCCGGCTTATCCTTGTTTTGGATAACCTCGCCCACTATTTCTGCCCCGGCAGTTTCCACCAGGCCACGAAGCTCCGCCAGGGAGTCCTCCACCTGCCAGTCATCTCTGCGGGAGCTAAAGGCTACACCTGCCAAAATGGCCTTTTCCGTCTGTTCCTCGGTATCCTTGAGACGATTCTTTCCCAATGCATTATTGATAAGCACAATCAGCTGAACCAAATCAATATTGTTCAGCTCCTTCAATGGCAGCTCCTTGGTACAACTTACCACATAGCCACCCTCCTCCGTCAATTCACCGTTAAGGAAGGCCAGACTGCCATATATTTTATTGTCCTTTTTGAGGCCAATGGCCACCATGCAGTCAAATCGCATACTCCTGAGGGATGACAAATCTGGCGCTGAAAGCCTTGTATCAGCACTGGGATGTGTATGAACACAGCGAATACCAGACAAGCGAATGGCACTTCTCTGCTTAATATCCGGCAGCTCCACAGTGGCATCATCACCAACGGAAACCTGCACTACATTACCCTTGCGGTTAATGTACACTGCCACCTCACGGCCCAAAATCCCCGTAAGCTCCAGCATTTTTTCCGCTGCCTCACGGGTAATAATCTGCCCCTGGGGTATTTCCAATTCATAAAGGGATTCCAGCTCCTGGATAACCCCTGATTTTATGTTGTCCAGCTTACCATTTACAACCATAAATCACCTTAAAGTCATCTGTTAATGATGTTTTGAATATTTTTCAGGGTAATGGACATGGAGCCGTCCTCCTCCCTGAAAAATTCCACAAAATCCGTATTTTCAAAATAATCAGTAGGAATAGTAATATCAATTCCTGTATCGGTACTGAGCTTATGCTTTTTCATCTTTTTCAGGGTAGCCTCCTGATTTACCTCCACAGGCTCCGAAAAACCGGCTGTTTCAATGGCGTGATTGTAGTCCGCCGCCATGGAAGGATTATCCTGGAAAACCTCACGGCCAACAGCCACAGGATCCAGTACAGCATCCTTTTCCATATTTTCAGCAATGAAGTTCTTCACGGCAGTAACTGCCGTTACCTCATCCTGGCAATAGGCTTCAGTGACCTTCTTCACGGCCTTGTTAATTTCCTTTATGGTCTCAGCGGGAGATGGGGCCTGGGCACATTCCAGGAACAATTCCGGAATAAGGTATATGCTGTTGCCATCCACATTGTATTTTCGTGACTTGGAAAGAATTTCCATGGTCTCGCAGTTAATAAAAACGAATTCATCAATTTTCTGGGTAAGGCCAGGAAGAATTGCATAATTATTAACCAATTCAGTGGATACTTTGCCATTTTCGTCCACATTAATCTGATGTACATAGCCCTGATGATTGTTGCACTTAAAAATAACCAAATATCTGGTTTCATCAATGTGGGCATCACATATAAGCAAATCCGTGGATGAAACTGCCTCTGCTGTGGTCAGTACCTTATAAAGGGCCCCTGCCACCTGACGGGAAAAATCTACAAATTCCATTTCCCCACCAATATAACCATCAAGCATAACCTTAAATTCGCTGTTACCATAGAAGCTGCCCTTCTTGGCGTCCTGGCTGGAAATGGTCTTTTCCACATGCTTAATGAGAAATTCCGCAGTAGACTCATTCATTTCCAACAAGTCGTCAGAAAAAACCTCATTGGATTCATTTACATCTAAAATATGAAGAATAGCCTTTTCAATAACTACCATATTTTCACGTCACCTCAAAAAAGAAGCTGCTGTATTTCACAGCAGCACCAAAATAGCTATATCATTTTATCACGATGGGAATTTACACGCAACTTTTAAAAACCAGTAAAAAAGCAGAGTCCCCACAGGCTCTGCTTTCTATTTTAGTATACAATCCAATAAAGTACAGGTGCCACCAGCAGGGCCGGCAAGTAATCCAGCACCTTTATTTTTGTCAAATTAAGCATATTAAGGCCGATGGCCAAAATCAGCAGACACCCTGTTGATGATATTTCAGCAATGACCTCATCCGACAGGAAGGGGGCAACATACTCCGCCAACAGCACAAGACCGCCCTGAAAGAAAAAGGTAAAGGCCGCTGAGCCAATAACGCCTATTCCCATGGTGGCGGTAAACATAATCCCCGAAACAAAATCCAGCAGAGACTTGGTGTACAGCATGGCAAAATCAGCCCGCAGTCCGGCATTTAGGGAGCCCACAATAACCATGGCCCCGACATTCATAATCAGGCAGGATGTAACAAAGGCATTAGCCATCCTCGCCGCTTCACCGGCACCAGCAAAATGTGCTGTAATGCGGGCAGCTGCCCTATTTATCCGGCCATCAAGGTCACATATTTTTCCGATAAATACACCTAGTACAACCGCCACAATCAGCAATAATATATTTTTTTCCACAATGGTTCCCTGTATGCCTATAACCACAGTACATAGACCCAGGGCTTCCATAACGGCATCAGAAATTCGCTGGGGAATCCCCTTTCTCAGAACCAATCCGATAAGAACACCAATAATAATGGCAACAGTATTTACAATAACCGCAAAAATGAGATATCACTCCTTAAAAACATACAACTGCCATTATTTTAGCACTAATACAAAGCATATTACAGTAAATTATTTCTAAACTTCTCCAAAGTGGACATCAATACCTCTACATTTATAGGCTTGCCTATGTGAGCATTCATACCCGACTCCTTTGATTTTTGAATATCATCCGCAAATGTATTTGCTGTCATTGCAATAATCGGTATACTCTGGGCATCTGACTTATCAGCCTTTCTTATCTGCACAGTAGCTTCATATCCGTTCCACTCAGGCATCATAATATCCATCAAGATTGCATCAAAGGTACCCGATGGCTTCTCCATGAAAATATCATAGGCCTCCCGACCATTTCCTGCTTTCGTCAATATGACTCCTGCATCCTCCAATATCATGGTGATAATTTCCATATTCAGCTCGTTGTCTTCCACCACCAGAATCCGCATCCCCTCAATGGAATTATCTGATTTCACCGTTTCCTGAGGTTCCTCCAAAACATTATGATTAATCCTAAATGGCAGGGTAACTCCAAAAGTAGTACCATGTCCCACCAGACTGTCCACCACAATCTTTCCCTGCATTTTATCAACCAAAGCCTTAACAATGGCCATACCCATACCAGTACCCTGATAACGGCTGCGGGCATCGTCCTTTTCCTGTGTAAATGGCTCAAAGATGTGACGCAAAAACTCCTCGCTTATACCAATGCCGGTATCCTCTACAAAAATATCATAGGTTACCGTATCCTCATCCTCAAAGCCAAGCTGGGCAGAAATATCAATACTGCCATTAGGCTTGTTATACTTGATGGCATTGCTAATTAAATTCATCAGTATCTGCTTGAAATGCAATGGACTTCCAATGACATCAGGATATTTCATGCCGCCGTTGTCATTATACTTGATGGTGATTCCATTTTCCCGTGCCCTGATACTGCAAATGGCAATTACCTCTGCCATTAATTCTTCAATATTGAATGGTTCTTCAGCCAATTCAACATTGTCACTTTCCAGCTTGCTCATATCAAGGATATCGTTGATCAGGCTCAATAAATGATTGGCCGCCACCTTGGCCTTGACTCTGTTGGCATTTAACAGCTCCACATCCTCAGGGTGGCGATCATCAATTTCCATAAGGCCTATGATACCATTTAAAGGTGTTCGTATATCGTGGGACATACGGGATAGGAATTCAGATTTTGCCTTGCTGGCCCTTTCAGCCTTTTCCAATGCCCTCTCCAAATCGCGATGCTGTTTTTTCTCAGTCTTTACCAGCTCCTCATTTCGTTTAAGCTGTATATCCACTTCTTCCTTGGCCCGCTTCAGTCCATTTAGGTATGCGTACAATCCACACAACACCAGAATGAAAATCAAACCACCACTAAATATGAATATCACACTATTGTCTCTGATAAAATCCTCAAATGTATACTTGGCATTGGACTGAATATATTTAAAAACATAATCAGAAACCACGGCCTTATCAATCAGGGCAATTCCCCTGTTTAGTATGGAAAAAAGCTCCGATTGATTTCTTGGCACACAGATACAGTAGGACAGACTGGTGCCTAAAGGCATTGTTTTTATATTGTGATACTTGTAATCATTCAGCCGGTCCTGCAGGAACAATGAGGACATAATCGTACAGGTAGCATCCCCGGACAGTATGGCATCAAAACACTGCTCCACACTGTCATAATGCTTAATCTCACTATCCTTATATGGCTTTAAGACCTTTTTTATTGGATTATGGAACAAGCCAATCGTGGCGAAGGTTTTATCCGAATATTCCCCTCTGTACGCCACATTCATAGGAACGCTCAGGATTTCTGAGGTATAGCTGAATTGATTATCCTCGCTGTAACGCACATCTCCAAAGGCAGGGAAGGACATATCAATCTCATTGCGGGCAAAGCCCTGCATCATATCCCCTAAAGAATCGTACGCCACATACTCTATGGTTACCTTATCTTCAATATTGAGATTTTTCAATATCATATTAAATACGTCTGTGATTACACCTGTCGGGGAACCATCGCTTTCCTGCCCACAAAATGGCATATAGTCCTTAAAATAACCCACCCGCCATAGCTTATGATTACTGAGCCACTTGCTCTCCTCATCGGAAAGGGTACTATTAATCAGGGTAGCGCCATAATTATTAAGCTGCAATTTCTTTATAAAGAATGGGTCAGCCCTGTCAATATCAGTCAGAGCATAATTCAGCTCATACAGCAAATCCGGTTTATTTTTATTGACAGCCAAATAGAACGGTTCCTGCCCCACCTTAACCACTGGTGCATAACCGGCATCCACCTTAATATTATTATCTGTTGCTACCACGCCATCAATAAGACCGGCTGCAAAATCCTTATCCCTTTCATTAAAGCCATCATAATAAATAATATCTAAATCGACATGATTCCTCGCCGCCCACAGCTCCAAAAAATAAGTCATTCGATTATTCTTGATACCACCTATTTTTTTACCAGTCATAGTGGAAAAATCATAGGCGTTCATGGTTTGGCTACTGTCATGCTGAAAAACCCAATAATTATCTGTACCCATAGGATAGTCTGGAAACAGCATAGACTTTTTGCGTTCTTCGGTAACAGATATACCAGCCATCAGGTCTATTTCGCCCTTTTGCAGCTTTTCAATAAGCTCCGGCCAGTCGCCATCGACAAATTCATAGTCCCAGTTGGTATAATTAGCCACTCTGAAAAGGTATTCATAGCAATAGCCACTTCTTACCCCGTCACTATCCGTTTCCTGGAATCCATAGCTATCGTACCAGCCTACCCTAACCACCTTTGTGTGTAGATCCCCGGCAGAATAAGCTGTCAATGGTATTCCAATAACAAGAAGGTAAAAAAAGCTAATCGCAGCAGCAAACAGCCTTATAAATTTTTTATTTAACATATTTATCATGAAGTATCACCTCATAAAAAATGCCATAAAGGAACACCTACCTTTGTTTTAGTTTCGACAAAGCACTATTTTTGTCCTGCTTTTATATAAAATAAAAAGCGATTCCCAGAATGAGAAAATCTGGAAAAATCGCTTTCTTCGTTTTTATTTATTAAAAATTAAAAGCTTTACCTTGTTGCTCTTTGACGTATCTCCCGCAGGCGCTCAACCATATGTGCTTTCAGTTTGTCCTCCAGTTCCACAAGGTTTTTGGAATCAAAGGTATAATTCATTTCCGGAATATTTCTTATACGGGCCTCACCAAAGAATTCACTGCGAAATTCATTATAGTAAATGATGAAGTTACTCTCTATATCAAAATCCGAATAATCAAATACTATATACGAACCATTTAGTACCCGTACCATCTGGGTAGGGTTAATAAACAGCTTATAGCCCTCCAGCTCCTCCGGCAAAATATCCTTGTAATCCCATTCAGTAATATTAAGAGCCTTGGTCACATAGCTTATGGAATCAGGATTATATATTGCCAAATCATGTACAGCTGGCTCCAAATATTTTTTTAAATGCTGCTCATATTCACTAAAGGAAGCAGTTATAAACTGCATTAGGCAAAATTCTGTAAGTCCCCGTCGAATTTTCAGCTTATATTCCTTTGTTTCCTGATGATAATACGCCACAAGGCCCAGATGCTTCTCCTCATTTACATAGGAAAAGAGCTCGAAGGTATCCCCTATCTCCTCATAACGCTTAGTATAGACCAGGCCATACATTTCCTTGGGCAGCTCATCCAGATACGCCCAATCAGCAGTTTCCTGCTGTATTTTTTCCAAAATATCAGGCTTCATAAGTAAAACCTCTACATCTTAATTAAAGTACACAATGGTGTCTTCAGGCTTCTTTTCCTCGGTGAAGGCCTCCACCTTCATCTTAAGATTGTCAATCTCACCATTGCTGTCATACTTCACATGTATAACGCCAGTTACCTTTCCCCACTTACGCTCATTCTTTCTATGGTTAAGCTGCTTGAAGGGCACACCGGTACCTGATATTCCCAAAAACATCATGTCATCGGCACAGCAAGCCATACCTACACGGCCTACACCATAATGAATGACCCCATCCTTTTGGGCAGAACAGAGATAGCCGTCAAAAATGATACGCTTCTTGTCATAGTGATCAGGGTGATCCTGCATATCCACAAACCAAGCACCATAGTCATCAAGCTCCAGTTCAATCTCATCCTTGTCAATGGAAAATGGCAGCTCCGGCTCTTCCTCCACAAAATCCTCCAAATCAGATTCGAAAATAACCTGTGCACGGCGATTTACCACCCGAACATTACGACGAATGTCCTGCTGACGGGTTTCGTGGTCACAACGGTTAAATATAATCAGCTCGCAATAACGGAATAAATCCACAAAGCGATCCTTCATATTCTTTTGGTAGACCTCGAAGGTTTCCGCATTAACCATGCCGATATTCTGGAAATCAAACCATTCCTCCGGAAGGGGAATGTTCATGTAATCTCCCGCATTCCACATGCCATTGGCTTCAATCAAGACGCTGGAGGGATTGTATTTTTTTTGAAGCTCCTGATAAAACTCAGTGGAAAGCTCCTCCACATCCTCTACCACAATAATCTTGGAATGGCTCTCCTGCAGAAGCTCCTCGTCAATTTCTTCCTCGCCTTCCTCACCTAAGATAATTAGGTTGCACTCGGCTTTGGCGAACTGATTATTCTGTAAAAAGTCCTTGATTACACTGGTCTTGCCACTTTCCAACAGACCCATGAAGTAATACACAGGAACATTTGGTTTTTCTTTGCTCATTATTTATCTCCCAATTAAGATAGATTACTCACCCAGGAAAAGCTCCTTCAGGCTGCCTTCCTGCAGCTTGCTGCCGATAACGCAGAAACGGCCGGTATAATCAGCAGCACCGGTTACTACGCTGCTCTCTCCCGGTACATAGTTGAAATGGAGCCACTCCCCATCGTTGGCGGACATAACAATACCCTTTGCTCTGAGGATAACACCATATTCGTCAGCATTAACCAACTCTGCCAAAATATCCTTAAGCTCATCAATGGTGAATTTTTTGGTGGTTTCCTGACCCCAGCTACCAAATACATCATCTGCATGGTGATGATGGTGATGATCGTGGTCATGATGATGGTGCTCATGGTCATGGTCGTGACAGCCACAATTAGGGTCATCACATTCATGGTCATGGTGATGGTGCTCGTGCTCGTGATGTTCATGCTCATCATGGTGGTGATGCTCATCATGATGATGCTCATGCTCATGGTCGTGATGATGTTCATGATGATGCTCCTTAGCCACTTCATCCACATTTAAAAGCTCACTATGGTGCAGAGCATCCAAAATCTGCTCACCGGAAATTTTATCCCAAGGAGTTGTTACAATAGGGGCCTTTGGATTATGCTCACGGATAATATCAATGGTTTCCTGGAGCTTCTTCTCATTTACATCCTGGCTGCGGCTAAGAACAATGCAGTCAGCATGAGCAATCTGATCGATGAAGAACTCGCCATAATTTCTGGCATACATCTTGCACTTCTTGGCATGAACCACTGCAATGCTGCCATCAATTACCACATCATCATTGCAAACCTTGGAAACAGCAGCCTTTACATCAGATAGCTTACCAACACCAGATGGCTCAATGATAATACGGTCAGGATTATAGGTTTCCATAACCTGCTTTAATGACTCCTCAAAGTCACCTACCAAAGAACAGCAGATACAGCCGGAATTGATTTCCTTAACCTGAACGCCAGCTTCCTTCATGAAGCCGCCGTCAATAGCAATCTCACCGAACTCATTCTCAATAAGGCAAATCTTGTCGTTAAAGCCCTCATTGATGAGCTTCTGAATCAAAGTTGTCTTGCCGGCACCTAAAAAGCCGGAGAATATATTAATTTTAGTCATTCTGTAAAACCTCCATTGTATGATACAAAATTAAAGGAAGTCTTCACGTCACCGCAAAAACAACCTGTAATATTATACATCATTTGCTCTTTTTTTTCCATGAAAGACAAGCAAAAAGGAGTCAGCAATCACTGACCCCTTTATTGTTTTCATCATGTATTATTCAGTTTTTTACACCTTGGCACGAAGAACCTTTGTGGTAAACAAAATAACGCATACAACAGCAAAGACAATACCAACAGGATAGCTTATTTCAGTACCCAGCTGCAAACCTTCCTTGGCCTGAAGGATATAAGTACAGGTTACGGCTGACATAAATGTGGCTGGAACAGCAGCCATGAGCCAAGCCTTGCTGCCCTTCTTGGTTCTATACAAGTAAGTAGCACCAGTCCACAGAACAATCATGGCCAAAGTCTGGTTAGTCCAGGAGAAATATCTCCAGATAATATCAAAGTTCATCTGGGACAGGATACCGCCCACTGCCAAAAGTGGTACTGCAAAGAGCAGACGCTTTACAGCCTTGGACTGGGAAACACCAAACCAGTCAGCCAAAGTAAGACGGGCACTACGGAAGGCGGTATCACCAGAAGTAATCGGGCAAGCAATTACACCCAGCATAGCCAGGGTTGCACCTATGTAGCCAGTCATACTGCCGTCGCCGCCCATAAAGCCAACGCAAATATCATATACCACGGTACCAGCACCGCCAGCCTTCATGGCTGCGGCCAAGCCACCAGTACTGTCATAGAAGGTTACACCAGCTGCAGCCCAAATCAAGGCAATAATACCCTCAGACACCATGGCTCCATAAAATACAGGTCGACCAAGGCGCTCAGTGGTAAGGCAGCGGGACATAATTGGTGACTGGGTAGAATGGAAACCGGAAATAGCTCCGCAAGCCACTGTAATGAACATCAATGGCCAAATAGGCATTGCATCACCCTGTGGATGCAGATTTGCCAGCTGCATTTCCGGCATGGTATGACCGCCAACCCCCATGAGCATTCCAGCCATAATGCCCAATGCCATGATAATAAGGCAGGCACCAAACAGCGGATAGAATCTTGCAATCAGAGCATCAATTGGCAACAAGGTAGCCAGGAAATAGTAAAGCAGTACACATGGCAAAACAATGGTTACCGCAACGCCGGTGAGCTTTGCCAGAAGGCCTGCCGGGCCTGTCATAAATACAGTACCAACTAATACCAGAAGCACTACAGAGAACACACGCATAATGAACAGCATTGTGCCTCCCATGTGATGTCCTACTACCTCGGAAATGCTCTTGCCATCCTCACGCAAGGAGATCATTCCAGACAGATAATCATGAACACCACCAGCGAAGATAGTACCTAATACTATCCACAGGTACACGGAAGGTCCCCAAAGGGCACCACCCAAAGCTCCAAATATTGGGCCGAGGCCAGCAATATTTAACAGCTGAATCATGAATACCTTCCAGGTAGGCAAAGGAATATAATCCACGCCATCATTGTGAACTGTTGCCGGAGTGGGATTATCAGTAGGACCAAATATGTTGTCCACTATCTTGCCGTAAACGACATATCCCAAAATCAGTGCAG
>OCVV011325828.1_pt1 | contig 11535 bp, 9 predicted proteins | sample 1539721 | NCBI WGS metagenome assembly OCVV01 (sample SAMN02144230, study PRJEB22623) | gut metagenome | biome: sheep rumen | host: Ovis aries | place: New Zealand | reverse complement strand
CCGTATTGCATCCATCTGCAAGAATTATTTCATGAAAATGGAACAATCTCTATAATCGGATGCAAAGGTAAGAGGTACTTGGGTATGACGACTGCTATGACTCAGGATCTGTCCCCTCTATGTTGCTGGAAATGAAAGGATTTATTGACATCAACGATATACACAAAAGTGGGTCAGAGTCCCCTGACCCATGAAAAAGTCCCTGTGTTATAGGGCAGATGAAAAAATCAGAGTTGCTTCTCAAAAGATACAACATCCACAATGCGACAGGTGCCGATTTCGCGCAGAACAAGTAAGTCTTGGTCGCCTGTAACCAGATAATGGGCATGCGCCTCCATAGCCAATGCCAACAGATAGTCGTCAGCCTCATCCCTGCAAAGTTTGACATCCTGTGTGGGCTCGAATCTCTCACCGATAATCTGCATGAATTCTATGAGAGATTCAACTTCTTTCTTGGGGAAATACTTGGCAAACTTAGGGCGACAGGTAACTTCCTGTATTTCAGCAAGCAACTCGTCACAAATAACCAATTGGACTCGTTCGTTACTCAACAAGTCAACAAGACGCGAAAGTCTTCTCCCAATCAGAAAGCTAATCCAGCAATTGGTGTCAACAATAACGCGAAAATTACGCTTTCTTTGCATGGCGCTCACGTCTTACAGCCTTTACCTCTGCCAGGATTTCAGCCTCTGAAAGTTCGTCCGTGCGAAAGGTTTCGAGGAAGTGGTTCAGCTCTGCACGAATATTCTGACGTGTCAAAGCCTTGCCAATACGCAACTGGGAACGTATGGGCATCTGCTGAAGCAACAGCAACATCTGGTTATAGCTAATGTCTATTGTAGCATTCATATATACAAATATAAAAGATTGATGCTGCAAATATACAAAGAATATCTGAATTACCAAATAAAAACCGATAAAAAAGGAATCCTTTATCAAAAAAGACGATACTCCGTACACGGGGACTCTAATTTTGTTGGCGTGTTCTGATAACAAAAGAACCGCTGTCACTGTTTTATGTGGACTGATCACTGGTCAGATACTCACGAAGAATCTCCAAACCTTCTTCTTTCGATTTCTTCACATTTCTACTCATAAGTTGAACTCTAATTTTGTCAACTTATTCAGTACACTACACCCACCTGATTTGTAATGGCAACTAATATTCCTTATATCCAATCAAACTTTTTAACCCATCGCCATACTGTCACATGGGAAATGTTGGTGAGGTTTGCTATTTGAGTATTACTAAGTCCTATACTCAAAAGATAACACACTTTTTGTTGTTCCTCCGTGAATTTGCCAAGATTGCGAGCAATTTTTTCAGAAAGACTAGGCTGTAATTCATCTACAGCATGATAGAATTTTTGCCATTCAGAATCTGACATTTTGTATTTACCCTCTGAGGCGTGTCGTATAGATTTAACAATATCTTCTGCACTTTCTTTCAAATCAGCCTTGTGAAGTAGTAAAATGAATCTCTTATTTTCTTCCAATTTTTCTATCAGTTGTTTCTCCTTTGTTTGTATTTCTTCTTCATAATGACATATTTCATTATTCACGCGTTCTAAGTCCAACTTCGTTTTAGCTAGTGACATCTCAGAATTTGCAAGTTGAGATTTGTAAATGTCGATTTCTTCATTTAGAGATTCAGTTTTTTTCTTTGCATTTTTAAGCTGTTCTGACATATTTAGAAGAACTTTCAGTTGCTTACTCTTTTTCCAGGTATGATACAAAAAGAATATAAGGAAGAGCAATGCTGAGCTAAAAAAGCCAATATATAGCCACATTTGGTATCGGATATTATCTTCTTTAATTCTTGACTCTTCTTCAATATTCCGGTAATATTGGTATTGATTGTTGACAGATGATGCCATTTCCTGCCGTTTGCCAAGATCAATTGAATCACTTATTTGGATGTAAAGTGACGCATATTTGTTGATGCTGTCTTTGTCTCCGATGGTTTTATATGTATCGTACAAGTTTCGAGCGGCATCGTAAACAAGATTCAAATCATCTGCTTCCCTAATGACAGATTGATAACAAGAAATGGCAGCATCCAAATTGTTTTTTAGTTTATGATATTCACCGAGCTGCAATGGTGGTGGCAACAACCCCATTTTACAAATGATTGAATAGCACTTATCAGCCTCCTCCATTTTTTTCATATACGAAAAGCCGTATAAAATAGTATATAGGCTTCCTGCGACATCCACACCATTTCCAGATAAAAGAATCATATCTAAGGCTTCGATATAATACTTACATGCTGATTGATAATCATCAAGTCTGAGATAGCATTCTCCTACACCGACAATAGTCACAACGTTTAATGAATTAATTTCTTTTGCCGTTTTGTATTCTTTGAGTGCCATTTTTAACGCATGTGAATAATCCTGAACACAGAAATACGTATATGCCAGATTTGAGTAAATATTTACTAACATAATGCTATCACATGATGTGCAACTTGTTGCAAGCTCTTCTGCTTTCAAGAAATTTTTCAAGGCATTCGGCAAGTCCTTCATGTCTCTATAGACACTTCCTGCGTAATAAAATGCTTCAGCGGCATCTCTTCTATTGGTGTGCCTTGTAAAATATTCTAAAATAAGTTTTGCGGAGTCACACTTTGTTGCCCTCATAAAGGCTTTGTCTCGCAAGCGCATTTCAAGCATAAAACTTTTCATCCTAACATATTCTGACTCTTCGGTAATTTCAGGACGAATAGAATCGTACATCAGCATTGCCTGTTTAGGATTACTATCCCCAACATCTTTGATTTTGTTTAGATAATCCAAAGATTTACTATCATTGCACGAAACAAAGAAAAAAGGCAGGAATACACTTGCGACTAAATATTTTCTCTCCATCATTATCATTTTTGGTGCAAAATTACAAACTAAATCTGACAAATCAAAAATAAATTCTAGCAATTATCATTTCAAGTCATTTCACATCATGATCTATTCAATTTGGAATTCCTAATTTTGATCCCATCTTAACTATCTGGTAATCAAACACAAATAGACATGGATAACATTTTTTAACTTAACATGAAATGAATTGAAATCGCTATTTTGTCTTGTTTTGAATAAACGTTGATACCTTTGCACCCACAAACTAATAAAAAATTATGAGAAAGGAAAGGTTTATTATTATCATGGTATTCACAACGAGCATTAGCAGTATAAGAACCAATTCTCAGCATAGGGGTTATACGTATGATCTTCAAGGCCGGAGAGTCGGGGCAAATGTTGCACATGGAATTTACATCAGTGAAGGCAAGAAAGTATATGCGAAGTAATATATGACAAGAAGAGCCTGCATATATACCTACGTACTCTTGTCGTTGGCATTTATTATTGTCAATCTTGTTACTCTATACAATCTTCCTCCCTGGATTGATGAGGTGATGATGCTTGACACATCTTACAATATGGCTGTTCATGGCTCATGGGAAACAACAGCCTGGTATCGTGTAGTGGGACAATACCCGTTTTCGACCTATCCTCCGCTTTACCAGATGGGGGCAACTGCATGGATATGGCTCTTTGGCGATGGCTTGATGACAGTCAGATGCATGAATCTATTTTTTACTTTCATGCTTGGAGGTATTTGCCTATGGCTTATGAAGCGTCATGGACTACCACTGATAACATGGACTGTTGTCCTGTTCACAGGGCTGTTTTGGGGCACCAGCGAAATGACATGGATGTTTCGTAATGGAAGGCCCGACATACTTTGTGCCTTAGTATTTGTCATCACTGTCTTGGTAATAGACGTTTATCTGTCGGCAAAGCAGACAAGTACACGTGTTGCAGTCATTGTGTCCTCTGCCCTGCTCTTGTGTTCAGGTGTTCAATCTGCGGTCTACCTTTTAGCCATCTGGTTGTTTTTCTTCATAGTTTCAAAAGGGCGACGTTGGGAAAGTCTTCATTTGCTCGCTCTCCTATTGACTGGCATATTGCTGGGAACACTTCTGGTGGCTCTCTTCATGCTGGCCAACGGGCGGTTGGTGGCTTTTGCAAGCAGCATCATTCAGTATTCAGCCACACTGTCAAGTATAGCTTTGGCGGTACTTCCCTGGGCTGGTGAATTGTTTGGCTTTAATTCGGATCCTTACGCACAGAAACTGCTTGAACTCCATGCTGATTCAGGCTTCATCGAACGACTTAGTTCTATTACTGGATACCATAGTTTTATCATTCTTTCAACTATTACGCTGGTAGCATACGTTGTCATTTACAGGAACAACTTGCGAAACCTCCTGAGCGACAAAGGATTCATTATGTTGTTATGTGCATTCTATGTGCCGCTTGTCATGATTATTGCGGGCCGCTTCCCTACCTATTATCGATGGATGTCTTTTCTCCCTCTATTAGTTTCTATCATGTTGATAGTGGTTAGACATAGATTGTTGTGCGCCATGTTTGGTGCAGTGGCAGTATTGCTGACAGCAATCAGCATCAGGTCGATGTTGCCCGATAATCAGTGGGACTATAAAAACATGCGCGCTTTCGTTCAGCGGCAGCACTTCAAATCGTCCGACAACGTGGTCTGTCCATTCTCGACATTCTATGAGATAAAGCCCATTTGCGACACATGTTATTTCGTTGGTATCTTCCCGATGGAGTTTGTTGGTCACATAGACTACATCATCGAGGCAGCTGATGGCGATGAGTTTGACCAACGCATTACCAATTATGTGAACAAATTGAAAGCTGACACATCAGTTGTGTTAACAGCCATAGATTATTATGACCATCCGTCTTTGACCCTTTACCAAGTACAGAAGAAACATGAATAGACATATTATCACACTGATGCGCCCACATCAATGGCTGAAGAACCTCTTCGTCTTCATGCCCCTGTTCTTTGACCGTCATGCAACAGACTGGAACTATGTATGGCCTTGTGTAGTGGCTTTCATCGCCTTCTGTCTGGTTGCCAGCGGCATCTATTGCTTCAATGACATTCACGATGCTGAAGCCGACCGCCAACATCCCGTAAAGCGCATGCGACCTGTAGCCAGCGGTTCCGTCAGCAAACGGACTGCATATATTACGATGATTATAGCATGGTCAGTTGCTTTTGCGCTGGTTGTATGGGATGGCTTCTACCGTGGTAGCATACAGAAGGGGCTAATAGGCACATTATTGTTATACCTCGTCATGAATATTGCCTATTGCGTGAAACTTAAACAGATTGCCCTTCTTGATGTCTTCATGATATCCTTGGGATTCGTGTTACGAATCGTTGTCGGTGGACTGGCCACGGGTATCATACTATCCCATTGGATTGTGCTCACCACGTTTCTGCTTGCACTTTTCCTGGCAGTGGCGAAACGTCGTGATGATGTAGCTATTTACGAAACATCGGGCGTAAAGGCACGGAAGAACGTTGTGCGTTACAACATGGATTTCCTCAACCTGTCTATTGGAAGTCTGGGCAGCGTTACTATCATGTGCTACATTCTCTATACTGTGTCCAACGAAGTAGTAGAGCGCATTGGTAGCCACTACCTCTATGTCACATCGTTTTTTGTACTCGCTGGTATTATGCGTTATATGCAACTCACAATAGTCGAACGAAAAAGCGGAAGTCCAACAAAGGTCCTGTTGCAAGACCACTTCATTCATGTCTGCATCATTGGTTGGATTTTGGCGTTTACAATAATTCTTTATGCCTAATAGTTAGGTGCAAAGACGCATTTATTTCTCGAAGTGTTGCCAGTCCTTCATGGTGCGCCAGGAGCCTCCCCAGGTGAAGCCGTGCTGGAGGAAGAGACGGTGGAGGAGGTCGCCCTTCACAATCTTATAGGGGAAGGAACGGGAACGGTCGGCATAGGGAGCGGCGGTGGCAGGCTCTACGATGCGACGGCCATCGCGCCCTTTACGGACGTACGGGTTGTAGAGGGTATTGATGTCGACGGCCATCCCTCGGGCGTGCTTGGAGAGCTTCTGGGTGCCGGAGACGCGACGGAAGCAGAAGCTGGAGGTATTGTTGTGGCGCATCGACTGTTCGTCGACAGCCTCATAATCGTCGATGAGACGGATGCGCTCGATGGGGTAACGCTGCCGATAGAGCTCGCGGAAGATGTCGAGCAGATCCTGGGCAATGGCCTTATTGCACACCATCTCGCCCACATGCTCTCGCCCCTGGGCATCGACATGGGAGAGGCGCAGGTAGCGCAGCTCAGATCGCGGCACGGAACAGTCGCGGGGATAGGAACGGCCCTGCATGCGCTGGAAGACGGAATCGGGGATGGGCGAAGACGTGAAGGTCTGCGCCAGGAGCAGTGAGCAATGGGCCAGGAGCAGTGAGGCGATGAGCAGCGTGCGACGCATAGGGCTTAGGCTTCGAGGGGGAGCGTGAACCAGAAGGTGGAGCCGGTGCCGAGGGCAGAGATGACGCCTATCTGGCCTCCAAGGTTTTCTACATGCGACTTGGCCACGGAGAGGCCGAGGCCTGTGCCGGGGATAAACTCATCGACCTTGACGAAACGCTCGAAGATGCGCTTCTGATCAGCCTCTGAGATGCCCTTGCCCGTATCGCTGACGCTGACGCGCACCTGATTGCCCTCCACCTCGTAAGTCAGGGCGATGGAGCCCTCGGCGGTGAACTTGACGGCATTCTGCACCAGGTTGTCGAGGATTTCGAGCAGTTTTTCGCGGTCGCTGTTGATCTCCAGCTTCGCCAACGGGCAGTAGCAGGTCATCTGGACATTGGTGGTGGGCTGATAGGTGTCGACCATCTGCTGGATGAGCTGATTGAGGTCGACCTTGGCCATGAGCAGACTCTTGGCTCCGGCCTCGATCTTCGACATGCTCACCAGACCGTCGATGATACGGAGCAGCTTGCGGTTGTTGGCCTGTATCTCGGAGATAAGTTGGTTGCGGTCTTCCTCGCTCTGCACCACGGGCAGCAGGTCGGCAAAGCCGACGATGGCATTGAGGGGGGTGCGTATCTCGTGACCCATATTGGCCAGGAAGGCCGTCTTCAGGCGGTCGCTCTCCTCGGCCTTGTTGCGGGCTGCAACGAGGGAGGCCTCGAGTTCCTTGCGGGCATCGATGCGCTGGGATGTGCCCACAATCTTCTGGGGCTTGCCGTCGGCATCGCGCTCCACGATGGTGGCATAGCTCTCCTCCCAATAGGAAGAGCCGTTGGGCATGTGGACGCGGTACTCCTGATGATAGGTATCGGTACGCCCCTCGACGAGGTCGACGAAGGCCTTGCTGACCCGGTCTACATCGGCAGCGTCGATGGCCGTAAGCGTATCGAAGAAGGTCTCGTCCTTGTCGGGCACATAGCTGGCGGTGCCGTAACGGAAATCGTTCTCATAGACAAAGGCGCGGGTGGTGGTATCGTATCGCCACACGGCGATGCGCATGGCCTTGAGTACGAACTCGTACTGGATATTGTTCTGCCACACCTTCTCCATCTCGGCCAGCTCGGACTGCAGCCGACGGTACTCACGCCACTGTCGGTAGGCAGACCAACAGAGCACCAGGAATATAAGCACTCCGAACGCCCATATCCATCCCACAGAACTACCGCTGATGAAGCGTGCATATAGCAGATTTGTCACCATATCATCACTTTACGAGGGCAAAATTAAGAAATAATTCCGAATAACGCAACAAAGGACACTATTTTTTAGCAAATTATTTGTTTTTTCGCCCGACTTTGAGTAACTTTGCAGTCGAAAAGAAGGCAATATTGAAATAATGGAACAGAACATCTCTACGAGCCGTGCGCCTCAACAGGAGTACGAACTCATCGCCAAGACGTTTATGGGACTGGAACCTGTACTGGCGAAAGAACTGACCCAACTGGGGGCCAACAATGTACAAATAGGACGCAGGATGGTATCATTCACGGGCGACAAGGAAATGATGTACCGCGCGAACTTCCAACTGCACACAGCCATCCGCATCCTGAAGCCCATCCGGCACTTCAAGGCGAAGAGTGCAGATGATGTCTACGAGGAAATCAAGAAGACAGACTGGACAGAATATCTGGCGAACGACAGGACGTTCGCCGTGGATGCCGTGGTATTCTCGGAAGAATTCAGGCATTCGAAATTCCTATCTTATAAGGTGAAAGATGCCATCGTGGACCAGTTGCGAGAGAAGACGGGCAAGCGCCCTAACATCTCGGTGGCCAACCCCGACATACGCCTGAACATCCACGTGGCTGAGGACCAGTGCACGCTGAGTCTCGACTCCAGCGGAGAGTCGCTCCATCGCAGAGGCTATCGACAGGAGAGCGTGGAGGCCCCCCTGAACGAGGTGCTCGCCGCAGGCATGATCCTCATGACTGGCTGGCGGGGCGATACCGACTTCATCGACCCTATGTGCGGTTCGGGCACACTGCTCATCGAGGCAGCTCTCATCGCACGCAACATGGCACCAGGCCTCTTCCGAAAGGAATATGCCTTCGAGAAATGGCCTGACTTCGACGCCGAGCTCTTCGACGAGATCTATAACGACGACAGCCAGGAACGGGAGTTCAACCACCATATCTACGGCTACGACATCGACATGAAGGCTGTGAACACGGCACGACTGAACGCCAAGGCCGCAGGGCTCTCTGCCGATATCACCATCGAGCAGCAGGACTTCAAGGACTTCACCGCCCCCAAGAACAAGAGCATCATCGTGACCAACCCACCCTACGGCGAGCGCATCTCTACGCCCGACCTGCTGGGCACCTACAGGATGATAGGCGAGCGGCTGAAGCACCAGTTCAAGGGCAACGATGCCTGGGTGCTGAGCTACCGCGAGGAGTGCTTCGAGCAGATAGGCCTGAAGCCCAGTATCAAGATACCCCTCTACAACGGCTCGCTGGAGTGCGAATTCAGGAAGTATCAGATGTTTGACGGCAAGCTGAAGGACTTCCGTCACGAAGGCGGCGTGGTGAAGACCGATGAGGAGAAACGCCTGATGGCCGAGAAGCACCGCTTCAAGAAGAACCGTGAGTTTAAGCAACGAATGGAGGAGACGGAGCAGAACGAGGAGGCCGACATCCGCTCGTTCACCTTCCACAAGCACGACATCGAGCGAAACGACCGGAATAGCCGGAATACTCGAAAAGACAGGAATGACCGCGAGGAGCGCGACGACCGGAAAGACTGGAAAGCCCGCAAGAACCGGGATGACCGGAACACCCGCGGAAACAGGAAAGACCGGAATATCCGGAGAGACAATAAAAGCTGGAAGGGACGCGACAACAACGACTTCAACAGGAGAAGGAGGACTGACGATGATGAAGACTAAGATAGCAATAGCACTCTTCGCCGTGCTCACACTGACCACACTACCCCACCCCATGCAGGCACAAAAGAAACACTTCACGCTGGAGGACCTGAACTATGGCGGCAACAACTACCGACAGTTGCTGCCACAGAACATGTGGCTCACCTGGTGGGGCGAGCAACTGATGTACCAGGATGCCGAGGAGGGAGGCACCATCGACGCCAGGGGCAAGAAGAAACCGCTCTTCAGGCTCGATGAGGTGAACGCCATGCTGACCAACGGCGAACCGAATACCAAGCCCATCCATTCGGCCATGAGTGCCACCTATCCCTATGCCGACAAGCCTCTGGTGATGCTCAGGAATGCCGACCTGCAACTGCTCTACAACTTCAAGACGAAGGCTATCGAGTGGACGCAGGCTCTGAAGGGCGTCACCGTGAGCAAATGGAACAAGGCCTCGAAGGCACTCGCCTACAAGAAGGCAGACCAGCAACTCTACATCAGAGACGGCATGGAAGAGACCCAACTGACCACCGACGGCAGTCGTGAAATCGTCTACGGAGAAGCCGTACACCGCAATGAGTTCGGTATCGAGGAGGGACTCTTCTGGAGCGACAACGGCCGCAGGCTGGCCTTCTACAGGATGGACCAGACGATGGTGGCCGACTACCCTCAGGTGGACATCTTCCAGCGCGAGGCCAACCATGAGCCCGACAAATACCCCATGGCAGGCATGACCTCGCACCAGGTGACCGTGGGCATCTACGACCTGCTGACCAAGAAGACCGTCTATCTGAAGACTCCGGATAATCCGGCTAATCCGAATAATCCGGTATACTTCACCAACATCGCCTGGAGCCCGGACGGCGAGACCATCTACATGCAGGAACTGAACCGCGAGCAGAACGACTGCCGACTGGTGAGCTACGACGCTGCCACGGGTGAGCGCAAACGGGAATTATACCGCGAGACAAGTGATAAATACGTAGAGCCGCAGCACCCCATACTCTTCCTGCCATGGGACGAGACACTGTTTGTCATGCAGAGTCAGAAGGACGGCTACAACCATCTATACCTATTTAATATTGAAGGCCAGCAGGTGCAGCAACTGACCAAGGGGCCATGGGTGGTGACCAGCGTGGCAGGCTTCAACCGGAAGGACAAGAGCATCATCATCACCTCAAACGAACTGCACCCACTGCAGGACAACGCCTACAGCGTCGCTATCGCCACGGGCAAGCGCACCCTGCTCGACGAGGGCATCGGCGTCGCACAGACCTGCCAGTTGTCGGCATCGGGCGAGAAACTCTACGAGAAATTCTCGGCGCCACAGATACCACGGCGCATCATCACGGCCAGCACCAGGAAGCACGCCACAAAGACACTGCTCGACGCTGCCGACCCCTGGAAGGACTACCAGCAGCCCCTCTTCGAAAACGGATCCATCAAGGCTGCTGACGGACAGACAGACCTCTACTGGAGGATGGTGAAGCCTGCCGACTTCGACCCGCAGAAGAAATACCCCACAGTGGTCTACGTCTATGGCGGGCCTCACGCCCATAACGTCGCCGCATCGTGGCACTGGGCCAGCAGGTCGTGGGAGACCTACATGGCACAGAAAGGCTACATCGTGTTCATCCTCGACAACAGAGGCTCTGAGCGCCGTGGACTCGACTTTGAACAGGCCACCTGGCACCAGCTGGGCCAGATAGAGATGCAGGACCAGATGAAGGGCGTGGACTATCTGCGCGCCCTGCCCTACGTCGACATGGAGCGTCTGGGTGTACACGGCTGGTCGTATGGAGGCTTTATGACCATCTCGCTGATGACCAACTACTCCGACGTGTTCAAGGTGGGTGTGGCAGGAGGTCCGGTGATCGACTGGAAATGGTATGAGGTGATGTACGGCGAGCGCTATATGGGCACGCCAGAGAACAACCCCATAGGCTACGCCAAGACGAGTCTGCTGCCCAAGGCCAAGAACCTGAAGGGACGGTTGCAGATCATCACGGGCTACAATGATGCGACAGTGGTGCCCCAGCATTGCCTCGCGTTCCTCGATGCCTGTATCAAGGCCGGCACGCAGCCCGACTTCTTCGCCTACCCTGGCGAGCCTCACAACATGAGAGGCCATGCCAGCGTGCATCTGCATGAGCGCATCACCCGGTATTTTGAAGATTACCTGAAATGAACATTGAAGATTGAACATTGAAGATTGAAGATTGAACATTGAAGATTGAACATTGAAGATTGAAGATTGAAGATTGAAGATTGAACA
>OCVV011345264.1_pt1 | contig 11536 bp, 10 predicted proteins | sample 1539721 | NCBI WGS metagenome assembly OCVV01 (sample SAMN02144230, study PRJEB22623) | gut metagenome | biome: sheep rumen | host: Ovis aries | place: New Zealand | reverse complement strand
GCCCTCCCCGTCAAAGGCCGAGCAGGGACAGAGAACGAGATCAATATCTTTCGCTTCAACGGCAGAGGACTGATCGGGGGCCGGAGACAGAATTCCGCAGAAGTCCGCCTTCCAGGCGCCGCCGGTCTCCACAGCCAGCATACGGGTCCGGTCAGTGCAGACCGGGTAAAGAACCGTTTTGCCGTCCCGCTCCGCCTGGTCCGCCACGGCGCTCAGGTCAACTTCGCTCCCGAAGGCCCGGAACAGGAAGATGGTGCCGGCGTTTCGGTACAGTCCGGAGGAGAGGACAGCCCGGCATACGGCGGCGGAATCCGCCGCCCGCTTCTCCGGCGGCAGGCTGTCACGGCGCTGGAGAGCCATCTGCCGCTGCAGCCGTTTTTTCTCCTGGGGGAAGAGGGTGCGTACATGTCCCGCAAGATACAGGGAGCCGAAGGCGAGGACGGACTCCAGGGTTTCGAGGGACTGACGAACCCCGTCACGGATCCTGTCACAGACGGAGGCTTCCAGGCCGAGGCTGCGCACTTCCTCCGCCAGCTCCGCCGCGGGCAGGGCCCTGGGGCTGTCCGGGGTCACGCAGATCACCTGAGAAGCAAAAGGCGCGACCGACCTCAGCATCTGCCGGTAATCCTTATCCCGCAGTACGCCCAGAAGAACACAGAGCTTCTGACCGGGGAGATATTCCCGGAGATTTGCTGCGAGGGCGTCGGCGCACTGTGGATTGTGTCCGCCGTCGAGAATGAAGAGGGGATTGCGGTCCAGGACCTCGAACCGGGCTGGCCAGGTTACCCTTCGAAGGCCCTCCGCAACTGCGCTCTCCGGGATGTCCCAGCCCTTTTCCCGCAGAGCTGAAAGGGTCTCCAGCGCCGTGCCGGCGTTACGCAGCTGGTGCTGCCCCAACAGCGGGAGCCGGTAATCCCGGCCCTTCCAGGAAAAGAGCTGTCCTTCCAGGCTGTGGGAGTGTTCCTGCAGGTCTTCGGCGCGGGAAACACGGAAAGAGGCCCCCTGCTCCAGGCAGACCGCCCGCAGGGTGTCCATTACGTCCGGGACGGAATCGTAGCAGACGGCTGTGCAGCCGGGCTTCACGATACCGCCCTTGGTCCGTGCAATTTCCGCAAGGGTGTTTCCCAGATATTCAGTGTGCTCCAGCCCGATGTTGGTGATGACGGCGGCCTCGGGGCAGTCGATGACGTTGGTGGAATCCAGTGCTCCGCCCATACCGACTTCCAGTACCACAATATCGCAGCGCTGCTCCATAAAGTACTGCATGGCGATGGCGGTAACCAGCTCAAACTGACTGGGATGATCCTCCATGCCATCGGCGAAAGCACGCACCTGTTCTGTAATACGGGCAAGATCGCTGCCGTCGATATTCTGTCCGTTCACTTGCATGCGTTCACAAAAGTCCTGAAGGTACGGCGAGGTGTAGAGCCCCACGCGGTACCCCGCCGCCCGGAGAACGGAATCCAGCATGGCACAGGTGGAGCCTTTGCCGTTGCTTCCGGCCACGTGGATGAACTTCAGCCTCTTCTGGGGATCTCCCAGGGCCTGCAGCAGTCTGCGCGTACGGTCAAGGCCCAGCCGGGTGGTGCTCCAGGTGTAATTTTCAATATATGCGATGGCTTCCTGAGCGGTCATGGGCATCTCCTCAACGGGTGATATTCTTACAGGGAACGGATCAAATCAGACTGCGGAATTTTTTCGAAATTATAACAAACTCCCGGTATAAATTCAATAAGAAAGCACAGCAATAATCCCTGCGGGCGGCGGTATAGGGGCGCCCGCTTAAGAATTCTGAATTTCCGGCGCGTTTCATTGCTTTTCCGATCTGTATAGCGTAAGATACCGCTACCGGATAATGCCCAAGTGTTTCCGGCGGTCCGCAAAAACGAAACTTTAAGGAGGACAAATCATGAAAAAGATCCTTTCCCTGCTGCTGACCCTGCTGCTGATTCTTTCTGTGCCCACCCTGGCCTTCGCGGATTCCGAGATTACCGTGACCGGCACGGGTGAAGTTCAGGTCCCTGCAGACATGGCGATCGTATCCCTGGGAGTCACCGTGACGGACAAGGAAGTCCTGAAAGCCCAGAAGCGTGCAAATCAGGCGGTCGCGGATATCCGTGAGGCGCTGATTGACCTGGGCATTGAAGAAGAGAACATCAACACGGACTACATTAATATTTATGCGCAGTATGACTATTCCGCCGGTACCGAAGTGCTGGCCGGATACTATGCCGGCTCCACCCTTGCCATCCGGGTCACGGATATGGAACAGGTGGGCGAGGTCATTGATGCCGCTTTTGCCGCGGGCGCCAACACCCTCAACGGAATCACCTTCTCCGCTACCGACACGAAAGATGCGAAGGCGAAGGCCTTGAAGGCCGCTGTGGAGGATGCCCGGGAGAAGGCCGAGGTGCTGGCCGCAGCATCGGACCTGGAGCTTCTCTCCATTGAAAGCATCACGGAAGGAGGCACCTTCAGCTACGACCGCGGCGTGATGAATAATTTTGCCAAAGAAGAAGCGGCTGCCGGAATGATGGACAGCAGTACGGTTGTCCGTGCGGCAAAACTGACCGTGAGTTCCAGTGTTACCGTGAGCTTCAAGGCGGATTGAGCCGGAAACAAGGGCGGGCTGCCTGCAATTTTAAAAGAATACAGAGAGACCATTCGGCGCTGTGCACAAATGCACAGCGCCGATTTTGTGCAAAGATCCAAATTTCCTGTGAAATAAATGGTTACTCTTGACCGTTAATTTAGCATATTGTATAGTTGTATTACAAATCTACAAATTTCAAACTTTATCATCCTGAAACAGGAGGCATCATCTATGAACGTATTGATGATCGGCGCGGGCGACATTGCGAAGTCCCATGGCCGCGCAGTTGTGAAACTCGGCGGTAAGGTCTTTGCAGCCTATGACGTCAATGAGGCCGGCCTGAAGCGCTACTCCGAGGAATTCGGCTGCGAGATGCTGACCTATGAGCAGATTGAGGAGAACGTGCCCAGGGCGGACTATGTCGTGCTGTGCACGCCCCCGACGAAGCGTCTGGACTATGTGGAGATGGTGCTGAAGCATCACGTGCCCCTTTATATGGAAAAGCCCATCGCCACGAGCCTGGAAGACGCCCGGAAGATTAAGGAGATGGAACAGAAGTACGACGGTAAAATTATCGTCGGCTTTGCGCATTTCTACCGGCCGGCTTTCCAGAAGATGCTGGAGCTTGTGTCCAGCGGTGCCCTCGGCGATCCGATCAGCGTCTTTGACAACCGCGTTGGCCCGGGTTACGGCTTCCGGGGCACCTGGTTCCAGCCCTCCTGGCGTACCGACCCGCGCTTTGCCTGCGGTTTCACCATTGAGTCCATTTCCCATGAGTGGAATCTGCTGACGGCCCTCTGCGGTGAGTTTGAAACACTGTCGGCCAACACCTGGTGCACGATTGACAGTCTCCCGACCTATGACACCAACTTCTCCGCCACAATGAAAATCAAAAAGGGAGGCATTGCCACCATCAATGCCAGCTGGAGTTCGGACCTGGGCGGCAATTTTAAGGGGTACATCGGTACCAAGGGCACCTGCTTCCTGAAAGGCAGCGACATGTTCGAGTTTGACGAGGTGACCTGGAAAACCTCAGAGATGGCGCAGGCGGAGACGCTCCACTTTAACGATTCCTACAAGCATAACCAGGACGGCGTCATCTTTAACATCCACGAATACTTCCAGGACTGCCTGAAGAACAACAAACCCATCCGGACCCCGCTGGACGAGGGGATCAAGGTGCTGAAGCTCTCCACGCTGGCGCTGGAGTCCTCCCGTGAGCACACCGAAATCATACTGGACGAGAGGATGTGACCGCAGAATGGACCGCAAAGAACTGATTCAGCTGAAAAACAAGGCAACCGAACTTCGTATCCGCATTGTTGACATGATCTGGAAAGCTCAGTCCGGGCACCCGGGCGGGTCCCTGTCGGTGGCGGATTTTATGACGGCCTGCTACTTTAAGTATATGAATGTGGACCCGGCCAACCCCCGCTGGGCGGACCGCGACCGTTTTGTACTTTCCAAGGGCCATGTGTGCCCGGCTCAGTATGCGGCGCTTGCGATGAAAGGCTTCTTCCCGTTGGAGGTTCTGGATACGCTGCGCAAGGAGGGGTCCCCTCTTCAGGGTCACCCCAGCATGAACAAATGCCCCGGTATCGATATCTCGACCGGCTCCCTGGGACAGGGCCTGGCCTGTGCGGTTGGCATGGCGCTGGCGGGTAAAATGGATAAAAAAGACTACCGTGTCTTTGCGGCCGTTGGCGACGGCGAATGCAACGAGGGAGAAATCTGGGAGGCCTGCGGCACCGCCCATAAGTACAAACTGGATAATCTGGTTGTCTTTGTCGACTGGAACAACCTGCAGCTGGACGGAACCTGTGAGGAGATCATGCCTCCCGTAAACCTGGCGCGGAAGTTCGAGGCTTTCGGCTTTGAAGTGTTTGAGTGCGCTGGAAATGACATGGCTCAGCTGGTTGAAGTGATGGATAAGGCCCTCGCCTCAAAGAACGGCCTGCCCAAGTGCATTGTGGGCAAGACAGTCAAGGGGAAGGGCGTCAGCTACATGGAGAACGTCTGCGGCTGGCACGGCACTGCCCCCAATGACGCGCAGTATCAGCAGGCGATGGAAGAGCTCAACGCGCTCTACATAAAAGAGGAGGCCTGAACATGGAAACCAGAAAGATCGCAACCCGTGACGGTTTCGGCGAGGCAATTGTAGAAGCGGGAAAGAAGAACCCCAATGTCCTGGTTGTGGACATTGATATCGGCAAGAGCTGCAAGACGGCTGCCTTTCATAAAGAACTTCCGGATCAGTACCTGAACGTTGGCATCGCCGAGCAGAACGGCGCCGGAGTGGCGGCGGGCCTTGCCACCTGCGGGAAGATCCCGTTCGTAGTAACCTATGCGGCCTTCGGCAGCATGCGCATTTGTGAGATGATCCGGCAGGAGATCTGCTACCCCAACCTGAATGTGAAGATTGCCTGCTCTCACGGAGGTCTGACCCCGGCCAATGACGGGGCGAGCCATCAGGCGATTGAGGATATGGGCATTATGCGCACCCTCCCGAACATGACGGTTATCATGCCGGCGGACTACTATGCGGCCAAGGCACTGGTGAAGGCGGCAGCGGAGTTTGAAGGCCCGGTGTACCTGCGCTTTACCCGTGACGCCATTCCCGTTATCTATGATGAGAACGAGACCTTCGAGATTGGAAAAGCCAAGAAGCTTTCCGATGGAGACGATGTTGCCATCATTGCGAACGGAGACACGGTGCGTCTGGCCCTCGAGGCGGCCCAACAGCTCCGGGAAAAAGGGATCGGCGCCCGGGTGGTCGATATGCACACCATCAAGCCTCTGGACGTCAACTGCGTCAATACCTGCATCGAACAGGTTGGTAAAATCATCACCGTGGAGGATCACAACATCCTGAACGGCCTCGGCAGCGCCGTGGCCGAGGTGATTGCCGAAGCCGGCAAAGGGAAGCTGAAGCGCATCGGTGTTCAGGACCAGTTCGGACAGTCCGCTCCCTATGAGCGGCTGCTGGAGATGAACGGCATCACCGTAGAGAACATTGTCGCCCAGGCAGAAAAACTGCTGAAATAATCCGTAAAAACCCGGGAAACCCGGAAAAATAAAAAAATTGGAGGAAAAAAATGAAGAAACTGATCGCACTGTTGCTCGCCGTTGTCATGGTGTTTGCACTGGCGGCCTGCGGAGGGAGCAAGGCCAATGACAAGATCACCATTAATATCGGCCACAGCGACACCACGCAGAACCTGATCCACATCTCCCTCGAGCACTTCGCCGCCGCCGTCAAGGAGCGCACCAACGGCAAGGTAGAAGTCGTCATCCACGCTGCCGAAGAGCTTGGCAGCAACAAGGAAATGATCGAAATGGTCAAGATGGGCAACCTCGATGCCATGATGCTGCCCTCCGGCCAGCAGGCGGACTTCTGCCCGAAGTTCAAGGCTCTGAGCCTTCCTTTCCTGTTCTCGGACTATGACCATGTGTACAGGGTCCTGGACGGCGAGCTGGGCCAGGAGCTGCTGGAAGGCCTGGAAGAGAACAACCTCATCCAGCTGGCCTACTGGGAGAACGGCCTGCGCCAGTTCACCAACAACAAGCGCCCCATTGAGAAGCCCGAAGATCTGCAGGGCCTGAAGTTCCGTACTCCGGAAGATCAGCTGACCATGGCCATCTTCTCCGCCTATGGCGCCAGCGCCGCCCCCTTCGCCTTCTCTGAGCTGTACCTTGCTCTGCAGCAGGGCACCTTTGACGGCCAGGAGAACCCGGTCTCCAATATCTACGCCAACAACTTCCAGGATGTTCAGAAGTATCTGACCATGGTGAACTATCAGTATCAGCCGAAGGACATGATCTTCTCCCTGAAGGTTTGGAACAGCTATCCCGAAGATGTCCAGAAGGTCCTGCTGGAGTGCGCAAAGGAATTCGGCGCCGAGCACCGTCAGGCCATCCGCGACAATGAGGCCACCTATCTGGCTGAGCTTGAGGCTGCCGGCATGCAGGTCGGCTATCCCGATGTCCAGCCCTTCATTGACAAGGCCCAGAGCGTGTACCAGGACTTCTATGCTCAGTATGACTGGGCGGAGGATCTTGTTGCCCGCATTAATGCTCTGAAGTAATCATTCTGTTAATCGCCGGGGAGGCGCCGGTTTCCGCGCGCTTCCCCTTTCCTTACGTGACCGTAAGGAATCTGCCAAGGAACCTTCCTGAAAAAAGAGAGGTGGAGTACAGCCCCATGAAAGCGTTTATCCACAAGCTGAGCCGGACTCTGGACAGGATTTCCGGTGTGATCTGCGCGGCCATTCTTGCCGGTCTCTGCATCATTATCGTATACTCCGTCATTATGCGCTTTATCTTCAACAACCCGGTGCAGTGGCAGTACGAGCTGACCCTGGTGGGCCTCTGCTGGGCCATCTTCATCGGAATGCCGATGACCTTCCATAAACAGGAACATCTTCGCTTGACCTTTGTGACCGACAAACTGCCTCCGAAGACCTGGAAAGTCTATATGGATGTCATTGATCTTTTGCTCATCGCCTTCCTGGCGGCGGGCATTGTTTGCAGTGTTTCGATCATTTCGTCGACCTGGTCGACCTATTATAAAACCATCGCCATTCGAAACGGGGTCTATTACCTGGCCTTCCCGGTGGGCTGCGCGTTTTCCATTGTTCACCTGGTTGACCTGATCCTGAACCGCAAACCGGAAGACGCTCCGGTGGCGAAGAAAGCGAAGGAGGTTGCCGTTCAATGAGTTTTGCAGGGTATGTTCTTTTGCTGGTGGGCGGTTTCCTGCTTTTGATGATACTGGGAGTTCCCATCGCCTTTTCTCTCTCCATTTCCGCCATCTTCACGGTCCTCGTCACCGGGAACTTTACCGTAACGGCGATCTTCCACCGCATGGTGGGTAATGCCAGCGGTTATACGCTGCTTGCCATTCCCTTCTTTATTCTGGCAGCGAAGCTGATGAACACCGGCGGCGTCACTCGAAAGATTTTCCGGGCCTGCTCGGCATGGGTGGGTTCTGTCCCGGGAGGTCTCGGCCATGCGAACATCGTGGCTTCGATCGTCTTCTCCGGTATGAGCGGCTCGGCGGTTGCTGACGCCGGCGGTCTGGGGCAGATTGAGGTTGACGCCATGATCAAAGACGGCTTTGACCCGGACTTCTCCGCGGCTGTGACGGCAGCATCCGCCACCATCGGCCCCATCATCCCGCCCAGCATCCCCATGGTGGTCTACGGCATGATGACAGAGGTCTCGGTCGGCGCGCTGTTCATCGGAGGCATCGTTCCCGGCCTCTGCCTGGCCCTTGCCTGCGGCGTTCTGGTTTTTGTGATGGCCAAGAAGCGCAACTATCCCGTAAAAAAGTTCAGCTGGAAAGAGGTCGGTCAGGCGACGAAGGAAGCGCTGCTCTCTCTCCTGACGCCGGTCATCATCATCGGCGGCATCTGGACAGGCGTCTTCAGCCCCACCGAGGCGGCCTGCATCGCGGCGCTCTATGCCTTCATCCTGGCGGTGCCCGTGTATCATGAGCTGGGCTGGAAGGATGTTTATCAGGCTCTTATTGAGACAGCCCGTGACAGTGCCGGTATCCTGTGCCTGATTTGCGGCGCCGCGGCCTTCTCCTGGCTGGTTACCATGCTGGGTATGACCCGTGCCCTCAGTACGGCACTGGTGTCCCTGACAGACAACAAGTATGTGATGCTCTTCATCGTGAACATCGCCTTCCTCATTATCGGCATGTTCATGGAGGCTCTTGCCGCGATGACCATTACGCTTCCCTTCCTGGTGCCATTGATGGCTGCATACGGTATTGACCCCCTGCATCTCGGTGTGGTGCTGGTGCTGAACCTGATGATCGGGCTCTGCACGCCGCCGGTGGGCACCAGCCTCTTCATCTGTGCGAAGACCGCGAAGATCAGCATCGAGAAGATGTACAAGGCAATTCTCCCCTTCCTGATCCCGCTGATTATCGTGCTGTTCCTGATTACCTATATCCCGGGTCTGGTGACCTGGCTGCCGGGCACACTCGGCTGATCGGAAAACGGACAGTGGAAACGCATGAAGAGACACGCAGAACCTGCGTGTCTGTTCATGTTGACAAACATGGCAGGAGAATGATAGAACCTGCGGATAAAAACGCAGCCACCAGAATAATGAAGGGGTATCCATGAAGGAGTTCAGCCCGGTAATCAGCAATAAGCTGTACATTCAGATTTACAACCAGCTGCATCACGCCATTACTTCCGGCCGTTTTAAAGTCGGGGACAAACTCCCCAGTGAAAAGGAACTCTGCCAGATCTTCAACGTCAGCCGGGTACCGGTGCGCGAGGCTCTCTGTGCGCTGGAATTGAACGGCCTGGTCGATTCGGTACAGGGCGGCGGAGTTTATGTCCGGAAGCAAAGCGGTACGGATCAGGAGCTGCCTCAGGATGTGGAACCGCAGGATATCATCCGCGCCCGTATGGTACTGGAGCCTGATATTGCCAGAGAAGCTGCCCTGCATCTGGATGATGAAAGTCGTGCCGCGCTGCGGGAGCTCTGCTCCCGCATGTGGAAGGAAGCGGAAGAGGGTATCATCACCAAAGAAACCGACCGCGCCTTTCACCTTGCGGTGGCGAACGCCAGCGGCAGCAGTCTGTACCCCAGGATTATGGAGCTGGTGCTGGGGGCTATGGAGCAGGAGCTCTGGGAGCTGATCCTGAGCCGCACGATTGCTACCAAAAAGTACCGGGACCAAAACAACCTGGAGCACATCAGAATTTGCGAGGCCATTCTGGAGGGCCGTGCGGATGATGCTTACGCCGGTATGAAAGCTCACATGGAAATGCTGTATGAGCGTTATTGGAGCGAATAAAAGCTGCCAGGCATAAACCGGAAAACACAGGCCGCTGAGGATTTCCTCAGCGGCCTGTTTAACAGTTGGGTTGTTACGTTTTAGAAGCCCGGCGCTTCTTACGCTGGAGAGGTCGACTTCCGCATCACTGGCGGCCCTGTATACCTCGGACAGGACGTCATCCTTTCCGGCGGGTTCTGTCTGCCTGCGGGGAGGTTCATACACAGAGCTCTAAACGGGAATTACGTCAACCACGATTAACAGCTCGTCTTCTACCCGGAAACGGATATCCAGGCCGGCAAAAGCCATGCCGTATACACGCTCCGGAGCGTCCTGATATTGAGGCCGGGGATCCTGGGCCAGCACCGAGAGCAGACCCGCGCGTTTCTCCTCCGGAACCCGCGTCAGCAGCGTATCCGGAAAGTCCACGGTGAGCTGCTTTCCCGGGTCCGGCGCAAAACCGGAGGCGGCGTCCGGAACACTGTCGGCATAAGGGATGTAGGGCTTGATGTCGTAAATCGGGGTACCGTCCATCAGGTCGGCCCCTGCGACAAGCAGGGTGGAACCCTGGGCGCCGCCTGTTTCACTGGCCCGCTGGACCCGGAGCAGCCGCACGCAGGAAAGCCCAAGCCCGTTGGGACGAAAGGGAGAGCGGGTGGCGAAAACGCCCATCCGCTCATTTCCGCCCAGCCGCGGCGGCCGCACGGTGGGAGACCAGGGCCTTCCCTCGTTCTCCGAAAATCCCCAGATCAGCCACAGGTGCGAAAAACGCTCCAGCCCCCGCAGCGCCTCATCAACGCGGTATTCAGGGGTAAAAACGATGGTCCCCTGCAGTCCGCCGTCGAGGCCCGGCTGCCGCGGAATGCCGAACTTCGTTGGAAAATCCGTCCGGATATGCGCAATGGGGGTGATCCGCTTTTCCTCCGCAGCGGTGTCCAGGCTGCCCGTATGGACAGAAACCGGCTCTGTGAGCCTTCCCTTCTCCGGCACGGGAACTCAGCCCTCCGGCCTGCCGGACCCGGCAGGGTCAAAGGATGCCGCACCGGCCATCTCGATCTCATGCTGATAGAATACAAAGGTCCTTTCATCAAAGAGCACCCAGAGAATCCGGTCCAGCGCCTCGGGATACTGATTTACAAACTGCCGGGCAGTCCAGACGGCGATCTCTGCGGCTTCCTTCAGCGGGAAGTGATAAACTCCGGTAGAGATGGAGGGAAAGGCGACACTGCGGATGCCGTGCTCCATACAGAGCTGGAGGCTTGTGTAGTAACAGGAGGCCAGCAGCTCCCGCTCGTCGTGTTCGCCGTCCTTCCAGCGGGGGCCGGGGGTGTGAATGACATAACTGCAGGGTAGCCGGTAGGCTTTTGTAATTTTCGCATCGCCTGTTTCGCACCCGTGCAGCCCGCGGCACTCCTCCAGCAGCTCAGGTCCCGCTGCGCGGTGGATGGCGCCATCGACCCCGCCGCCGCCCAGAAGGCTGGTGTTTGCGGCGTTTACGATGGCCTCCACGCCATGGTCTTTTGTAATATCGCCCTGTACGGCGAGCACCTCGGTATTTTCCCAGATCATAGTCTGTCCTTCTTTCCTGTAACAACCGCACTGTCAGCGGACATGGGCCTTTCCCATTGTCCGATTCAGGCGGCGGAGAATGAAAATATTGTAGCATAATTCCCAAAAGTAGACAAGAAAAACAACAAAAAACGGAAATATTGCGGAAAAACCGGAGACAAAGCAGTTTGTTCTTGCAATGCGGGCGGCTGAGTGATATGATACGCACATAATTCAATACCAGCGATGCTTTCGGAATTCAGCAGAGGGAGACCGGAAGCGGAGGAACTCTGGAGAATCCCTTTAAGGGTGCCGAAGGTGCAAGGCGACAGGCCGAATCTCTCAGGCAAAAGGACAGAGCGGAAGTCAGCTTCCCGATGCCGCATACAGAATGCGGCGCTGCGGTGAGGCGGACGAAAACCGGAGTTGCTCATGTTCAGGGCAGCTCTTTTTGTTTTATGGAAGATCTGCAGTTCTGCTGGATTGAATGAATTCAGAGAAAAGGACGGAAAAACATGGAGAACTTTATTTCAACGGTGGAGGCCGTTAACGGCAAGCTTAACAGCTTTGCCTGGGGCCCGCTGATGCTTCTGCTG
>OCVV012841079.1_pt1 | contig 11540 bp, 10 predicted proteins | sample 1539721 | NCBI WGS metagenome assembly OCVV01 (sample SAMN02144230, study PRJEB22623) | gut metagenome | biome: sheep rumen | host: Ovis aries | place: New Zealand | reverse complement strand
CGAGCGATAAGGTAATAAGGTTGCAGGTCATGAGGTGAAATATGCTTAATTGTGATAAATAGTTGCCTGATATCACCTTAAAACCTTGAAGTGAAGCGACCTCAAAACCTTAAACCTTAGGCGAAACTAAAGCTTGCGTAAGTTGAGTAGATGTCTTTATAATCTATGCTTTCAGGGTGTGAAAGCTATCGTTTCTCATCGTGAAAGCACCTGACGGCCGTCGGCACCATACATGATGACGGCCATACTGCCATTCCACGCCCCTTCGCTGATACTGACAGTCACCCTGTTGTCATCCGTGGCGATAATAGAGATGCCTCCATCGTCTTCCTGAATACTCCTGACATCCGTCGTTTCCTCCTCGTCAGGGAAAATGCCTTGCATCCCCTTGGCATTGGAAACCACGATTATGCGTTTTGAAACACGGTTGCCCCAAGAATCATAGGAATAGGTTTCAATCAGCCAAAAACAAAGCATCGATGACGCTTTTCATCTAATGTAGCGCTTCGCCTTGCACCGTCATGGAAACATGACTGCTACGGGCGAAGCAACTGCAAAGCTACAAAGAAAAACCGGATTATGCAAACAACAACATATAAAAATGCGCCGATATATAGTAATTGCATTTAACTGTGTCAACATTTTCAAAAGGGCTAACTCCCCTGACATCAGAACCTCGTATAGATGAAGGCATTGTTGGTTGCACCTACAAGCAGTGCTACGCTGACAACGAGCAATGCAATGGAAATGATGGCACGCGTGATGAGGGATATATTGTGCTTGGCTGTAGTCTCACCAGGCATGAAGTGGTCAAACAGTCGTGTAACACCATCGTATATGGGGAAACAGAATACCAAGGCAATGACCCAAAGCCAGAAATTGTTTGTCAGTGCTGCCGTAGCGGTAAAGTCGGCGAGTGTCTTGCCACCACCGAAGCATACGCTGAAGAATTGCTGCATACGTGTGAAGTCATCGAAATAGAATATCCCCCAGCCAAGAACAAACAGCAGTATTGTGTAAATATGGAGCAGTGGGCGCGGCACATACTTTATGATGCGCAACAGCGTGTATTTCTCAAGCATCACGATAATGCCGAAATATACGCCCCAGAGAATGAAGTTCCAGCTCGCTCCGTGCCACATACCGGTAAGAAACCATACCACGAGGATATTGAAAGCCTGATGACGGCGGTTGCCACCCATTGGGATATAGACGTAATCGCGGAAAAAACTGCCGAGTGAAATATGCCAGCGTCGCCAAAATTCCGTTATGGTCTGGCTGATATAAGGATGACGGAAGTTCTCGGCAAAATGAAAACCAAGGCAACGTCCCAGTCCTATGGCCATGTCGCTATATCCTGAGAAATCAAAGAATATCTGCAGGGTGAAGGCACAAATGCCCACCCAAGCGCCTGCGGTGGAGAGGTTGGTGAGGTTGCCTCCAAGAAACTGCGTAGAAATTTCAGACAGTTGGTTGGCGAGTATCACCTTCTTGCCCAGTCCGATAAGGAAGCGATAGGCACCCGTCACGTAGTCATACTGCGTCACGCGACGGCTGTGTATCTCCATAGCCACGATATCATAGCGCACGATAGGGCCGGCGATAAGCTGCGGAAACATTGATATATAGAGCAGCAAGTCGTGGTAACGACGTTGTACTGGTGCCTCGCGGCGATAGACATCTATAAGGTAGGATATGCTCTGGAAAGTATAGAAGCTGATGCCTATGGGCAATGAAATCTTGGGATTTGCCACGGGCAGGCCGATGGCAGTGAGCGTATCGGCGAAGAAACCGGCATACTTGAAAGTGCCGAGCAAGAGCAGATTGAGCGTAATGCCAGTGGCAAGAGCTAACGATCTGCGACTGTCGGAGCGGTCAATCCACAATCCTGCTACATAGTTCATCAACGAACTCAATAGCATGAGGAATACATATACGGGTTCACCCCAGGCGTAGAAGATAAGCGAAAACACCACCAGCACGGCATTGCGCACCGTGGTGTTCATCTTTAGTCCCTTGCCCTCGGACAGGAAACGCCTGTCAATCCAGTATGCTATCATGTATAGCACGAGGAAAGTTGGCAGGAATACGAATATAAAAAATAAGTCGGAGAAAACCAATTGAAATTAAGAGTTAGGGGTTTAGAAAAAGTGGAGTAAGAGTTAAGGATTAAAGGTTTTTACTGTAAACTAAAGAATTAAGATTTGTCTGATAATACAAGTCAGGTCAAATCTTAATTCTTAACCATTAGATCTTAATTCTTCAGTAGTTCTGCAATTTTCTCGCCTACCATCTTTGCGCCCTCCACGCTTGTATGTGTGCCATCGATGGTATAGTGTTTCTTTATACGCTCGTCAGCGGCTTTGATTGGGCAGATCTTGTCAAGGCGTATAACGTCGATACCCATGCGCTTGCCGCAGTCTTCTATCACGTCGCCTACCTTCTGTATCTTTGCCTCTGTACCCTGCACACTCTGTAGCGGAGTAAGCAGCAGTATGCGCGCATCGGGGAAGTGATAGCGTAGAATCTCACAGTTGTAACGAACAGACTCGGCCAAGGTGGTTACCTGGTTTACTTTCTTCATCAGCAGGTCTTGCAAAGGAAGTTTAAATATCTTGTCTGTAGTCTCTGCATACATCTGTGGGCGCTGGCTCTGAAACCATGCGTCGTTAGTGCCGCAGGCCACTATGATAAGCGAAGGTTCAGGCTGAGTGCCGTTTTTGTACGCCTCGTCAAAGCGGTTTACTTGGTTATATATTACGTTGCTGTTGCCTACGCGTGCTATATTTTCCTTGGTATCATGCTTTGTCAGAGCATTGTTAGTCCATGTAGCACCGCTACGTGCATAGCTAACGCACGTCTTAGGCTGAAAGAGTTCCTTGAACCATTTGCTCCAACTGCGTTCACCTGTGCAGTCATCGCCTCCGGTTGACAGGTTGGAATCACCCAACAGAACCACGTTCATCTTCTGTGGCTCCTCGGCTGATGCCTTGGTGGCGAAACGTGGCGAATAAAGCAGGATAGCCATTGTAGCTAACAGTATTGCTGATGTTTTGGATAGAGTTTTCATCTGTCGTTTATATATTTATTTCCGTGCAAAGTTACAATATTTTTTCTGATTGTCAAAATTTTACAAGTATAAAGTTGATTGTTTGCTATAAGTAGGTGTGCATAATAATTGATGACAGCCAATCAATAGTCAAGGGATGAAAGCCTCTCGCTTTTCATCCCTTGACTATTGGTATTTATACTATTATGCTGTACGTAGCAAGTGTGTTATTCTGCTTCCTGAGTAGCAGATGCCGCCTCAAACTTTATGCCATAGATGTTGATAGGACCATCAGGATAGGAAATCTGATACTCTCCGATTTTGTCTATCTCAACCTTGATAGGGCGTTTGTTAGTCTGCTCCACTACGTCAGTAACGATGTCTTTAGCTCCCTTGAGCAATACAATCTGACGGTCTTCCTCGCTTGAAGAAGAAGAAGCATAGATTGTCAGTGTGCCTTTGGCTTTGATGCTAAGGAATATCTGACTGGAACGTCCTGTCGTACTACCAGTTTTCAGACGTGTGGTGAAACGCGTTCCGTCTTTGAACTGACGTAATGACTCGTCGCATACCATCTTGCCTTTGTTATCAACTATGTACATAAAGCAGTTCTCGCAGTTGAACACCAAGGGGTTATTGCCCTGAGTAAACTGTTTGAACTTCATTATGTTGCCTTGTTCAAACTGTGCGTTTGCAACTAATGCAAACATCATTATTACGAGAGTGGTAAAAAACTTTTTCATGATATTTATGATTTAGATGTTAGAAATGTAGTACTTTGTGAGAGCAAAGTTACGTTTTTTTTTCGAATTTGCAAAGAAAAATATGAAAAAATGAGTATTTTTTTGTAATTTTGCATTACATTTAGAAAAAATACATGATATAATTATGGTAAAACACATTATTTTATGGACGCTTCGTGCCGATATGACGGCTGACGAGAAACAGCGTGCCGCTCAAGGAATGAAAAAGGGATTAGAGGGTCTTGCCGGCAAGATTGACGGATTGGTTGATATCAAAGTAGTGGCAGACGGACGTTTATCTACGTCAAATGCCGACGTGATGCTTGACAGTACGCTTAAGGATTTTGATTCACTAAAGGCCTATGCTGTGCATCCGTTGCACGTAGATGTAGCCGACAGGCTGGTTCGTCCGTTTACAGCACAGCGCACTTGCCTTGATTATGAGGTGTAGGTTCAATGAGCAGGAGCATCACTGATGCTGCCTGTGACATGTGCCGTTTTGTGCTTCCCATGGATGGATACCGCTTGCGCTCATTCGCTCAGAACTTGAAAAGTCTTGGCAGGAAGTCAAGCAGGTAGCGTCTCCAATTATCCCATGAGTGCCCACCATCAGTCTCATTATATACGTAGGGGTAGCCTGCGGCGTCGAGACGTTGGCGGTGCATGGTGACGAGTTTCATCACATAATCGTCCTTGCCTACTGCTATATAGTAGAGTTGCGGTGCCGGCTGAAACTGCATGGAAAGCTTCTGGTCAATACTGTCATATATTTCGATATCGTCGTACTTGTCAAACTTGCGACCGAGCTTATCCTCCCACTTCTCGCCTACGACTGGTATCTGGCTGGCAAGGTTCTTTATTCCGTGGGTAATGCTCTTGATACCTGAAATCTTCTTATCGTTGAGAGCGTTGGTGGTTTGCGGAGAGAACAGACCTACATAGTCAAACAACTGCGGGTTGTTAGCTGAAATGTATAGCGAGTGAAGCCCTCCAAGCGACAGTCCGCAGATGGCGCGGTGTTGCTTGTCCTCTGCAGTGCGATAATGCTGCGCAATATATGTCATCACTTCCGAAGGGAAGGCTGCCTCTATCCTACCCGTCATTGATGATACGTTATTGGCTTTTGGCATAGCCTGCATATACGGACTTTCACCAGGCGCAGCATCTAAATCGGCATTGCCGTTAGGCATCACCACAATCATAGGCTGACACTTGCCGTCGGCTATCATTAAGTCCATAATCTGTCGCAGACGTCCCATGACAAGCCATGATGTCTCGTCGCCGCCTGAACCGTGAAGCAGGTAGAGCACAGGGTAACGCTTGTCAGGATTTTGGTCATATTCTGCAGGGAGATACACCGACATACGTCGTTGTGCCATACCTTGCAAGCGTGAAGGATACCATGGCTGTTCAACACGTCCGTGTGCCACAGGTTGCTCCATATAGTAATCGGTTGGCCATCCCGGCACGAAGAAGTAGTTGAGGTATTGGTTAACATCCCGCACCACGCAGGTGTCACCAGGCTCTGTCTGTGTCACCTCATCATCTATCCTGTAATTATAGGTGTACATGTCAGGCGGCAATACAGTGCTGGTATAAGCCCATGTGCCGTTGGCCTGACGTATCATCTTGTGTTTGCCAAGAACGCCTGAGCCTTGCAGTGTTACTTCCTTAGCCATCGGGGCATAATAGTTGAATTGTATCATGCCTTGTCGCACGCGGTCTGAGGCATATATTCCGATGACAGTGAGAAAACAATATATAAACAATGTAAATAGTCTCATATACATAGTGAGGGGATTGAGTTACTTCGTTCGAATAATACAGATTATCAGTGCAAAGTTACGTGATTTATGGCAGAAAAACAAGCACAGAATGTTAAAATTACAGAAAAATTTGGAGAATTAGAATAAAATAACTAATTTTGCTTTCATGAATAAGAAAACACAACCTTAATTAATGCCATAAATATGAAGAAATTTAATATGGAAGTTGTGGCTGCCAGTAGAGCCACAAAATGTTATGGCGAGCGTATAGCCATCATGGATAACTTCGGTGCACTGCTTCCCAATGCTCCCTATCCGTTCGTGCTTGAGGGAATGTTGTTTGGCATAGTGACACGTGGGCACAATTCTTTCATGCTTGACAAGCAGCGATACACGCTCGGCCCTGGCGATATCTTTACGAGTTTCCCACAAAACCTGATGGAGGATTTCCGCTATTCCGATGACATAGAGGCAACGGCAGTATTTATTGATGGTGGTTATCTGGAAGAACTGTATGACAAGGTAACGATTGACTGGAATATGCGACTTATGGCTATGTCGCACACACCGCTTCATGCTGATGAAACGGAGACAAAACGCATTGTTACGTATATGCAGCAGATAGCAGAAAAACTAAATAGTCCCGTCGGACCGTTCCGTAACGACTGCATACAGTCCTTGCTGTTGTCGCTGGCATACGACGTGTTTGATTTACGCATGCGTTCCTTCCACGTTAATGACAAACCGGCAGTAAAATATTCTTCTGCCGAACGATTGTTCTATTCTTTCGTAAAGATGCTTAATGATCCGCATGAGCAGTTCCTCAACGTCAACGGTTACTCGGAAAGGCTGCACATTACGCCAAAGTATTTCTCTACCATTTGTCGAGAACTTACTGGCAAGACGGCGGGACAGATAATCAATGAGGAGGTAATACGCACTGCCAAGGTGATGCTCCACGATAAAGCGAAGAGTATCCGTCAGATCAGCGAAGAGTTAAACTTTGCCAATCAAAGTCATTTTGCCAGCTTCTTCCATCGTCATGTAGGGCTGTCACCGCAGCGTTTCCGTAATCAGATGACCCACGAATAGTGTTTGTCGTATAAGTGGAAAGCACTTATAATGATGCAGTATGGTTGCAATAAAAGGCTTTAACAACGACAAAAATGCGTAAAAAGCATGCCTAAAGGCAAAAAATGCATTAAAAAATTTGCACGGTTCAGAAAATATTATTACCTTTGCACTCGCAAATCTGAAAAGCGAACAAAAAGCAAGATTTGCGAGGCGACCATAAACCTGCTTGCAGACAAGTAGGGTCTCCACAAAAATGGGGGCATAGCTCAGATGGCTAGAGCGCTTGCATGGCATGCAAGAGGTCGTGGGTTCGACTCCCACTGTCTCCACAGTGGAACGAAAGAAAATAACATTTTTCTATAATAATGGATGGCGGGATAGCTCAGCTGGTTAGAGCGTCGGATTCATAATCCGGAGGTCGAGGGATCGTGACCCCCTCCCGCTACCCTAATTAAAAAGCACTTACGAGAAATCGCAAGTGCTTTTTCTGTTTGTTTGCAAACTTCTTAATCTTCCACCAAGCAACAACTAAGTAGGTACACCTACTTATGATTGTAATGACGAGATAACAGAATATCAGGATTTTCATATTCTTATCACATAATTATGATATAATCTGATTATATCCGAGAAAAAAATTGTATCTTTGCAACCACTTACTCCCACCACAGGCGGGGTAAGCTATTATAAATATGGACTCTCTGAATAAAGATATTGTCAAGAGAGGAATACATAACTCTAAACAAACAATGAAGCAAACCTATTACAATATAAGCGAATATTCTTATTATGAATAAACAACTATTATTTTTATTACTATCCATTGCCGTGGATTCCGCTGCCGTGGCACAGAAAACACCCGTTTGGTGTGACCCTGCTACTAACGAAATCAACCGCCTTAATGACCGTGCCGACTTCTTTGCCTATGAGGACGTCGCACTTGCCAAGCGCCAGACTGAGCTAGGCAGCAAGACGAAGACGCTGTCAAGCAGATACATGAGCCTTGAGGGTGATTGGCGGTTCCACTGGGTTGAAAATGCCAATGAAAGGCCAGCGGACTTTTTTACTGCGAAATATGACGACTCTCAGTGGGGGCGGATGCACGTGCCTGGCATCTGGGAGCTGAATGGCTACGGCGATGCCATCTACGTCAACAATCGCTATGCATGGCGCAGCGACTGGACGGGCGAACCACCTATGGTGCAGGACAAAGGCAACCACGTAGGGTCGTACCGTCAGACGTTCACCATTCCTGCCAGTTGGAAGGGCGAGAGGATATACATGCACGTGGGTTCGGCTACGTCAAACCTGACGGTATATATAAACGGGAAGTTCGTTGGCTACTCCGAAGACTCAAAGGTAGCCGCTGAGTTTGACATCACGAAATATGCCAAGCCCGGACAGGAGAACCTCATAGCAATGCAGGTGATGCGCTGGTGCGACGGTTCGTGGCTCGAAGATCAGGACTTCTGGCGCTTCTCGGGCATTGCTCGCGAGTGTTATCTGTATGCGCGTCCGCAGTCGCATATAGCCGACATACGCGCCATCCCTGACCTTACAAACGACTATACCGACGGACTGCTAAACGTAGAAGTGACCCCTGCCGCGTGTAAGGCGAAGCGCATCGAACTGCAGCTTGCTGACAAGGCTGGACGCGTCATAGCCTCATACGCCGAGACATTGAAGAGCGATGCGCCAGTCGCAACAACGCTCAATGCGCACAATCCGCTGAAATGGACTGCCGAGGAGCCTAATCTCTATTCACTCTACGTCAGTCTGTTTGATGGCGACGAAATGCTCGAGTGTATCCCTCTGAAAGTAGGTTTCCGCAAGGTAGAGATAAAAGGTCAGCAACTTCTGGTCAACGGCAAGGCGGTATTGATAAAGGGAGTCAACCGCCATGAGCTTGACCCCGACAGCGGTTACGTGGTGTCAGAGGAGCGCATGGTGCGCGACATCGAGACGATGAAGCGGCTGAACATCAACGCCGTGCGCACTTGCCACTATCCCGATGACCCTCGCTGGTACGACCTGTGTGACAAATACGGCATCTACGTCACCGCCGAGGCCAACATCGAGAGCCACGGCATGGGCTATGGCGAGAAGTCATTAGCCAAGGACGCACGTTTCCATGATATGCACCTTGAGCGCGAGCGCCACAACATCTACGTACTGAAAAACCACCCTTCCATCATCGTGTGGTCGCTGGGCAATGAGGCTGGCTACGGCAAGAACTTCGAAGATGCCTACGACCTCGTGAAGGCTTACGACGCTTCGCGCCCATGCCAGTATGAGCAGGCAGGCTCATGGGGCAAGACTGACATCTTCTGCCCTATGTATGCCGACTACGGCCACTGCCAACGCTACTGCAACGAGGGCAACGTCCGACCGCTGATACAGTGTGAATACTCACACGCCATGGGCAACTCCTGTGGCGGACTGAAGGAATACTGGGACTTAGTGCGCAGCCTGCCCAACTATCAGGGCGGCTACATCTGGGATTTTGCCGACCAGGGACTGCGCGATACCAGTAGGCTGACTGGCAAACCTATATGGACTTACGGTGGCGACTACGGCCGTTTTCCAGCTTCCGACAACAATTTCAACTGCAATGGTATCGTCAATCCAGAGCGTGAATGGAATCCCCATGCCTACGAGGTACAGTATGTCTATCAGGATATCCATGCCCGCATGGCTGATGCCCAGCGTGGCATGGTGGTGGTGAAGAATGAGAATTTCTTCCGTAGCCTCGACTATGTGGCGCTCGATTACTCACTGACTGCCGACGGACGCATCATCACAAGCGGCACGGTTGCCCCCCTGCCTGCTATCAAGCCGCAGGAGGAAGCCACACTCTGCATTGCCGACGTGGCAGCCGCCATGACCAATAAGGATTACGAGGGCAAAGAGTTATTACTCAACCTCGCGTTCCGTCTCTCGGCTGACGAGCCTCTCCTCGCTCAGGGCACCACCATAGCCCACGAGCAGTTTGTACTCACGCCATACTCTTTCCCCACCGCTGACGTTTTCACTGCGCAAGGGAAAGCCACCAACGATGCCGTGACCCTCGACGACCGTGCGGTTTACGCAGTGCTTTCAGCCAACGGAGTGAACGTCACTTTCAGCAAGCATACGGGGTTCATAAGCTACATCGACGTTGACGGCACCGCCACAATGACCCGCGAGGCTGAGCTCAAACCCGACTTCTGGCGTGCCGCTACCGATAACGACTTTGGAGCAGGACTGCAGCATCGCCTTCAGGCATGGCAGCACCCACAACTTGAGAAAAAGAGTTTCAATATCCAGTCGCGGGGCAATGCCTACGAGGTGACAGCTGAATACCGCCTGAAACAGCTTGATGCCACGGTGCTGCTGACCTATACCATGATGCCCGACGGACGCCTCATGGTCAAGCAAGACCTGCGTGTCAACCCCGATGCCAAGGAGAAGCCTCAGCTCATGCGCTATGGTATGCAGATGCAGTTGCCACAGGACTTTACCAATATAGAATACTATGGGCGCGGACCTCATGAAAATTACGCCGACCGTGCCAACAGTCAGCATATCGGACTTTGGCGGCAGACCGTAGCGGAACAGTTCTGGCCTTACGTCAGACCACAGGAGACTGGCACCAAGACCGGCGTGAGATACTGGCAGATTACCAACTCGCACGGTGTGGGATTGCGCTTTGAGGGCACTGCGCCACTCGAAATGCAGGCTCTGAACTACACCGAGGACGACCTGCAACCCTCGCGCCAGAAGGCGCAATGGCACAGTGGCGACCTCTCCCCTCGCCCATTCACCTCGCTTCACGTAGCCTCACGCTCGATGGGTGTGGGGTGCGTAAATTCGTGGGGTGCATGGCCACGCGCTGAGTATCAGATGCCTTATCAGGACTACACCCTTACTTACATCCTATCACCCGTAAGGAGCAGATAACCGCCATTCGCGAACCACCGCACTGCGGCATAAAAACAATCGCTATCTGATTAGGTGATAATCAGATAGCGATTGCCATGTAATAGCATTGCGATTACAGCATAATCAGATGCCGATTACAGTGCTCACTATTTATGCCTGTTTGCACGCTGCTCGCGGTACTTTGCTTTCTGGCGCGCGGAACCCGAACCGTGGGCACCAGTGATATACTTCTTCTTCTTGGCCTTCGTCTTCACCTTGTCGTCCTGCTTGGGACGCTCGCCGCCACGGCCAAACTGTATTCCATTCATCAATATGTCTTCTATGTCGCTCATGTCATATAGGTTTTTATCTGGATGCAAAGGTAGTAATTTTTCTTTAATCAGGCAAATTTATAATTGATATAATTGACCTCCGTTTTTATTTCTTTTTCACCATCGCATTGTAAAATCTCTGTAAAAATTTTGTGGGAATAGAAAAAAAACTTTATCTTTGCAATATTAACGAAAACTAAATCAAGATTGAAAGCACATTTGGTATCATGAACAGGGAGAAGGCAAAGGAAATCACAAACGTCACCACCACCCCGGTGCCAAGAGCATCCGTACGGTAAAATACCCCAGCTATGACATGGCAGCCATTTGTTCCGCTCGTGGCATAGTGATTGGGAACCAACAGGAAATACTGAGGAAATGAAAGACAAGCAGCAATATACATTGACACAGGCGCAGATGGGCATCTATCTGGAGTGTCAGGACAAGGGAGGCGACTGCTACAGCCTACCGTATTTATATAAATTCGACCACACGCTCAACCCCGACAGGATGTGTCGTGCAGTAGAGACAGCCCTGAAGGCTCACCCGACCCTCTTTACCGTAATTGAGGTGAGGGACGATGGTATTCCTGTGCAACATATAGAGACGGAACCGCTCTCACTCAGCATCGAACCACTGAACGGCAGAGCCCCTCTTGATATTGTAAAACCGTTCC
>OCVV011331634.1_pt1 | contig 11540 bp, 9 predicted proteins | sample 1539721 | NCBI WGS metagenome assembly OCVV01 (sample SAMN02144230, study PRJEB22623) | gut metagenome | biome: sheep rumen | host: Ovis aries | place: New Zealand | reverse complement strand
TTCCTCATGATTACATATATTAAGTATATTACCATAACGATAAAATTCCTAGTCAATTATTCACAAATCTAGGTCTTTAGGCTATTATGAAGGTATGAAGATAGAAATACCTAAGAATGCAAAGATGATACTTGATACCATGCACGACGCAGGGTATGAGGCATATATTGTTGGTGGATGTGTAAGGGATGCGATCCTGGGAAAAGAGCCATCGGACTGGGACATCACCACCAACGCCCTTCCAGCACAGGTAAAAGAGCTGTTTAGAAGGACCATTGATACTGGAATAGAGCATGGAACCGTTACAGTAATGGCTGGGAAAGAGGGCTATGAAGTAACAACATACCGTATCGATGGCAAGTACGAAGACAGCCGCCATCCAAGCGAGGTTACCTTCACAAGGGACCTTCTTGAAGACATGAAGCGAAGGGATTTTACCATAAATGCCATGGCCTATAATGAAGAAGAGGGTCTGGTTGATAGGTTTGGAGGGATAGAAGACCTTAATAACCGGATAATCCGCTGTGTTGGAGAGCCCACAGAGCGATTTACCGAGGATGCCCTCAGAATAATGAGAGCTGTCAGGTTCGCCGCACAGCTTGACTATGATATAGAAGAGAAGACGGTTGCAGCCATAAAAGAGCTGTCGCCAACCTTAAAAAAGATAAGCGCTGAGAGAATACAGACTGAACTTGTAAAGCTCCTTACATCTGATCATCCGGAAAAGATAAGGCTTGCTTATGAGCTTGGCATCACAGCAGTTGTGCTTCCGGAATTTGACAGGTGCATGGAGACAGGGCAAAATAACATCCACCACATGTATAACGTGGGAGAGCACACGGTAGTAGCACTTGAAAACATAAGAAATGACAAGCTTCTTCGCCTGACCATGCTGATGCATGACTTTGGTAAACCTGCTACAATGACTATAGATGAGGAAGGCGTTACGCACTTTAAAGGTCACGCTGCCCTTGGCAGCAAGATGGCAAAAGACATTTTAAAGCGCCTTAAGTTTGACCGTGATACCATGGACAGGGTAAGCAACCTTGTAAAATACCATGACGACAGGTATGAACCAAGTCCTTCAGTGATCAGAAGGGCCATAAACAGAGTGGGAGAAGAGGATTTTCCTCTTTTGTTCGATATAAGATATGCGGATACCATGGCTCAGAGCACATATATGAGGCAGGAAAAGCTCCTGCTTATAGAAGAGACCAGAAAGGTTTATCAGGATATAATAGACCAAAAGGACTGTGTAAGCCTAAAGAGCCTTGCAGTTAATGGAAAAGATCTGATATCACTGGGGATCAAGCCCTCTAAACAGATGGGGGATATTTTAAAGGCAATGCTGGAGGATGTTTTAGAGGATCCATCCAGAAACACCAAGGATTATTTGCTAGAGCCGGAGCGCCTAAGAAATAAGTACATGAAGGATCAGACTTGATTGGAGGATACGGTGTTTAGAACTAGAAAGGCTTTGAAAATAACGCTATCAGGCGTGCTTTTAATGGCGATGCTTGTTTCTTCGCCTCAAAGCATAACCTATGCGGCTGAGAATGCAGACAAAGTCAGTGTATCTCTTATAGGTAAGTATGACTCTTTTGACACAGCAGCCATAAGGGATATCGATACTGTAAAAAAACAGATAAGATTCAGAAATCACAAGACAGGTAAGACCTACACTCTCTCCTATGACAATACCAGCATGATCTACGATGTGAGAGGAACGGCGCTTTCAGCAGCGCTTTTAGAGGTGGGACAGATTGTTGATGTGAAGTTTTTAAAGAGCAGTAAGCACATCACATCCCTGAATGTATCATCAGAGGCCTGGACGGTAGAGGATACAAGAGAGCATGAGCTTGTAAGGGGAAATGGTACAGCCAAGGTAAAGGGCGAGCTCTACAAGATAGACCCTAAGACCCTGGTCATGGCTGACGGGAATATTGCCCTTGCAGAGGACGTTCTTTCAACAGATAAGGTCACAGTAAGCGGCATTGGCAAGGATATTTACAGCGTAGTTGTAACAAGCGGCCACGGATATGTGAGCCTTTCATCCGATACCGTTGAAGATCACAGCCTGGTGGGCTCCTGGATCGAGCTTGACAACGAGGTCATCTACAAGATTTCACCAAACATGCTGCTCAGTGCTCCGGAAGGAGATTACACCCTGCAGATCCTGGGAAATGGAGCAAGCTACACATCTGAAGTAAATGTTTCAAGAAATCAGGAAACTGTAGTCGATACAAGCAACGTAAATATCACCAAGCCAAAAGAGGGCCTGGTTACCTTTGAGATCATTCCGGATACTGCTGAAGTATTTGTGGATGGAGAAAAGGTTCTTACGGGAGTTCCTCAGTCAATAAAGTATGGTTATCACAACCTTAAGATAATTGCTGATGGCTACAAGACTCAGGACAAGTACCTAAAGATCGGAACAGCCAAGAGCGTTATCTCTATCGAGATGGAAAAAGATAAGGACGATTCCGCAGACAGTTCTTCAGGAGACACTTCTTCTGACTCAGACAGCTCAAACAGCGCATCTTCTAAGAGCAGTAAGGATACAAGCCACGACAGTTCCTCTGTTACTTCTGCTTCTGCAGCAACTACTGCAGCCACAGTTAGCAGCAATTCATCGGAGGAAAAACCTGGTAACAAGGTAATTAATGGCTATTATATTTATTTTGACAAGCCTTATGCTGCTGAGCTGTATTTTGATGGCGCCTATATTGGCATGATCCCGACCCATGTTCCAAAGATATCCGGAACCCATGAGATTATCCTTAAAATGGAGGGGTATGAGACCAAGAGCTATAGGATCAGCATTGACAAGGATGAGGTTGACTTAAATTACACGTTCCCAGATCTTGTTAAGCATAAAAGTGACGATGAGGAGAGCTCCTCAGGATCGTCATCTTCTGCAGCGTCATCTGCAAGTTCAGATGACTCATCCTCTGCAGATTCCGCATCTACAGGGGATTCGGCTTCAGGAGACGACTCTGCATCAGATGCTTCGTCGGCAGAAGATACGTCAGGAGAGGGTGATTCCATACCATCTGAAGATTCGACTAAGGAGTCTACATTGCCATCAGAGGATGCCTCTGTAGAAAAGAGCTCTGAAGGGGCCACAGACACTTCAGAGGAATTGGAAAATGAAAGTACCCACGGAAATTCAAAGAAAGAAGAAACGGCAGATGCAGCGAGCACTGCCAGTGCATCAGGAGACTAGATAAATGAGACTGGATAAGTATTTAAAAGTAACAAGACTGATAAAGAGAAGGACAGTGGCCAATGAAGCCTGCGATGCAGGAAGGGTTCAGATCAACGGCCGACCAGCCAAGGCATCTGCTGAGGTAAAGGTGGGAGATAAGATCACCATTGGCTTTGGAAACAAGGATGTATCCGTTGAAGTTTTAGATGTTCAGGAGACCATACACAAGGAAGATGTAACAAATCTCTATAAGTACATCTGATTGACGCGCCAAAATCACTGTATTACAATGAAATTAACAGATAAGAGATTGTGAGTGGGGTAAAATATGGCGACCAGAGCACGTTATAAAAGGCGTCGCTTCCAAAACCGGGCAGGTATAGTCTGGGCCAGCATAGTGGTTCTTATTCTTGTGACTGTAGTTTCCATCAAGAGTATAGGACTTCTTCAAAAAGCCAGAGAATACCAGGCCAGGGAACAGGCACTTGAGGAGCAGATTGAGTACGAAACTCAAAGAAGCGACGAGATAGCTGAGTACGAGAGGTACACAGAGACGCGTAAATACATAGAGGACACAGCTAAAGAGAAGCTGGGACTGGTTTATCCGGGAGAGATCATCTTTAAGAACTCGGATAACTAAATGTTTTTGACACTTGGCGCAGACATCGATACGGGGACGTATTAGTCTGCGCTTTTTACATGCTGATATGGATAATTTTTCAAAAAAAGTTCTAAACTACATACAAAAGAATAAGATGATTCCTGAAGGCGCAAGAGTAGTTGTGGGCTTTTCCGGAGGAGGGGACTCAACAGCTCTTTTGACAGTTCTTGATGCGCTGCGGCCTATTTTAAAGCATGAGCTATTTGCTATCCACGTTAATCACCTTATTCGCAGTGAGGCTTCTGAAGATGAGGCTTTCTGCAGGTCTTTTTGTAAGAATCTTGGAGTATCTTTTATAAGCAAGGCTGTAGATATCCCTCTTATGGCAAAAGAAAAGTCACTTACAGAGGAAGAAGCCGGAAGGATCGCGAGGTACGAGATTTTTTCAGCCTACGCAAAAGAGATTTCAGCAGATTTTATTGCTGTTGCCCACCATCAAAACGATGTGGCAGAAACCCTTCTTATGAACCTTCTTAGGGGCTCAGGACTTCACGGAGGCGCTGCCATAAGGCCTGTCAGAGACAACATAGTGCGCCCGCTTCTTTGCGTCACAAGGCGAGAAATCGAGGAGTATCTTAAGGAAAGAGAGATCTCTTTTTGCACGGACAAAACCAACCTTGAGAGCATACACACAAGGAACTTCATAAGAAATGAGATTATCCCGGAACTTGAAGAGAATATAAATGTAAGGGCGGTGGAGCATCTTTGCGCAGCGGCTATTTCTTTTGACAAGGCAGATGAGTTTATTAAAGATGTGGCCAAGGAAACCTATAGCAAAATAGTAACCTTTAGTGAGGGCAGAGTTTTCGCAGATACAAAGGACCTTCTTTCTGAAAAAGAGATAATCCGAGAAAACATGGTTCTCCTTATGTTTGAAGAGCTGGTCAAAAACCGCAAGGATATTGGGGCGGTGCATGTAGAAGCGGTGCTTGATCTTTTAAAAACAAATGGTGGTCAGGCGTCGGTGGATCTTCCATACGGACTTTGTGCAAAAAGAACCTACGAGAAGCTGGAAATATACAAAAAAGGAAACCAGATCAACACAAATGAACCGATCACGGTCAAACCTGCAATAGGTGAGGAAACTCAAATTGTGATTCCAGGACTCGGAAGGGCTAAATTGTCAGTTTTTCCCTACGATAAGCAAAAAGAGGTTCCTACTGAGACATATACTAAATGGCTCGATTATGGTAGAATACAAGAAGTTTCCTTTAGGACGAGAAGAGGGGACGATCATATATGTATCAGCCAGGGCGATGCTATTCATCAAAAGAGTCTGCAAAAGTTTATGACAGACGAAAAGATTCCCAGGGATATGAGGGATTTAATGGTGATGATTGCTGATGGCAACAATGTTTTATGGGTGCCGGGTTACCGTATTAGTGCTTCCTGCAAGGTCAGTGAAGCTACCAGATATATTTTAGAGATAAAAATCGATGATGGAGGAATGAGTAATGGCTGAATCAGTGCGTATACTACTTTCAGAAGAAGAGGTGGACAAGAGGATCAAGGAACTTGGAGATCAGATCAGTAAGGATTATGCCGGCAAGACTGTTCACCTTGTATGTGTCCTTAAGGGCGGTGTTTTCTTTATGTGTGAGCTTGCAAAGCGCATCACTGTTCCTGTGACCATGGATTTCATGTCAGCTTCAAGCTACGGAAGCGCAACCAAGTCAAGCGGAGTTGTTAAGATCGTTAAGGATCTCGATGAGCCGCTTAAGGACAAGCATGTTATTATAGTTGAGGATATTGTTGATTCAGGCAGAACTCTTTCATACCTTATCAAGATGCTCGGTGACAGAGGACCAGCAAGCATCAAGCTCTGCACTATGCTTGATAAGCCAGAGAGAAGAGTTACAGACGTCAAGGTAGACTACACAGGATTTGAGATCCCAGATGAGTTCGTTGTGGGCTACGGTCTTGACTATGACCAGAGATATCGTAATCTTCCATATATTGGGGTAGTGGAGTTTAACTGATATCCTGGAAAGTATTGTGAAGGGGGATTACACGTAAAGTGAACCGTTCTAGAAATTATAATTCTATTTTCATATTTGTTATCGTGCTGCTTCTTGCAGTAGTGCTCCTTGAGTATGGAAGAGGTCTTGTTAACAGCAGAGATACTCTGTATTCAAGAAGTTCTCTTGAGAGCGATGTGGCAGCTAAGAGAGTAAGATATGTTGCGATCATGCCTAATGCTGAAACACCTACAGGATCTGTCAAGGTGAGCTTCAATGATGGAAGCGACGACGTGGTGTTCTATTCTACAGATGTTGCTGCAATCGAGACATATCTTGTTTCTAATGGAGTAAACGTAGAAGTTAAGGATGTTCCCACAGAGAACGTTCTGATAAATGGCATCATTCCTATAATTGTGGGACTGGTGGTAATGGTATTTGTGTTCTCCATGTTCTCCGGGGCTCAGAATGCCAATTCCGGAAACAGCAGGATGATGAATTTTGGCAAGAGCAGAGCCAAGATGTCCACTGGAGAAGACAACAAGATCACACTAAACGATGTGGCTGGTCTTAAAGAGGAAAAAGAGCAGCTGTCAGAGATCATAGAATTCTTAAAGGACCCTGAGAAGTTCACCAAGGTCGGTGCCAGAATCCCAAAGGGTGTCCTTCTTGAAGGAGCCCCTGGAACAGGTAAGACTCTTCTTGCAAGAGCTGTTGCAGGAGAAGCTGGAGTACCATTTTTTAGTATCTCCGGTTCAGACTTTGTTGAGATGTTTGTAGGTGTGGGAGCTTCCAGAGTACGAGACCTCTTTGCTGAGGCAAAAAAGAACTCTCCATGTATCGTATTTATCGACGAGATCGACGCTGTGGCGAGAAGGCGTGGAACTGGTATGGGCGGCGGCCACGATGAACGTGAGCAGACCCTGAACCAGATGCTTGTTGAGATGGATGGTTTTGGCGTCAACGAAGGCATCATTGTAATGGCAGCCACCAATAGAGTAGATATTCTTGATCCTGCAATCTTAAGACCAGGTCGATTTGATCGTAAGATCACTGTTTCAAGGCCTGATGTTGGCGGAAGAGAGGAGATCCTTAAGGTTCATGCAAGGAACAAGCCTCTTGCTGATGATGTGGATATCAAGCAGGTTGCGCAGACTACAGCAGGCTTTACAGGCGCTGATCTAGAGAACCTTTTAAATGAGTCAGCAATAAATGCCGCAGTAGATGACAGACAGTTCATCAAACAGGACGACATCAACAAGGCATTTATCCAGGTTGGTATCGGAACTGAGAAGCACAGCCGCATTATTTCTGACAAGGAAAAGAAGATTACCGCTTACCACGAGACAGGACACGCAATACTGTTCCATGTCCTTCCGGATGTAGGTCCTGTACATACAATTTCAATTATTCCTACAGGTCTTGGGGCAGCAGGCTATACAATGCCTCTTCCTGAAAAGGATGAGATGTTCCTTACAAAGCGCAAGATGCTTCAGGATATCATGGTATCCCTGGGAGGCAGGATCGCTGAGGAGATCATCTTTGGCGATATCACAACTGGCGCATCCAGCGACATCAGAAAGGCCACACAGGAAGCCAGAAGCATGGTTACCAAGTATGGAATGTCCGACAGCATCGGCGTTGTAAGCTATGATGACAACGAAGAGGACGTATTTATCGGATATGACATCTCCCACAGCAAGAAACATTCAGAGCTGGTGGCAGGTGAGATCGACAAGGAAGTTAAGACCATAATTGAGAAGTGCTACGCCAAGGCAAAAGAGATCATCCTGCAGTATGAGGATATCCTCCACGCCAGCGCTGATCTTCTGATCGAGAAAGAGAAGATTGGAAGAGAAGAGTTCGAAGCTCTTTTTGAAGGTCACACCATTACAGAAGATGTTGAAGTGACAATTTGATTGTGCAATTTTCACAAAAACAACAAGCTGTTTTTGACAAATTTGTGAAGTATTAGTCTTTACGCGGGGCCTGGGGGTTGCTATTATAATATGCGTAACCCCCCAATACATTATATAGTTTTTTGCTATACCCCATAAGAAAGAAATACCTTCTCTAAAAAGACAGCTTACCCGCTGTCTTTTTTACTATTAATAAATTTTTCTAAGGACAATTACTGATTTATGAATACAAACGCTTTCTTTCATGATATGACTCTGGACTACCTTCGCCCTGCGGAGCCGGACGCATTTCGAATCACGAACTTCAGATTCAGATGCGCCCATAAAGACGCAGCGCAGGTAGTTTTAGTGTATGGAAATGAAAGAAAGGAGATGAAGCTCAACGAGACCGAAGGCGGTTTCGACTACTATGACATTTCAGTAAACATTGGAAAAGATCCCTTTATATACCACTTTGAGATAACCGGCAATGATGAGAATTTTTCTTATTATGATAAGCGAGGCGCTGTAAACAGCCTTATGGACAGCATGAAGTTTGTTGTCATCCCTGGCTTTTCAACTCCTGACTGGGCCAAGGGCGCAGTTATGTACCAGATCTTTGTGGACAGGTTCAATAACGCTGACAGGTCCAATGATGTGTACTCAGGGGAGTACTCATATAATGGCTTTCATTCCAAGAATATTGAAGACTGGAAAAAGAATCCGGAAGCAGGCAGAGATTTTTGCAATTTCTACGGCGGAGATCTTCAGGGCGTTATTGATAAACTGGATTACCTTAAGGACCTTGGGGTAGAAGTTCTTTACCTCAATCCTATCTTTGTTTCGCCTTCATCCCACAAATATGACACCCAGGACTACGATCATATAGATCCACATTTTGGAAAGATCGTCGAAGATGGAGGGGATATACTTCCCCAGTATGAAAAAAATAACAAGAGAGCGGAGCGCTATATTAAGAGAGTCACCAGCAAAAAGAACCTTGAAGCCAGTGACAAGCTCTTTGCAAAGCTTGTATCGGAAGCTCATAACAGGGATATGAGGGTTATCCTTGACGGCGTGTTCAACCACTGCGGTTCCTTTAACAAATGGCTTGATAGAGAAAGGATCTATGAAGACGCCAAGGACTATGAAAAGGGAGCCTATATTTCAGCCGACAGCCCATATAGATCCTATTTCTCTTTTTCTGGTGACAACTGGCCCTACAACGGCAGCTACGACGGCTGGTGGGGATACGATACTCTTCCCAAGCTCAACTACGAAGGGTCACAAGAGCTTGAGGACTACATAATACAGATAGGTAAAAAGTGGGTGTCAGAGCCCTATAATGCTGATGGATGGCGCCTGGATGTTGCTGCGGACCTGGGACATTCCCCAGAATATAATCACAAGTTCTGGAAGAGGTTCAGGCAGGAAGTCAAAAAGGCAAAGCCTGACGCCATAATCCTTGCTGAGCACTACGGACCAGCAAAAGACTGGCTCATGGGAGATGAATGGGATACTGTCATGAACTATGATGCCTTCATGGAGCCTCTCACATGGTTCCTCACCGGAATGGACAAGCACAGCGATGAGTTTAAGCCCCTTAGAGTTGGAAACGCCAGGGAGTTCTTTGATACCATGCTCTATCAGGGAGGGCAGAACTTCACAATGCCTTCTCTTTACACAGCTATGAATGAGCTGTCTAACCACGACCACTCAAGATTCCTTACAAGGACTAACCAGAAGGTTGGAAGGTGCGATACACTGGTTCCTGGATCAGCTGAGACTGGAATTAAAAAATATCAGATGAGACAGGCTGTTATGGTACAGATGACCTGGCCTGGAGCGCCAACAATCTATTACGGAGATGAGGCTGGAGTATGCGGCTTTACAGATCCTGATAACAGGCGAACATATCCTTGGGGCGAAGAGGACAAGCAGATGATCGCTTTCCACAAGGAGATGATCCGTATCCACAATGCCTGTCCAGAGCTTAAAAAGGGCTCAGTAAAAGAACTTTACGCTGAAAATAACATCATAGTATATGGCAGATTCAACAGAACAGCGGCGGTTATCGTTGCAATAAACAACAACAGCTTTGAGGTCACTAGGGATATACAGGTATGGCCTCTTGGTATTCCAAGGGATGTCAAGTTAAGGCAGCTCATAGTCACGGACCAGACAGGATTTAGTACTTCTTCAACCACCAAAACAGTCATAGATGGCGTTTTGAGCCTTACAATGTCAAGGAACACAGGTTACGTTCTGAGGTTCAACAGTTACCAGGCAGTGACGGATGAAGAGTTCTGGTCAGACAACGTAATCGAGTTCTAGTGCCTTTACACCAAATTAAAGCAAGTATATAATTGTAATAACCATCAAAAACTATAGTAAAGGGGAAATCAAAATGTTAGTATCCGCAAAAGATATGCTTGTAAAAGCAAAAGAAGGCCACTATGCAGTTGGTCAGTTCAACATCAACAACCTTGAGTGGACTAAGTCAATTCTTCTTACAGCAGAAGAGCTCAAGTCACCTGTTATCCTTGGTGTTTCTGAGGGCGCTGGTAAGTATATGACTGGTTTTACCACAGTAGCAGCAATGGTTAAGGCAATGGATGAGAGCCTTGGAATCACAGTTCCAGTAGCACTTCACCTTGACCACGGCACATACGAAGGATGCTACAAGTGCATCAAGGCTGGATTCACATCAATCATGTTTGATGGATCTCACTACGACATCGAAGAGAACGTAGCTAAGACATCTGAGCTTGTTAACGTATCTCATCAGCTTGGTCTTTCAATCGAGGCTGAGGTTGGTTCTATCGGCGGTGAGGAAGACGGTGTTGTTGGAATGGGCGAGTGCGCAGATCCAGACGAGTGCAAGAGAATCGCTGATCTCGGCGTTGATATGCTTGCAGCTGGTATTGGTAACATCCATGGTAAGTATCCAGAGGGATGGCCAGGACTTAGATTCGACGTACTTGATGCTATCCAGCAGAAGACAGGAATCATGCCACTTGTACTTCACGGCGGCACAGGAATCCCTGCTGACATGATCAAGAAGGCAATCACACTTGGTGTATCCAAGATCAACGTTAATACTGAGTGCCAGCTCTCATTCGCAGATGCAACACGTAAGTATGTTGAGGCAGGCAAGGACCTTGAGGGCAAGGGCTTTGATCCTCGTAAACTTCTCGCTCCTGGTGCTGAGGCAATCAAGGGCACAGTTAAAGAGAAGATGGAACTCTTCGGATCAGTTGGAAAGGCTTGATAGCTACAAAAGAGTTTATGCAAAGGGTAGAGCCTATGGCTTTACCCTTTTTTAATCCAAATAATTGTGGAGTATGACATGAATAACGAACTTACAAAAAAAGACATTGAGGACATGGAAAAAGAGATAGAGCACCGCAAGGTGGTTGTCAGAAAAGAGCTTCTTGAGCACGTTAAGGAAGCGAGAGCCCAGGGTGATCTGTCTGAGAATTTCGAATACTACGCAGCCAAAAAGGCCAAGAATCAGAACGAGAGCAGGATCAGATTTTTGGAGAGGATGATAAAGACTGCCAGAGTAATAGATGATGATGCCAAGGACGATGAAGTTGGCATGAACAAAACTGTCACCTTAAAGATGGAGGATGACGGGTCTTTGGAAACCTACAAGATCGTTACAACCATGAGGAAAAATTCCTTAAAAGGCCTTATCAGCATTGAATCTCCCCTTGGTAAACAATTACTTGGACACAGGGTAGGAGACCGTGTTACTATTAAAGTGAACGATCAGATTAGTTACGATGTAACGATAACAAAAATTGAAAATA
>OCVV011347063.1_pt1 | contig 11541 bp, 6 predicted proteins | sample 1539721 | NCBI WGS metagenome assembly OCVV01 (sample SAMN02144230, study PRJEB22623) | gut metagenome | biome: sheep rumen | host: Ovis aries | place: New Zealand | reverse complement strand
GACTCGCCGAAATCCCCCTGCATGGCAGATGAAAGCCACTTGCTGTAGCGCGCGGGAAGCGGATCATTAAATCCCATCTCTTCCCGCAGCGCTTCAATCTGTTCGATGGTCGCGTCCTTGCCCAGCTTCGACAGGGCCGCGTCACCCGGAATAACAGAGAAAGCAGCGAAAGAAAGGAACGAGATACATAACAATGTGATAATGAGAGTTACAATTTTTCTGACAATATTTTTCATATCCCGTCCTGTTTTCGCTGCTTGGTTTTATCGGCTGTTATTACTTGCTGACCTGGTAAATCACGCTCATATCCTCGGCTGCTGTCGGATAGGAGGTGTAGCCGGCAAACTTCTTGTTTACCGCCACCAGGTTGACCGGATCCTGAATGTAGACGGAAGCGGCATCCTCGGCCAGGATCATCTGGCACTTCTTGTAGAGTTCCGCCTTCTTCGCCTCATCCACCTCGGCATAGGCCTCCGCGAAGGTCTTGTCGTATTCCGGATTGCTGTAGTGTACGAAGTTGTTGCTGGCATCGGAGGTATACTTCTTCAGCCAGTTGCTGGGTGCGAGCGTACCGTCAAAGCCGATGACGGTTGCCTGGAAATTGCCGCCGCGGTATACATCTTCAAGCCAGGTCGTCCATTCCACCTGATTCAGGGTCGCATTGATGCCCACAGCCTTGAGCTGCTCGGCAATGATCTGGGCTGTATCCACATGCTGGGAGTAGGAGCTCGGCACGGTGATAACCAGGTCAAATCCGTCCGGATAACCTGCCTCAGCCAGAAGCCGCTGCGCTTCCTTCGGATCATGACTGTAGACTGTCTCGCAGGCCGGCTCATAGATGCTGGAAAGGGCCGGGATCATGTGAGATCCGACAATGTGGCTCTTGCCTGCAAAGATGAACTGGTTGATGGCGTCTCTGTCCACCGCATAGCAGATGGCCTGGCGTACCCTCGCATCGGCAAGGGGCTCATAGCTGGAGGACAGGAACATGCCCTGCACCAGGTTCATGCTGCCTTCCACGATGTTATAATCGCTGTCACTGCCCAGGGCCTTCACCTGCGCTTCGGTCATGTAGCGCATGATGTCGATGGTGCCCGCCTGCAGATCCATAAACTCGGTCTCCACGTTCGGCACAAACTTGAACTCCACCTCATCCAGCTTCGGGAGTCCCTCCTGCCAGTAACCGTCATACTTCTGAAGAATCAAGTTCTCGCCGGGAGTGTAAGATGCAAACTTAAAGGGACCGGTTCCGATGGGATTGCCCACCGGGTCTTCATTGGCCTTCGGAATGATGGCCACATCCATGTTCGGAAGGAACTCGGAATTACTCTCAGAAAGAGTCACCACCACAGTCTTGTCATCCGGTGTTTCTACGGAAGAGACAATAGAAAATGCGGAGGATCCGCCCTGATTCTCCGCATATCGATCGAGTGAGTATTTGACGTCTTCGACTGTAACCGGTGTGCCGTCGTGGAATGTGATGCCGTCCCGGAGGGTGAAGGTATAGACCTTCGCATCCTCGGAGATATCATAATCACTGGCAACTGCCGGGATCATATCGCCGGTCGAAGCGGGCTTTACAAGCCCTTCGTACAAATTGAAAACCACGTCTCTCGTTCCTGCGTCCGTATCAATATGGGGGTCAAGACTTTTCAGGTCCTGCGTCATGCCAAACACAACGCGTCCGCCTGCAACGGGTGTTTCTTCTGAGGGAGTATTACCGTCGGTTGACGCTGCTTCCGTCGTTTCTGCCTGAGCAGAAGCTGCCGGAGCTTCCGTGCTTTCCGCTGTCTTGCCGCCTCCGCATGCGCAGAGTGCCGCAGACATGAGGATTGCTGCCATACCCGAAAGAAGATGCTTTTTCATAATAGATATCCTCTCTTTTCGTAATATTTCGCAGCCGTACCGTATTTTCGATAACGTGAAACGGCCACGACTCCTCTCATTATTCAATTGTCACGGTCATTGTACCAAAAACTGCAGGAAATGCAATATATGACAACAATTTAACAATCCATTTCCGCATATAGCTATTATATCTTTTCATGACTGCCCTAGGCGGGGATCATGCCGAACCGGAAGGAATAGAGATATCTCTCCTTCACGGGCTTTCCGGTGATCTGCGCAAGGGCCCGCTCATAAAAGTCCAGCTGCACGCTGTAGCGCTCCCTCAGCTCCTCCGGCGTATCCACCCGGTCCGTCTTGTAATCGTAGAGCACCAGGCCATCCTCCTCCTCAAAGAAGGCGTCGATGATACCCTGGATCACCACCAGCTCGTCGGAATCCCAGTCTCCCACCTCTCTGGCGGGCAGGCCGATGACAAACTGCTGCTCTCTTTTAAGCTTTCCTCCGGCTGCCGCCGCTCTCGCCCGGACGCCCAGGGGACTTTCCAGGAAGGCGCAGATATCCTGGAGACGCACCAGTTCCTTTTCCCTGTCGGAAAATGCGCCCGTCCGCACTAGCTCCTCCAGGACCCCGGGAAGAATCCCGGAAATATCCACTTCCGGTCCCATCTCCGCAAAGGGGAGAAGGCTTAAGAGCCTGTGGTAGGCGGTTCCGCGCTCGGCGCCTCCTTTGCTGTCCCAGGCGTGCTTTCGCTTTCCCCGGGCCGTTCCTTTTGCTGCATCCTCCGTCTCCTGCTCCGTCTCATGCTCTGCAGCCTCTTCCATCCTGGCTGCCGCAAGCAGCAGGGCTTCCTCGTCCTCCTCCAGGTGCTTTTCCTTCAGGCCGGAGACGCTCATCTTGATGTTCAGAAGCGTATCTGCACTGTGGGCGTAGGAAAACTTTCCGGCCTTCTCAAGAAGAGCCCGGTATCCTGGGTCTCCCGCTCCGGAGGCTTTTGCCTTCTCCAGCGCCTCTTCCGCCTCCGCAAGATCCCGGAGGCCCCTGGCAGTATCCTGCACCAGCCCTGCGGGCGATGTGACATGGACCTTCAGGTGCTCCGCCCCCCGGGCCATGCTCATGAAAATCCAGTCCAGCATGCAGGCTGCACCCTTCAGCAGTGTTCCCGGCACCTGCCCTGACGGCGGGATGAGGGCCGTCCTTTTTTCCATCTGGGCCATGGGGTCCGAAAGAGCCGCCGTCAGATACAGCTTCTCCTTCGCCCGGGTCATGGCGACATAGAGCACCCGGAGCTCCTCGCCCAGCTGCTCTGCCTCCATCCGCGACTTCATCACATTCTTTTTGAGGGTTGAACCCCTAAGCCGCTGTGTGCTGTCGATAAAATCCGTGCCGATGCCCAGATCCGCATCCACCAGGACACTTCCCCGTAGATCCTGCTTATTGAACTGCTTGGCCAGGCCTGCCGCGAATACCACCGGGAACTCCAGTCCCTTGCTCTTGTGGATGGTCATCAGCCGCACGGCACCCGCGTGGCTCTCATCCGCCTGGGCCTCCCCGAAGTCCTTGTTGTACTTCTTCAGCTCTCCGATATAGCGGATAAAGTGGAATACGCCCCGGTAGCTGGTTTCCTCATAGGCGGACGCCTTCTCCACCAGCATGTCCAGATTCGCCCGGCGCACCTCGCCGCCCGGCAGGGCGGAGGCATAGAGATAATATCCCGTCCGGTCGTATATGCGGTACAGCAGCGCATGCATGGGAAGAACTGCCGCTGCCCTCCGGAGCTCGTCGATAAGCGCCATGGAAGCTCCAAGCTTCTCAGCCGTCTTATCGGCCGAATCCTCTCTGTGATGCGCAAGATATGCGCTCACGGCGCCGTAAAGCCCTCTGCCGCCTCTTGCATTTTCCTCCGCTGTCTGTTTTTCGAAGGCCTTTATCTGCGCAAGCTCGTAATCCTCCAGACCGCAGAAGGGCGCCCGCAGCACGGCGGCCAGGGGAATATCCTGCATCGGATTGTCGATAACCGCCAGCAGATTCAGGATGGTCTCCACCTCCAGAGTGCTGAAATATCCGCCGCCGGTCTCCGCAAAGGCGGGGATCCCCTGCCGCATCAGAACCTCGGCAAACTCCTCCGCCCATCCGTCGGCAGTCCGGAGAAGAATCACGATATCCCGGTACTCACAGAGCCGGAAGCGCTTCTCCCCCGCATCCCAGAGCATAAGCCCGGTTTTCGGGTCGGTGATCCGCAGAATCTCCCGGGCGATCATTCCGGCCTCCAGCTCCCGTTTTGTGAGCTCCGCTCTCTCATCGTCCGCATTTACAGACGCATCCTTAGAAAGGTCCAGCAGCAGAAGCTCCGCTGCCATTCTCCCCTCCGTATCCTCCGGATAGGAAGCGCCGGGGTGGAGGGCCGTTTTTTCCGTATACTGCACGCCTCCCAGGCCTTCCGTCATAATCTGAAAGAAGACGTCGTTGGTGCAGGACAGGACCTCATTCCGGCTGCGGAAATTCTGCTCCAGTCCGATGAGCCGGTGACTCTCCTCCTTCCCGTAGCTTTTGTACTTCTCCAGAAACAGGTCCGGCCTCGCCAGGCGGAACTTATAGATACTCTGTTTCACATCGCCGACCATCACCACATCCGGCCGCCCGAAGCGCTCGCCGGAGAGATAACGGATCAGCTGCTCCTGCACCAGGTTGCTGTCCTGGTACTCATCCACCAGGATCTCGTCGAACATCTCCGAGAGCTCATCCGCCACCGGACCGGCAGGATGAAGATTGCCCTCTTCCTCCCCCTCCCGGGAGAGGATCGTAAGGGCCATATGCTCCAGGTCGCCGAAATCCACGATATTCTTTTCCCGCTTCTTCCGGTCAAACCGCTCCGTGAACTCCTCCGTAAGCGACAGAAGCTCCAGCACATGGCCGGCCATGAAGCGCATATCCTCCTCTGCTGCCTCCGGCGTCAGGGCAAAATACGTCTCCACAAGCTTCTGGGCGGACTTCTTTACCTGGGTGCGGGTTTCATAGACCAGCTTCTTTTTTGCCCCGTCGATGGATTCCGCCATCTTTTTCCCGATGGTCGGCATTTTCTCCCAATCCATGTCTGCCGCTGCACTTGCCATCTCCCGGTAGTCTTTTGCCATCGCCAGACGCTCCAGGTCAGCCGCCTCCTTCTCTATCACCGGCGTGTAGGGCCAGGGCCCGTCCGCATCCTGACAGATAGGAAGGACATTCTTAAGAAGCCCGGCAAGCTCTTTAGCCTGCCGCGCCGTATCTTCCCGGAGAAAGGAAAGCCAGGCTGTCTCTTCCTCCCCATTCCCAATCTCCGTCATCTCCCGGCGGCTCTCTAAAAGCCATTCCGCCGGCCAGGGATTGCTCTGGGAGAATTCATAGACCCGGAAAATCAGGTCGGCGATGCCATCATCGGTTTTTCCGGGGGCAAATGTCTCCGCGAAGGCCAGAAAGTCCTCTTCGCCCGCCGCATAGCGGTCCTCCAGAAGCTCCTTCATCACATCCCGACGAAGTAAGAGCACTTCGCCCTCATCGGCCACCCGGAATGCCGGGTCCAGGTCAATCCGGTCAAAGTATTCCCGCAGAATATAGAGGCAGAAGCTGTCGATGGTGGTAATCTGGGCGTACTGGGCCATCACGGCCTGCCGCTCCAGATGGGCATTGCCCGGGTCTGCGATAAGCTCCCTCTCGATGGCAGCCCGGATCCGCTCCCGGATCTCGGAGGCCGCCGCCCTGGTAAATGTCATCACCAGCATGCGCTCGATATCCGCCGGGTGCTCCCGGTCCAGGATCCTCCGGATGATCCGCTCCACCAGGACTGCCGTCTTGCCGCTGCCGGCCGCAGCGGACACCAGCATGCTGCAGTTTCTCGCATCAATGACCTTCTGCTGATCCGCCGTCCATCTGAGAGCCATCCGTTTTTCCCCCTTTCTCCTGTTCCTTCTGCCCAAGCCGCGTCCATATCTCATCCGGCTTAAGCTCTGTGAGCCTGCGGTACCGGTAGCCGTTATTTCCTGTATCAAAGCCGCAGACGGCGTGATAAGGACAGTACCTGCAGGAATTGATGTCCGTACCTCTGCGGCAGGGATTCACCGTAATCTTTCCGGAGAGAATCTCTACGGCATCCTGCCGGATGAGAGAATCCACATGACCGGTCAGCAGCGCCAGCTGGTGCTCATCGGCGACAGAGGACCTGGACGTCAGCTCTCCCCCCTTGACCGCAACCGGCATGACGATGGAAGACGCGGTCTGGCCGCTTCCCGTGACAATCCGCCGGTCCATCCGCCGGAGAGCTTCCCCGTCCCGGTTCGCCAGTCCCGACATCACCAGGGCATCCTGCAGTGTCTCCGAAAGCTTCTGCGGATCCTCCCGGAGGGCCGCATCCGCCATCGGGTCATCCATCCGGTAATAGAACAGTCCGGCCGGCCGCACCTTTTTTGCGGGATATCTTCGGGCATACTTCTCCAGCGCAGCCTGCATGTATACCACCAGCTGCAGCTGCAGTCCGTAATAAATCTTTTCCAGGTCAAAGCCCGTCTTTCCCGTCTTATAGTCAATGACGCGGACAAAGACCTCCTCCGGCGACTCCGAGATGTCCACCCGGTCCAGACGTCCCTGCAGCCACACTCCGGAATCCTCCGGAAGGGCAATCTTCATGGAGCGGAGGTTGTCTCCGGGGGTAAAGGGCAGCTCGAAGGCATCGGGCACAAATTCTCCTGCCCGCAGCTGCTCCGTGAGGGCCCAGGCACTCCGGTCCGTGATCCGGGTGATCCGGGAAAGCAGATACCGGTTTCTCGCCGAGCTCTCCAGGATCGCATTCCCGTAGCCCTCGCCGGCTTCCCGGACGCAGTATTCCACCAGGGCTCTGCGGTCATGATCCGTCAGATCCTGCACCGGAACGCCCCGCTTTGCCGCCTCCGCGAAGAATCGCTCGATGGCATCATGATAGATATTTCCCAGGTCCGCCGCCTGCACCTCATACTCCCTTCGTTCTCTGAGGTCCAGTCCGTAGCGCAGGAAATGGGCGTAGGCACACTGGGCATAGTTTTCCAGCCGGGTTACGCTTCCGCGGATAACCGGTCCGTAGAGGGCCTTTGCCGCTGCCTTGCCGATGCCCTTGTCCGTATAGCGGAAAAAGGCCGCCTTTTTCAGGCTGTCTGCCGTTCTGTGGTCCTTCCGGCTCCCATAGTAGCGGTAAAGCTCCATCATCCTTCCGCCGTCGGTTCCGGCATCCTCTGCCAGCTTCCCGAACCCGGCGGAGAGAATCCTAAGGCCTGCTGCCTCGGACCAGAGAGCCAGATGCATGCTGTCGGGCCGCATCACCTTTTTCTCCGGGAAGAGCCGCATCACCTGCCCCACCAGCGAGGACTGGGGCGTCACCTTCCCGTCCGCCGACGAGGCATGCCAGGAGAGGTACAGCCGCTCCGAGGGCTTCGTCATGGCCAGATAGAGATAAAACCGCTGCAAAAACCCGTCCTCCCGGAGGGTGGGCGCCAGCTCCACATTCTGCTCTCTAAGGCGCCTGCGCTCCTGGTCCGACAGAATGCCGCCGCCCCCGGAGGCCTTCGGCACCACGCCGTCATTGAGCCCGGCAAAGAACAGCACCTTGATGCCATTCAGTCTGGTCCGGGTAATATCGCCGATGACCACCCGGTCAAACACGGCGGGAATCAGGCCGATCTTGATCTCCCCGAAGCCCGCATCGAGAATATCCGCATAGGCGGCGCGGGAGACCTTCTCCTCGCCCAGAAGGGCCTCCGTCCGATCCAGAAGGTCCGTGATGAGACCATAGACCTGATCGTACTCCGAGGCCAGAACCGGATCGCCGGCCTCCCGGAGTTCCTCCGCCCGCTGGAAGAGTTTATCCTCCAGGCCCAGCTCCTCCAGAAAGGCCAGAAGGGCCTTCGTCCGCTCCCGGACTGCGGCCCCCCGCTTTCCGGAGACCTCCTTCAGGGCGGCAAAGGGCTTTATCACCTCTTCCCGGATCCCGTTCAGCCGGTTCAGATCGATGAGGTCCGCGCCGGGCCAGGTTCTCTCCCAGGGCTCATTCCAGCGCCGGTATCCCCGGATGCCGAGGGCCATCACATAGTTTTCCAGGAGATAGAGTCCCTCCGCATCCGACAGGACAAAGCCGGATTTCAGATAGCGGAACACCGCCTCGTAGGAAAAATCCTTCTCCATAACATCCAGCGCCGACCGCACCAGGTCCGTGGCCGGATTTTCCAGAATGCTCTTCTTGGAATCGATGAAATAGGGGATCTGCCCCGCCTCAAACTGGTGGGCAAACTCCCCCCGGTATACGCTGAGATCCCCGGTGATCACGGCGATATCCCGGTACCGGAGGCCGCGGGATTTCACCAGACGGTTGACCTCCGCCGCAATCACCGACACCTCCTCGGCGGGAGATGCGGTGCGGACAAAGGTGATCCCGTTTCCGTTTTTCGGGGAAGCCGCATCGGCAGCGTATGCATTTCCCCGGTGACGGAACAGCTCTTTTTCCGCAAACTGCAGCTCCGGGCAGTCCTTAAAGCGGTGATAGGGCCGCCCGCTTAAAAGCACATCTTCCCCTCTTCCGGCCCCGGAGAGGGAGCTTAAGTCCACCATCCGGCAGACCGTCTCCCGGCTCAGGCAAAACAGCTCCTGCTCTTCGCCCCGCCGGTAGGGATTCTCCTCCGGATCCATGGTCACCGTGACTGTCACCTGCTCCGCCATCCCCAGGAGTATCTCCAGCAGATGGTACTGAACCGGCGTAAAGCCCGTAAAGCCGTCGAGGGTGATGACCGAGCCCCGGACCATCCGGGAGTTCGGGAGCACGCGGCAGAGCCTCTCCAGGAGCTCCTCTCTGGCGATAAACCCCTCCTGCTCCGTGTAGGCCCGGAAGCCCCTGAGGATCGTCAGCATATCCGAAAGCTTCGCCCGCAGCATCGGGCTCTTTTCGCCCTCGGCCATGGCCGCAAGTTTTTCCTCCGTGATGCCGTACTGCAGGAACTCGGAGAGCTGGCTCTTCAGCTCCTCCACGAAGCCCGGCTTATCCAGCTGTCTTCCGAAGAGGATAAGATCCTCCTTCGCCGCAGTCCGCCGGATCACCATGGCTTTTCCCATGTCGTCAAGCACAGAGAGCGCCGGCACCGCAAGTTCTTCAAAGATACGGTATGCCAGGCGCTCAAAGCTCACGATATCGATATTCATGACCCCGTGGTTCGGATGCAGATCCACGATATCCTTCTGGGTCTGCATGGTAAACTGCTCGGGGACAATGGCAAAATACTGCTTTTCGGGATGCGCTGCCGCATCCCGAATCAGCTCGTCGTAAAGGCGCCGGGTCTTTCCGGACCCGGAACCGCCGATAATGAAACGAAGGGACATAGATTACTCCTCCACCAGTGCACCGTGAACCAGGAACCGCTCCACATGCTGGCTGCCCGAACAGGTGGAGAGGGAGATCAGCTGCGGCCGCTTCCCGAAATCCACCTCCGACAGGTCTTTCGGCTGGTAGACGGACCGGGACCGGATACGGCTTATATAGTCGTCATACCCCTCGCTGCCGTAAAAGCCCTCATAGGAGTCGCTGGTATAATAGGCGGTATAGTACGAGAAAATCCGGTATTTCAGGGCCTTCTCGGGCGTATACACCCAGATATAGGGATATTGGTCGCAGAGGGTCTCATCCTTCAGAAAATCCTTCAGGTGGCCGAACATGGAGCCGTTCTTCATGTTGTGGCCGAAGACAAAGGTATTCCAGTCGGAGAAATCCTTCGCGGCATTGCAGTCCAGGAAGATGCATCCGGCAAAGTTTTTCTGTTTCTCGAAGGTCACATGCAGGTAGTCCTCATTGTCCTTGCTGGCAACCATCGGATAGCGGATATCCAGCACCGGGATGTGAATCACGGCCGCAAAGTCCTCGTTCACCGCCAGAAGTTCGTCATAGTTGATGTGAAGGGGCACATAGCCGTAGGCATCCCCCGGCGTCTCATCGGCTGCCGCAGCCTCGGTCTCCGGCTCCTCCATCAGGGCCTCCAGGGATTCATATTCGTCCCCCGCCCTCTTGTATTCCATATAGTCCTTCAGAAACATGGTTCCCGAGACGATGATCACTGCGATCAGCACCACCGGAATCAGATAAAAGAAAAACTTACCGGTCTTTCCTTTCAAAGCGTGTCCTCCTCATGCCGCGGGTATCAGAACTCCCCTTCCGGGGCCATGATGTCCGGTATTACTGCATCTTTGCCAGTTCGTCCTCATCCACGATGTCATCGTAGCCGGCATCGTTCAGGATCTGGTTGAAGGCGTTGGATGCCATCTTGTATTCCTCGTCGCTGCCGATATTGTCCAGCTGCGGCTCTCCGCTCTCATCCTCATAGTAGCGGTACAGGAAGACGGTACTCTCCTCCTCGTCCACCTCTTCCTCCGGAAGCAGGGCGATGTACTGACCGTCCCCCGCCTCATAGATGGCGAGAACCACGCACTCCAGCTCTCTTCCGTCGTCCAGGCTGACCGTCACCGTATCCACCTGCTCCGGATCGAACTCTTCCATCTCCACTGCCATATCCATCTCTTTTTCTTTTGCCATGATATTATCCTTTCTCTCAGGCGGTTTTACTTCACTATCAACTCTAACAGACCCCGTGGGAAAATGCAATCGCTATCAGTACTCCACGCCCCGCCGGGCTCTGAGACCTTCTGTATAGGGATGCTTTACCATCTGCATCTCGGTGATATAGTCTGCCCGTCTTCGCATCTCTTCCGTGGGATTTCTTCCGGTCAGCACCACCTCCAGGCCCTCCGGCTTCCCGTCAAGAAACATAAGGAGGGCAGATTCCTCCACAAATCCTCCGTTCACCGCAGCGCAGATCTCATCGAGGACCAGCAGAGCTCCCGGGTCTTCTTTCCCGTTTTCTGCCCGGAGGCAGGCTTTTTGACAGGCTTTTTCGAACATTTCCCCGTAATACCGGCGGGCCTCTTCCTTCTCACCCTCTCCCATCTGCCAGGTGAACCCGAAGGTTTTCTCACAGGGGATAAGCTCAATTTCCTTCACACCCATGAGGACCGGAACTTCCCCGGAATCGTCACTTTTTAAAAACCGGGCATATACCACCGGTTTTCCCTGTCCGGCCATGCGTATCGAAAGACCTGCAGCCGCCGTGCTTTTTCCCTTTCCGTCCCCGCAGTAGATATGAATCCGTGCCATCCTTTATTCCGTCCTTTTTACTGTTTTCCCAGATACTCGTAGACAAACCTGGAAAGCTCCGCAGGCTTTTTGTACCTCTCCCTGGCGGCGCATACGTGGAGTCTTGTCTTCGCCCGGGTCATCGCCACATAGAAGAGCCTCCGCTCCTCCTCAATATCGTCGGGCAGCGCCGCCTTCCGGTAGGGCGTATTCCCCTCCATGCAGTCCAGGAGATACACCACCTCAAATTCCAGGCCCTTGGCGCCGTGCATCGTCGCCAGGGTCACCGCCGGATCTCCGGTTTTTCCTCTGGCCGCCTGTTTCTTCAGCTCTTCTCCGTGGGCTTCGATGGCCGCCTGCCAGCTCTCCACCGTTTTATGGGCGGAGGCATGCTCCTGAAGCTCGTCCGCGATCTCGGTCAGCTCCTCCGCCTTCATCCGGTGCTCTTCGGCAAAGGCCTCCAGATACCGGTCATAGCCGATGATTTCCCGTATATACTTCACCGCCGCGATGGGACTCATCCGGGA
>OCVV011330316.1_pt1 | contig 11545 bp, 10 predicted proteins | sample 1539721 | NCBI WGS metagenome assembly OCVV01 (sample SAMN02144230, study PRJEB22623) | gut metagenome | biome: sheep rumen | host: Ovis aries | place: New Zealand | reverse complement strand
AGCTGTAGGTCTTCTTCCTCGTATGTCTCAAGAGGCTCTTCGTTTGCAGCAGCGTTTTCTGCGTCGGGATTTGCATCGGGAGGATTCACGGGAGGATTCAAATCCTCGGTTTCTGGAATCTCAAGATACTCGGGAAGATTGTCTTTTGACGGTGCTTCGGCTTGCGGAGTGGTCTCGGCCTGCACGGCGGATGCTTCTGTTTTCTCATCCTGAGCTGCATTCGTTTCTGTTGCTGTGCCTGCAGGTGCCGCGGAAGATGCATTTCCAGTGTTCGTTGTGCCGGAAGATTCTGAACCCGTCTGCTGTGTTTTTGGGGCAGTCTGAGTTGTGGTCTTCGGCGTGGTTCCTGAAGATGCGGCAGACTGTGACTGCGTTTTATTCGTGGATGAGGTGTTTGTCGTTGTCTGCGTGCTGCTTGATTTTGGGGCTGTCGTTGTCTTTGTGGTCTGGGTGCTCTGGGGCTCCCTTCTTGTCGGAGTGCGGACAGTGCTCAAATCTGCCTGGCTTTCCACGCGGGGATCGGAGTTTTCGTCATATAAATAGGCCTCTGAATCAGCCACTGTTTCCTGAGGAACTGCGGTTTCATCCTCACTGAGCTCGCTTTCCATGTCTTCTTTGGACACATCTTCCCAGCTGGCCCCTTCCGTGCTTTCCTGTGACCGTACCTGCAGGATTACGGTTCCGCTTCCTTCTTTGCTGCGTGATGTATCTGCTGTCTGTGCGGAAAGATTTCCTGCAAACAAAGCGAGAATGACACAAATAGTGCTTGTAATGCTAACATGCTTCATGGCGCTGCTCCTAGTATTTCATCAACGAGTGCTTCATTGTCTTTTCGTAACTGGTTCATCGAGCTTTCGGAAGGCATTGTGAACCATTCGTCAACTTCTTCTTTTTCCCATGCGTCCCCTGCGGAACGGGAGAAATAGTAATCTTCTGTAAGTGTGTTGTTTTCCGGTGCGATAAACTCGTCTTCGGAGGAAAACGGAGTGCGGGAGGGGGCACGGGGCTTGCTGCCTGAAACGGCCATCGCCACTGCAATCACAATCAGAATGAGCATAAGCGCAAGTGCGGCAAGAATTGCAACGGAAAGCGCCTTGTTGCGTTCGATGAAATCCGAGATTTTATTTTTCAGCTTGTCAATCTTTTCCATGATGACTATGACTGCTCCTCCGATTGAGTGACTTCACCGGAATTTCGGTTTTCCTCACTCTCTTCTGTTCTATTTTCCACAGAATATGTATTTCCGTCAATGACATCGGCGGAATTTTGGGTTAAATTCCCCTGAACAGGCTCCTCTTCCAACATCGGCATATCTGAATCTTCTGTTGAATGTTCAAGGGCATCCTTTTCGCTTTCTGAATCCACACTTGAAATTTCAGCCGGTTTTTCTGATTCTTCAGCTGAATCCTTCGAAGTCTCCGGTGAATCCTCAGAATCCACAGTTGGCTCAGGAGTCTCCGGTACTTTGAGCGATCCGTCTGGATTGTGCTCTCTGCGCGGAGGTCTCGGCGGAATTACTATGCCTTCCTCAGGTTCCACGTCTTCCTCGACAAAATCATCATCCGCTTCGAACGAGGCCTTTCCGTTTATAATGTCGTCGTCAAGCCTTATCTGAACCACTTTTGTGATACCGCTTTCTTCCATAACCACACCGAGCATGGACGAGGCTCCCATAACGGTCTTTTTGTTGTGGGTGATGACGATGTACTGGCTCACGCCTGAGAATGCTCGGAGCACGTTCACAAGGCTGCCCACGTTTTTGTCGTCAAGGGCTGCGTCAATCTCGTCTAAAAGACAGAACGGGCTGGGGCGCACCTGATATGTTGCAAAGAGAAGTGCCATTGCCGTCATAGTCTTTTCACCACCGGAAAGCAGCGAGATGTTTTCAAGCTTTTTTCCCGGCGGCTGGGCATAAATGTCGATTCCCGAAGTGAGCACGTTTGCAGGATCCACAAGACGGAGTTCCGCTTTTCCTCCACCGTTGAACATACGGCGGAACATATTGTGGAAATTCTTTCTTATCTTATTGTATGTGCTCAGGAACATTTCGGAGGATTTTGTGCGGATTTCCTCGCTCACACGCACAAGGTTTTCAAGAGTCTTCTTTGCATCGGCATAACTTTCCTGCTGTCTTTCGTATCGTTCCTTTTCCTCTGCGAACTGTTCAACCGCCATGAAGTTGACCGAACCAAGCTCTGTGATTTTCTGCTTCGTGACTGCAAGTTTTTCGCGGAGTGTCTGAGGTGTCGCCGTGATGGTATACATCCTCTCTTCGAATTCCATAAGGTCGCGCGAGTAGTTGTCCTGAAAATTCTGCTTCACGTTGCGGATTTCGGTGTCGTTCTGCGCGATGCTCACGCTGTATCTTTCAAGCTGCTCCTGATATTTGTTTTTTTCTTCCTGTTTCTTTTTGAGCGCGTTTTCTTTTCCGCTCACCTTGCTGTTGCAGTCGTCAATCTGCTTGTTGAGTTCAATGAGCTCGTCGGCCATCTTTTCACCGCGGATCTGAAGGTCTGCAATCTGCTCGTCAATCTCTTCAAGCTGTTCGTCCAAATCCTCTTTGCGTTTATTTTCCTGGAAAAGCTCATCCTGCTGCTCCCTCAGGCTGTTTTCCTCGGAGGCAAGGGTCTTTTTGATTGTGAAAATCTGCTGCCGGCAGGAGTTTATCTGCTGAATCATCTCGGCACGGTTGATCTGGAGCTTTGAAAGAGTGTCTTTGTACTCGTTGATTTTTTTCGAAAGCTCTTCGTTCAGTTTTGAAAGATTTCCGTTTTCTTCAGTGATTGCATCTATCTGGGCAATATTTTCGCTGATTGAGGAATCTATGCGCCTCTTTTTCGTGATGATACCTTCCGGCGAAAGGAATTCATCTATGAACTGGGGAGTCGTCTTGGTGTAGTCCGCGATTTTTTCCTTGAGTTCTTCAAGAAGATTCTGTACATCCGTGAATGCCTGCACAGCATCGGAAGCGAATTTGGCGGAATCCTTTTCCGAATGTGAGGGCAGGGATGCGAAGTCCTTGAAGATGTTTGCCCGTCCGCCCGTGAAGATTTTGATTTTCTCAAGAAGCGTGTCGAGTTCTTCCTTTGCCTTTTTGTTGCTCGCGGAAGAATACCCTGCGTCCTTGAGTTTTGCGTCGAGTTCGGTCACGATGTCTTCGGTGATTGCGGCAAGTTCCTTCTGCAAAGATGCCCGTTCAGCGTCAAGATTGTGGATTTTTCCCGCATTTGCATGAATCTGTCTCTGGTTTTCGTCAATCTGACCGGAAGACTGCTCGATGTTTGCCGAGAATCCTTCTATATTCCTGTTGATGTCCTCGAGGCTTTTGTTTTTGTCGTGGAGGTCGGCGTTCAGGGAGTCGATGTCTTCGTTGTATTCGTCAATCCGCTCCGTGATGTTCTTTATGCGGTTTTCAAGCTGTCCGATTTTTTCCCGGATTGAGTTCTGCTGCTGCCTGAGCTGGTTCGCCATGGCCTTCTTTCCGCTCTGTTCCGCCTGGAGCTTGATGACTTCCTGCTGCTTTACATTGAGCTGTTCCTGAAGAGACTTGATTTTGTCGGTGTTTTCGTTGAGGGTTGCGTAAATCTCCTCTATCTCTTTGACAGCCGCATCTCTTTTTTCCTTTGCCTCCGTCATCGTCTGCTCGTGGCGCGTCTTGTTCTGCGTGAAATCCTTCAGTTTCAAAAGCTGGATGTCCAACTCATAATTGAATTTCTCGTCCTGCAGTTTTCTGTATTTTGCAGTCTTGTCGGCCTGCACTTTGAGAGTTTCGTAGCTTCTCTTTGTTTCTGCAAGTGCTATGTCTATCTGCGCGAGATTGGCCCTTGTTTTTTCAAGCTCTCTTTCCGCCTCTGCTACTTCCGCCTTGCTTCTGCTGATTCCTGCGGCTTCCTCGAAAAGATAGCGCCTGTCCTCCGGCTTTGAAGAAAGAATCTGGGTGATTTTTCCCTGCTCCATGACCGAATAGGCTGACTTGCCGATTCCGGTGTCCATAAAGAGTTTTCTGATTTCTGTTGCGGTTACCTGTCTGCCGTTGATGAAATATTCGTTTTCACCCGAGCGGTAAAGGCGGCGTTTTATTGCAATCTCGCTATCCTCCAGCGGAAGAAGTCGGTTTTCGTTTGCGATGGTGAGAGTCACTTCTGCCATTGAAAGGGCGGGGCGGGATTCTGTTCCGTTGAAGATTACGTCTTCCATGCTTGCGGCACGCAGATTTTTTGAGCGGTTTTCAGCCAGTACCCATTTTATTGCGTCAACGACATTGCTTTTTCCACAACCGTTAGGTCCCAGAAGGGCTGTGATGCCGTCTGTGAAATGAATGTGCGTGCGGTCTGCAAAAGATTTGAAGCCGAATATTTCTAGACTTTTTAAAAACACGGAAGTTCCCCTGAAAATGTTTTTTTTAAGCGTGAAGGGTCTGAAATCCCCTCTTTTTCCACGGATTTACCCATGAAGATGCTGAAAGTGGCCTCCATTATATCAAGAACCGATTGTTTTAACAATAGGGGCCAGCGTAACTGCTATGGTGCCCGCCGCCATGAAAGGTGCGAAAGGAACCGCTTTTTCTTTATCGTATTTTTTCAGTGCTTTTAGAATCAAAAAATAAAGTGCACAGAAAAGCGCCGAGACGATGTATCCCACGAAAACCCCTATGAGTCCTGCGTAAAGACCGCACAAAGCTGAATATTTCACGTCTCCCCAGCCAAGACCTCCTCTTGAGACGGATCTTACGGCGGCAAAAAGAGCGACCGAAAGAAGGGACGAGATTATGCACAAAGTCAGTCCGCTCCGGGAAAATGCGGCTTTATAGATGAAAAGAACCGCTGTGCCTGAATAAACCAGCAAATCGGGAATCTTCATGGACTTTAAGTCGTGCACTGCTATTGCAAGAGAAAAAGCCCAGAAGATTATTGACGAGGCAATGTCGGGCGTGGTGAGCAATTCCGTCATTTTTCAGTCTCTTCGCCGTATGCGTCTTCCGGTGCAAGCAGCTTTCCACCGTAAAGGACTTTGGGGTAAACGGTGATTTTGAGTTTTTTTTCAAGTCTCGCGTATGCTTCCATTTCCCTTTCGTCTCCGATCACGCAGTTTATTCCCGTCTGACCGGCTCTGGCTGTGCGTCCTGCCCTGTGCACGAAGAAATCGGCCTTTTCAGGAAGGTCCATCTGCACCACGTGTGAGATTCCTGCAATGTCGAGTCCTCTGGATGCAAGGTCTGTGGTCACAAGAATGGGAATTTTCCCGCTCCTGAATTTGTCTATGGCTTCCTTACGGCTCCTTTTGTCCGATTTTGCGCTGAATCCATCGCACTCAAGCTTTTTGTATCTCATTTTTCCTACTATATTATCCACCTGATCCGAGCGGCTGGTGAACACAATGAGTTTTTCCGGTTTCACAGCGTTTATGAAGCTCCTGAGGGTGTCGATTTTGTCCCGTCTTTCCGCAAAGAGCGCCCAGTGGGTGATTTTTTTCCTCAGAATGTCTTCAGGAGGCAGAGTCACAAGTATGATTGCGTTTCCACTTCCCTGCGATGTGTCTTCCCTTGCTCCTTCAAGCCCGTCTCGTGCTTCCTGGAGGATTTTTCTTGTGTAGTCGCTCACGGTGGCTGAATTTCCAATCAGCTGCACTGAGCGTGGAAGTCTGTCCAGAAGTCCCTTTGTGTCGTCGCGGAGTTCAGGGGCCATGAGACGGTCTGCCTCGTCAAGGACAAGGGTTTTGACGGAATCCGCCCTCATTTTTTTTAAGTGGATAAGCTCTAAAAGACGTGCGGGGCCTCCGATTACGATTTCGGGATGCTCGCGTAGTTTTTCCACCTGCTTTGAAAGCGGGGAGCCGCCTATGCAGAGAGCGCATTTAAGGCTGCTGATTTTCTGCACCTGCTGTTTAATCTGCGATGCCAGTTCGTATGTGGGGGAGACAATCAAAAGTCTCACGTCGCGCCGGGGATTTTCCTGCTTTTCGAGGGCCTCAACAAGCGGAAGCAGGTATGCAAATGTCTTTCCCGTGCCTGTTTCGCTCTGAAAAAGAATGTTTTTTCCTTCTGCCACAAGCGGAATCACCTTTTTCTGCACAGGCGTCGGCTCGGTAATGCCGTTTTCCTCAAGACGGGAGACAATCTCCCTTGAAAGTCCTATATCTGAAAATGAATCGTTCATAAATAAACTATAGCATATTTTTGTGTTTTTGTGATATACTATAAGGTATGAAAGTTGGAATTGATACATTCGGATGTGATCACGGAAGGTCCGGATTGGGGTCTTATCTTATTTCTCTGGTTAAAAATCTGCCGGAAGACGATTCTGTAAGCTATGAGCTTTTCGGAACAGAAGCAGACCGTTTCACATATATGGGGGATCGGGAATTCAGTTTTACCTCTGCGTCTATGCCCGACAGTCTTGTTGCCGAAAGATTATGGCATGGATTCAGGGCAAACAAATTTGCGAAAAAACAGAAATACAATGCTGTCTTGTATGCCGCAGGTCCCCGTTTGATTCCAAAGTCCTTTTCTGTTCCCGGTCTTGCGGTTGTGCATGACATCGTGACATCGCTTTTCGAGCAGAATGATGACCGCTGGTATCTGCATCAGATGAAGAAGGGACTTTCCAAAGTGGACTGTGTTGTGGTTCCAAGTCAGTACATAAAGAAGGATTTGGAGCGTGCTGATTTGAAGTGCCGCCGCATCGAAGTGGTGCACAATGGAATTGACCACAGCCTGTTTTATCCCCGCCAGACGCTTGACACCGGTGACGATGTGATTGAAATAAAGCCGTTTGCAATAAAGAGGCCGTACATCATTTATGCAAGCCGTATGCAGAACGCGGGAAAAAAACACGTGGAGCTTGTGAAGGCATTCACTCTGTTCAAGGAAAAGACCCGTCTGCCCCACAGACTTGTTCTTGCCGGGAGCGAGGATTCCTACGGTGAGCAGGTGCATCAGGCTGTTTTTGAGTCTTCCGCTGCGAGTGATATTTTCGTCACGGGATATTTTCCACACGAGAATTTCCCCGAACTCTACAGAAATGCGGAGGCGGCGGTGTGTCCTTCGGTGAATGAGGGTGCGGGGCTTTCTGTGCTTGAGGCCATGGCTTCGGGCATCCCTGTTGCTTGCTCTGCTTCGGGTGCATTGGGGGAGATTGCCGGAAAAAATGCTCTTTTCTTTGACAGCGACAATATTGAGGAAATGGCTTCTGCTCTCGAGAGGATTGTTACGGACAAACAGCTTAGAAAAACTCTTGTTGCCGATGGACTGGAATGGACGAAACGTTATTCTTGGGAAAAGACTGCCCATGCCACCGTTGCGCTTCTGAAAGAAATACAGCGCTGAGCAGGAATCCGTGTGAAAAAAAAATCCCTGCCTTTGCGTGACAGGGACTTTCAGCGGCCTTTTCAGGCTGTCTTCTGATCTATAAGAAGCTGTTCCACATTCGGAACCTGCACCTGTTTTACGATGTCTTTCGTAATTTCAAGATGCTTCTTTCCCTTGATGCTCGGAATCTCAAACATAATGTCAAGCAGGATGTGCTCAACGATGGCACGGAGTCCGCGGGCACCGGTTTTGTTCTTTATGGCGATTGTTGCAATTTCGTCGATGGCCTCGTCATTGAATGTGAGATCCACGTCATCGATGGCGAAACTGGCCTGGAACTGTTTCGTGATTGCGTTCTTGGGTTCTGTGAGGATTCTCTTCAAATCCTCGCGTGTAAGCTCCTTCAAAGCGCATGTCATCGGAAGACGGCCGATCAGCTCAGGAATAAGTCCGAATTTTACAAGGTCGTCAGATGAAACCTGATTCAAAAGCTCCATCCTTTCTTCTTCAGACCTCTGAGTTCCCTTTGCACCGAAACCGATTGAAGATGAGGAGAGACGTTCCTCGATGATTTTTTCAAGACCAACGAAAGCACCTCCGCAAATGAAGAGTATGTTGGTTGTGTCTATGTCAATCATCTCCTGATTGGGATGCTTTCTTCCACCCTGAGGCGGCACTGATGCATGTGTTCCTTCGAGGATCTTCAGGAGAGCCTGCTGTACGCCTTCACCGCTTACGTCACGCGTGATTGAGGTGTTCTCGCTTTTGCGGCTGATTTTGTCAATCTCATCGATGAAGATGATTCCTCTTTCCGCCGCGCTGACGTCTCCGTCTGCTGCATTTATGAGTTTCAGGAGAACATTTTCAACGTCTTCACCGACGTATCCGGCCTCGGTGAGTGTGGTGGCATCGGCAATCGCAAACGGCACCTTAAGTCTTTCTGCCAGGGTTTTTGCAAGGAGTGTCTTTCCGCTTCCTGTTGGTCCCAGCAAAAGGATGTTGGATTTTTCGATTTTCACATCGCTCGCTACCTGCTGCTCCTTTGAAATGGAAAGCTGCTTGTAATGGTTGTACACTGCGACCGAGAGAACCTTCTTTGCCTGATCCTGGCCAATCACATACTGGTCAAGATATTCCTTGAACTCACGCGGAGTGGGGACTTCGGTCATGTCGATAGGGGTCATTGAATGACGCTCATCGTTAAGAACAGTCTGACAGGCTGAAACGCATTTCTCGCAGATGTAGATGTCGCTCGAGGGGGCCTGAATCACACGGCGGTTTTCATCTGCAGGTCTTCCGCAGAATGCACAAATCTTCTGGTCACTTTTTCCAAAACGGGCCATTATTTCTTTTCTCCCTGCTTGGCACTGGTCATAATGTGATCGATGATTCCGTATGCTTTTGCTTCTTCGGCATCCATATAGAAATCACGCTCCATATCTGCTGCAATCAAGTCTTCGCTTTTTCCGGTCTGCTGTGCAAAATATTTGATGCTGAGCTTTTTGAGACGACCGATTTCCTTTGCCTGAATGGCAATATCCGAGGCCTGTCCCTGGGCACCTCCCCAAGGCTGATGAATCATCACACGGCTTGACGGAAGTGCATAACGCTTGCCCACTGTACCGCCTGCAAGAAGAATCGCTCCCATGCTTGCGGCCTGTCCCATGCAGATGGTCTGCACATCGCATTTCACGTACTGCATTGTGTCGTAAATTGCAAGACCGGCCGTGACAGATCCTCCGGGCGAGTTTATGTACATATTTATATCTTTTTCCGGATTTTCGCTTTCAAGATAAAGAATCTCGGCAACAATCACATCTGCATTCTGATCCTGGATTTCTCCATCAACGAATATGATTCGGTCCTTCAACAGACGTGAATACAAATCGTAAGATCTTTCTCCGTTGCCGCTTCTCTCAACAACGACAGGAATATTGTAATAACTCATGCGTTCGTTCATTAAACGTCTCCCATATGTGCTGCTTCCACGACAGACCACATTTCTTTGTGCTGCTTCCAAAAAAAATCTTCAGAAGCTTTTTTATAAGGTAAACAAAAAAACGGAATCCGACAAGGGGAGAAACCGCATTTTTATGCCAACCCCGCCGCCGCGGCATTATTTTTCCACCAACGGCTTTGAGGCGGACATTTTCCGTGCAGTATCTCCTAAACAAAACGCAACCGGGTCACGTCTCTCGGATTAATTTTCTTTAGTTGTTACCCTTGAACAAATCCGCAAAGGCAACCTTGTCTCCCTTGGAAACCTTCACTTCCTTGTAAAGCTCTTCGTAAAGCTTGTTTTCTTTTGTCTCGTCAACCAGATATTCCTTGTTGCGAGGATCATCGTAGTGCTTCTTTACTTCGTCAACAGTGATGCCCTGCTCATCGGCAATCTTCTGATACTGTCCTTCGACTTCCTCGGGTGTGACAGAGATGTTGCGCTCGCGGAGAAGCGTGTCAACGATGATGCGGCTCTTGAGCATTTTTTCAGTGTTGCCGGTCCACTGGTTGATGAGGTCTTCCTTTTTCTGTCCTGAAGAAAGAAGCATCTTCTCAAGCTGCTCGGGGGTTGTCTGGAACTGCTGTGCCATCATATCCCAGCGTGCGGCCTGTTCTGCTTCAATCATAGACTTCGGCAGGTCGAAGGGGTTCTTTTCAACAAGCTGCTCCAAAAGGCTCTGGCTCTTGAGTTCTGCAAGCTTGCGTGTCTTTGCAGTCTCCATCTGACGTGTCAGGTCCTTCTTGAGGTCGTCGAGAGTCTTGTATTTCTCGCTCACGTCCTGTGCCAAATCATCGTCGAGAGCCGGAAGATTGCGGACTTTGATTGCCTTGACTGTAACGGAAATCTTCTTTGTCTTTCCTGCAAGCTCCTCATCGGGATCTTTTTTGTCGTAAGTCTTGGTGATCTGCTTGGTCTCATCCTTCTTCATTCCGATGATTTCATCGTCAATCTTGTAGATGTCCTCGCCTGAACCGACTGTAAACACGAATCCGTCGCGCTTACTTCCTTCTATTACATTGCCGTTATCATCAAGTTCGCTGTAGTCGATTGTGACGATGTTGTCCTTTTCAACGGGGTCTCCGTCCTTCTTGTCGAGAACGGCGGCGTTTCTTTCCTGAATTGATTTGAGCTCGTCCTCGAGTTCCTTGTCACCAATCTGGACCTGCGGCTCTTTGATTGTGATTCCGTTGAAGTTCTTCACCTCGACCTTCGGGAAGATGTCGTACATAACGGTGAATGTCAAATCCTTAGTGATGTCGAGTTCAGGAAGTTTGTTGTCTTCAAGTCTGGGCTGTGAATAGGGCAGAGGACGGTATTCCTTTGCATCATCCCCCTGCAGGATTTCATTGAGTGCATTGTCGATGAGTCCGCCGACGATTTCATATTTCAAAGCCTCGCCGTATTTCTGTTCAATGATGCGTGTGGGGACGTGGCCCTTGCGGAATCCCGGCATCTGGATGTTTTTGGCATACTTTGCCAACTCGGTCTTATATCCAGACTCCACATCAGCCTGGGCAATTGTCGCTGTCAGCTTAACTGCTGAATTTTCAATCTTAGTGATTTCCTTGGTAACGTTCACTTGATTTTCCCCTATGCAATAATTTAAAAAAAAGGCGATTTAGATGACTCTAAACCGCCTTGTATTTAGAGCGGGAAACGGGAGTTGGACCCGCGACATCCACCTTGGCAAGGTGGCGCTCTACCACTGAGCTATTCCCGCGAAAATAACAATTTTGTTTCGCCTGTGAAGAGCGGGAAACGGGAGTTGGACCCGCGACATCCACCTTGGCAAGGTGGCGCTCTACCACTGAGCTATTCCCGCAAAATCGTTTTCGCATCAGCTTGTTGCAGCAATTATTTGCTGAATTAGGCTTGCGAGAGTAGGAACTTAACATCCCCAATCAACGGTTACGACCGGTTGCTTTGTAAACCGTGTTTAGATATTAACACAAATGAAAAAAGAGGTCAATAGTTTTTCATAAAAAATTGTGTTTTCAGTTGGAAAAAAAATCAAAGCAGAAGTTGTAGAGGCTCGTTTTCTATTGAAACAGACGTGATGAGGAATGTTTTGACTTGAAGTTAAAAAAAATCTACAGTCGGAATGATGCGCATTGAAAAGGAGTATTTAATTTTTTTGTGGATATTGGTTAAGATTTGCGAGAGAAGGGACTTGAACCCTTACGCCTAGGGCACCAGATCCTAAGTCTGGCGTGTCTGCCAATTTCACCACTCTCGCG
>OCVV011072379.1_pt1 | contig 11546 bp, 8 predicted proteins | sample 1539721 | NCBI WGS metagenome assembly OCVV01 (sample SAMN02144230, study PRJEB22623) | gut metagenome | biome: sheep rumen | host: Ovis aries | place: New Zealand | reverse complement strand
CGCCTTCCCCTCCGATCATGATCCACCGGGTGGCTCCGTTGACGTTCTGTCCCGCCACAAGCACTACCGCAAGCAAAAGGACAGCCAACAGATAGAACAGGCGGGAATATTTGACAAAGTATTCATAATCAATAACAGAAACAATCAGCATCAGGATTGTCCCTCCAATGACACCGATGACCTGTTTGGCCTGAAAGGAAGCATTTGCGCTTCCGATGGCAAGAATGCCGATAAAGCTCAGTACCATAATATAGGCCACCAGTCGAATACGAAAATCTCTGAAACGGTATTTCTTTAACATATTCTTATCATCTCCGGATTAATCATTTCCATTGCTGGAACTGCTGCTGGAAGAAGCGGTTCCCTTCAGGAGATCCTTTTTGTCCTTCAGCCCGAAATAATACTCCATTACCTTTGCCACAAAAGAGCATGCATTGCTGGAACTGTATCCGTGGGCAATTCGGGTCGCTATGGCAATTTTGGGATTGTCATAAGGCGCAAACCCGACAAACAGCGCATGGTTCGGACGTATCTGCGATTCCTGGGCGGTACCGGTTTTGCCGGCCAGTTTGACAGAAGTCACTCCGCTAAACTGTTCGTGCTCCTTCACCGCCCCGATCATACCGGTTTTTATGGCAGACCAGGTACTGGAAGATACGTTGCTCATCTGATTCTTTTCTGTCGCGTGGTAAGTTTTCCTGGTCTTTCCGGACGCAGAAGTCACTTTGTTTAAAAGCGTCAGATCATACACCGTTCCTTGATTGGCAATGGCGGATACATAGCGCGCCAGCTGGATGGTGGTATAGGCATTGTTGGACTGTCCGATGGCCGCAGGGATCGGCTGCTCGCTGGCCATCTGCGAGTTGCTTTCCGCGATTTCCACACCGGTCCTGGATCCAAGTCCCATCTCCTTTGCGTATTTCTGGATGTTTTTCACTCCGGCCGACTCGTTGTATTTTCCGTTTTTCAGGCTGAGCCGGTAGCCGACTTCCGCAAAGAAATAGTTACAGGAGTCCCGAATTGCCTGGGATACGTTTTCGTTTCCGTGATTTGACGGATAGACCCAGCACTTCAGGTTCATTCCCTGTTTGGTGTAGATACCCGTATCATTAATAGTGGTTCCTGTTGTAATCCTGCCTTCTGTCAGACCGGCAACCGAGCTTAAAAGTTTGAACGTGGAGCCCGGCGCAGTCGTCTGCTGTGTCGCGTTATTGTATAACGGCAGGGAGGCATTGGTCAGCAGATCATTGTAATAATCCGAATTCTCCGCATTTGACAGTTTGTTGGTATCATAACCCGGATAGGATACACAGGCCAGGATGGAGCCATTGTTGGGATCCATAATCACGCAGGAGCCGGAACAGGGATCCAGTCCCAGCTGCCCCGGAGTGATCTTCAAGGAATGGATCTTCGACCGGATAAAGGCATAGGAGCTGATGGCCCCTGATTTTAATCTGCTGTAATCACTGTCTTTCTTTAATACCTTCTGTTCATAAAGCACCAGGCAGACGTCTCTCCCGCTGATGGAATCACTGTAGAGAAGATCCTTGTAAATCAGTTTGTCAAATCCGCTGTTGTCTGACATTTCTGAAATCACATAATCTGTAAGGCTTTTGTACAGTTCATCAATATCTGAGTATTTGCTCCTGATATTCAGGGATGAGATATCAATCCAGTTCTGTTCGATGGCATATTCCAGATACTCTTTTGCTGAAATGGTGCCCTTTTTCCAGGCTTTGTATGTGCGGTTGGAAGAGTCCACCATATTGGAATCAAAGACGCCGTTTCCCTGCAGATACTTGACAATATAGGAAATATAATCCTGCATGGTATCCGACAGATCTTTGTACCGGGTGCCGGCATTCAGAGCCGCGCGGGTGGATTTCAGTACTGTTTTGCGTCGGGAGCGGTAACTGCTGTAGAGTTTTGCGGAGACTGTCCCGGATTTTGCGGAAGGAAGTTGGTCCAAGTCAATCACATTGTTGGTCAGCAGTGCCGTATACACTTCATAGCTGGACGTAAAAATATTTTTCTTGGAAGAAGTGGATTTGGTGTCTTCCAGGCTGGAGCTTAAAATTCCCGCAATCTCCTGTTCCAGCAGCTGATAGACTGCTTTCTGAAGCTTGGCATCAATGGACAGATAGACATTATTGCCGGTCTGCTCGCTGGTGGAACTGATTACTTTCTGGATTTTTCCCACATTGTTGACGTATACTTCCTGCCTGCCTTTTTTCCCGCGCAGCTGGGATTCCATCACCTTTTCGATACCGGTTTTTCCTACATAATCCGACAGGGAATAGGTGGAATCATTTTTGGAATAATCCGAATACTCATCGGTGGAAATCTGTCCCACATAGCCGATAATGCCGGATAAGTATTCCGGATAGGTATAGACACGCTTAGTGTCATTTTCAATGGACACGCCCTCCAGGCTGTCCGAATTTTCCTTGATGGCCGCAACGGTTTCATCCGATACATCCTTCGCAATGGTGGTGCTTACGTATTTCTGATAGCTGTTGGCTGCCAGGGCATAACGAACCACCAGAATCTGGTAGATCCGGTAGGGGGTATAGCTGTTCTGAATCTCTTTGGTATCCAGGCCGTATTGCTTTAACAGGAAGGCGTAAACATCGGAAGCGGACGCAGTGGCTTCATTGCCGCCAAGCTTCTTGTTATAGCTCAGGTCGGAAATTTTGGAATGTCCGAAGACATCCGCGCGAAAGCGCTGCAGGGCGGTGCCGGACACATCATAGGTGACCTTGCCGGTACTCTTATGGTAGGTCATGGAAAAATTGTTTTCGATGCTGTCCTTGCCCGCCTGAATCAGTTCGATAATCCGGTTGATTTCCTGATTCAGGGCCGCGTTCTTTTCCTTATTTGTGGAATAGGTGCCGGAATCCTGCAGGGTAACCTTGTACGCCAGTTTGTTATAGGCCAGCAGCACTCCGTTTTTGTCGTAGATATTTCCCCGTACCCCGTCCACAGTAATGGTTTTCTGGATACTTTCGGTATAGGTCTCCTGATAGTCATTGCCGTGAATAATCTGCATATTAAAAAGGTGCTGAACCAGCACCAGAAACAGCAGAACTATTATGAGCAGCAGAATGAAAATCCTTGTTTTCAGCAGTCTCTCAGCAATCTCTCTTAATATTTTAAACAAACTTTGCCGCGCTCCTTTTCTCAATGGCTTCCAGCCGCTGGTTGATCTTTAAAATTACCGGATACAGCACGAGGGCAACCAGTGCTGTATACACGAGTTCGGGAAAAATGATATGGAACAGATAATATCCGAAGGAAAATTTCCCGCGGATCAGAAAAGATGCGATATAAATCACAACATTCACAAAGAAATCCGTCAGGATCACAGATCCTACCGGAAGCTTGATGTTTTCCGGATAAAACGAACGCTTGAAAAATCCGTTCAGATATCCGGCGAACAGATAGATCATCGTGTAAAAGCCCAGGGCATTGCCGGACATGATGTCCAGCAGAAGACCGCAGAAAAACCCGGTGAAAAGCCCTTCTTTCGGTCCCCGCATAAACCCGGTGGCCGCTGTCAGTATAATCATCAGATTCGGAAGGATCCCTGCAATGGCCAGGTGCTCAAATACAGAACACTGCAGCAGGTAACAGCAGATAATCTCTGCAGCAGTAATAAGGATTCTACGAATCATCCGGCTGTCACCTCCTAATCATTTGCGTTGTCGTAGTTTTTCGTGGTAAGTATCACAAAAACATGTTCCAGGTGGTCAAAGTCAACAATCGGTACCACGGTACCGGATTTTGTAAGATCCCCGGAATCTGTCTCCAAAGAAGTGATATATCCGATGGGGATTCCCTTCAGATAACGGCTGCTGACCGCAGAGGTCACCAGTTTATCCCCTTTGGCTGCCTTCAGCTTCTTTGAATTGCGCATATCGGAAAATTCGATCTGCTGCTTCTGGTTCATGGATTTCAGGGATCCGTTGACGATACACAGATCCGAGGTGGCGCTGTCCATGGCACTGACATTGCTGGAGTCATCAATGATGGAACGGACTTTCGCATAATCTTTGCCCACATCCGTGACGATCCCTGCCAGTCCGCCTCCGGCAATCACATTCATGCCGGCCCGAATGCCGGAATCTCTGCCCCGGTTAATCAGAAACGTGGAGAACCAGTTGCCGGAGTTTTTGTCGATAATATCTGCGGCGACCTTTTCATACTTGTCGTATGTCTTGTCTGTTTTGTACATGTCCTGGTATTGCTCCAGCTCATGCTTCGTGATCTCAGACGCGTCTACCTGCAGCTGCAGCTCGTCAATCTGCTGCTTTAAGCTTGTGTTCTCTTTTTCCAGTTTCTGCTTGGAAGTGAAAAAAGTGGAGACGCCGTGGAACACAGCGCCCACCTTGTTGATTCCCTTCTGCATAGGCACCACTGCGTAGCCGGCAATGGATGCGCCTGCCCCGCTCTTAGAAGCTGAGGCCGTCTTTCCGATACTGATCAGCACGATACAGAGAATCACCATAATGACCAGCACGTAACGCGGTGCAGGAGATTTTCTTTTTTTGCGTTGTTGTCTTTTCATGCGATCCCTTACTTAAATGATTTCGGTTTCATAGTATAGGCAAGCTTGTGGTAGCCGGGTTCTGCAATAATGGAGGAAAGGCCGCGCACCACACATTCTTCCGGATTTTCGCAGGTATTCACCTGTATTCCCGTCACGTCCGCGATAAGCTTGTCGAAATCTTTCAGCTGTGAGCTTCCGCCCGTAATGTAAATGCCGGACTTAACCACATCCTTCGCCAGCTCCGGCGGCGTCTTCTCCAGAATCCGTTTGACGGCGCTGCAGATGGAATCCAGGGTGTCTTTGATCGACTCATAGATAATCTTGGAAGAAATCTCCATCTCCATCGGCAGTCCGCTGACCACATTCAGGCCGACAATCCGGTAGGTGGTTTCCTCCTCCTGCGGCAGTGCGGAACCGATTTTTTCCTTTAAGAGTTTTGCGGACTTCTGTCCGATCACCAGGTTGTCATTGCGCCGGATATAGCTGCTGATGGATTCATCCAGGCGGTTGCCGCCGTAATGAAGCAGCTCGCTTAAAACCATTCCGCCCAGAGACACCACGGAAATCTCTGTCGTGGCGGAACCGATATCAACAATCATGATACCGGTGGGTTCTGTGGAATCTAATCCCAGTCCCACTGCGTCTGCAATTGGTTTTTCGCACAGGAGCACATTTTTCGGCTTTGCCTTGCTGCGGTAAAACAGATCAAAGAAAGCCTTTTTTTCCACTTCGGTAATATCCGTCGGTACTGCCACAATAAAATCAGAACCCTTGACCCTTCCCTTGGAAATGGTCTCCAAGTAGGCAAGGATCATATTCTGCATATTGTTGAAGTCCGCAATGACACCATTGACAATCGGAAAGGTTACTTCAATATTCTCCGGTGCCTTTTCGTACATTTGGTAGGCTTCGTCCCCGAACGCGTAGATCTGTTTTTTATTGATCAGGGAGATTGTGTTTTTGGTTTTTGTTATGGATTTATTGTGGCGGTTGTAAACCTTTAAATTCATAGTGCCAAGGTCAACACCAAACATGTTTGCCATTCGTCTTTCCTCTGCTTTCCGAGAAAATATCAGTCTGTGATCAGATGATTTTCTCTAAAACTGTAGTATCTGTTATCACCGATAATAATGTGATCCATCAGCGGAATTCCCATCAGTCTGCCGCAGGACGCGATCCGGTCCGTGGACAGCATGTCATCCTCTGAAGGTGACGGGTCTCCGCTGGGATGATTATGGAGCAGAACAATATATTCCGCATCGTGCTTCAGCGCACAGCGAAAAATCCCGCCGGGGGAAATCAGCGAGGACGTAGATGTACCGATGGTCATCACCTCATCCCCGATCAGCCTGCAGCGTACATTGTACATGGACAAAAGCACGGTCTCCCGGTCCAGATGCCGCATGCGTTCCATATAGTAGGAAGCAATGGTTTCCGGACTGTTCATTTCGATACGGTCTGCGCGCAGGGCGCCTGCCATACGCACCGATATCTCTGCCGCGCACTTCAGCTGAACCGCCTTCACAGGGCCGATTCCCTTCAGGGCAGTCAGTTCTCCGATGGACATGGTATGGAGGTTCAGGATTCCATCCGGTCCCATGGCAAGAATTCTGCGGGCCAGTTCAATGGATGGCTCTCCGCAGCTTCCGGTACGGATAATCACTGCCAGAAGCTCCGCGTCGGACAAGGACGCTGCCCCGTGGGCGAGACATTTTTCGTAGGGTTTCTCAGAATTCGGTAATTCTTTAATTGTAAGTGAATCTGCCATAAAACTCCTTGCACTCTCTCAAGGACGCAGTATCATTCCCATTATAATAACACAAAAGATTTTCAAAGTACATGAAAAACATCTGCTCAGGATGTAAGGCCCGGAAGCACGGCCAGACCCCGTTCCGTGAGTTTCTGCAGTGACATCAGGATGCCGTATTTCGCATGGGGCCAGGTCAGTCCGCCCTGGAAATAAACCGCATAGGGTTCCCGCATGGGAGCATCTGCGCTCAGCTCAATGGAAGACCCGGAAACAAAGGTTCCGGCTGCCATAATTACCTGGCTGTCATAGCCCGGCATATCCCAGGGAATCGGTGTCACATGGCTGTCCACCGGCGCTGCCGCCTGGATGCCTTCGCAGAATCCCACAACCCCCTCCGGTGTGCCGAGGGTGACTGCCTGGATGATGTCATGCCGGGATTCGGTGCCGTTGGGAATCACCGGAAAACCGAGCCGCTCATAAATATTTGCCGCAAACACCGCCCCTTTCAGCGCGCTGTTGACTGCCACCGGGGCCTGAAACAGTCCCTGGAACATGCTGCGGTTTACCCCGAGGGTGGCCCCCACTTCTCTGCCGAGCCCCGGCGAAGTCAGACGGCAGGCGGCATTTTCCACACATTCCCGGGTTCCGCAGATATACCCGCCAATGGGCGCCAGGCCGCCGCCCGGATTTTTGATCAGTGAGCCTACGATCATGTCCGCCCCTGCGTCGGAAGGTTCTTCCGGTTCCACAAATTCCCCATAGCAGTTGTCCACCATGATGATAACATCCGGTTTGATTCCCCGGATGAAGCGAATGAGTTCGCCGATCTGCGCAACGGAAAAGGACGGCCGGGTCTGATACCCCTTGGAACGCTGGATCGTCACAACCCGGGTCCGGTCATTGATTGCCTGCCGGATCCCTTCATAATCAAAACGGAAGTCCTCCAGCAGGTCCACCTGCCGGTAGGTAACCCCGTATTCCGCTAAAGAACCCCTGGAAGGACGGATGCCGATCACTTCCTCCATGGTGTCATAGGGTTTGCCGACCGGGGAAAGCAGCTCATCCCCCGGGCGCAGGTTCGCGGATAATGCCAGCGCCAGCGCATGGGTTCCGCAGGTGATCTGCGGACGCACCAGCGAGTCTTCCGTGTGAAAGCAGGCCGCGTACACCTGTTCCAGCGTATCCCTTCCGAGATCATTGTATCCGTATCCGCTGGTGGACTGAAAACATTCTGTGGATACCTTTGCCTGATGCATGGCATGAATCACTTTCAGCTGATTTAGTTCCATGACCGCGTCAAAACCGGAAAACCGTTCTTTCAGCGATTCTTCCACCTTTTGTCCAAACCGGTATACTTCCTCGGATATTCCAAGCTGCCGGTACATTTGTTCAAGTTTTAATTCATTCACTTCTGTTCTCCCATCGGGTCTTTATTGTTTGAAGGATCCTGTCCTCGTCTTCCTGATAATTCTGACGGTTGATCCAGATCACCTGTTTTTCCCGCCGGAACCATGTCAGCTGCCGTTTTGCGAAATGCCTGGTATCCCGTTTCAACAGACGGACTGCTTCCTCCAGGGAACATTCCCCGGCCAGGCAGGCATACAGTTCTTTGTAGCCAAGTCCCTGCATCGCGGTGGAAGTTCTCGGTACTCCCTGTTTCATCAGGGTCTCCACCTCCCGAAGCAGGCCTTTTTCCATCATCTGATCAATCCGGTCTTCGATTCTCTGATACAGTTTTTCACGGTCATCCGTCAGTACAAAATAGCAGTAATCATATGGAGATTCTTTCTGCCGTTCCTCTGCATTGTGTTCGGAAATGGGCCTGCCGGTACTCCGGTAAAATTCGAGGGCACGGATTGTGCGTTTGATGTTGTTTGCATGAATCTTTTCAGCGGAAACAGGATCCACCTGCCGAAGCATTTCATGAAGGGCATGGGGCCCCTCGTCTCTGGCCTTCTGCTCCATCGCTTCCCGGAAGCCCCTGTCTTCCTCCTGGCTGGTAAAATCAATATCATAGAGCAGCGCCTGAATATAAAATCCTGTCCCTCCTGTAAGAATCGGCAATCTGCCGGAAGCGCGGATCCGGCGGATGGCATCCTTTGCCATCTTCTGGAAAAGCACCACATTAAATTCTTCCGAAGGATCCAGCACGTCAATCAGATAATGGGGAATCCCCTGTTTCTCTTCTTCTGTAATCTTGGCTGTGCCAATATCCATTCCACGGTAGACCTGCATGGAATCCGCGGAAACAACGGATCCGTGAAGGGCCTGGGCCAGACGAATGGACAGGCTGGTTTTTCCAACTGCTGTCGGTCCGGCCAGAATCAACAGCGGTATTTTATCCGGCTGAATGATCTGACTGCTGACAGGGTTTAATTCTATCATAGGTTTCTTACCTTGTTATTGCGATTTTATAAAATTCGCTTAAACTTTTTGTCAATTTCATAGTGTGACATGGAGATGATCACCGGCCGTCCATGGGGGCAGAAATACGGATTTTCAAGCGTCAGGAGCTCATCCAGTAATTTTTCCGCTTCCGGACGGGACAGATTCTGATTGCCTTTTACCGCGGCCTTGCAGGACATGGAAGCGATTTTCTCGCGAACCACCGCTGGGGCCTCACTGTCCGGCAGATCGGACAGTTCATCGATCAATGCCAGAAACAGTTCCTTCCCGTTCAGCTGAAATAAGTTGGCCGGGATCCCGCGGACAGCCCAGGCCCCGTCGCCGAAAGGCTCCAGTTCGAAGCCCATTTCTTCAAAATAGCCGTGAAAACGATCCATGAGCTCCTGTTCCTGTATGGTCAGGTCCAGAATCATCGGCGGACTGATCAGCTGGGCGTAAAACTGTCTGGTCTGAAACGCCTGCATGGTCCGTTCATACAGGACTTTTTCATGGGCGGCATGCTGATCCACAATATACAGGTGGTCGTTGTACTCCAGCAGCCAGTATGTTTCAAAAAGCTGCCCCAGAATCCGGTAGTTCGGCCGGGCCTGTCTGGAAAGCAGTTTTTCTCCGCCTGCTCCTTCCCCAAGCTTCAGCGTTTCCTGATGATACTCGTATTTTTTTTCATAGGGGCTGTCCTTTGCCACCGACTGGCGGATCTGTTCCAGGCGGTGCGCTTCAAAGGGCTCTGGAGCCGTATCCCCGGGATGTGCCGGGGAAGCCGCCGATGCCCGTGGTCTTTCTGCTTCCCGGGACTTTTCGGATGCAGAAAGGTCGGTTCCAGGGCATTCTGCCGAAGATGTTCCGGTACCGGAGGCTTTTACCGCAGCCGTGCCGGTTTCTGGATTCCCTGCAGCAGACGTGTCAGCTCCTAAGACTTCTGCCGCAGATGTACCGGTTCCTGTGTCTTCTTCCGCTGGTGTACCGGCGCCGGAGGCTCCTGCCGTGCGGCTGTCCTGCGGCATATCCCTGCCTCCCGGCAGGACTTCCGGTATCAGTTCCTGCTGCTGCAGCGTATGGTGCACCAGTTCCGAAATCTGCCGGTAGATTTCCTCCTGACCGGAAATCCGCATTTCCATCTTGTTCGGGTGCACATTGACATCTACCATACGGCCGTCAATCGAAAGATGCAGGACCGTCAGGGGAAATTTATGCTGCATCAGGAACCCGTGATAGCCGTCTTCGATCGCCTTTGCCAGAAGCTTGCTCCTGATGTACCTGCCGTTTACAAAGTATGTTTCAAAATTTCTGTTTCCCCGGCTGATCAGCGGCTTTCCGATATAACCGGAAACAGAAAAATGCTCAAAGGTTCCGCTGAGCGGAAGCAGATTGCCGGCAATGGAGCGGCCGTAGATCTGATAAATAATGTCTTTTAATTCTCCGTTTCCTGATGTGTGAAGCTTCATCCGCCCGTTCATCAGAAATTTAAAGGCAATTTCCGGATGGGAAAATGCCAGCTGCTCCACCAGGGAAGCCACATAGCCGCCCTCTGTCTTCGCGGTTTTTAAAAATTTTCTGCGGGCCGGTGTGTTGTAAAACAGATTGCGCACAAAAACCGTTGTTCCATTGGGTGCACCGATTTCCTCCAGCTGTTTTTCCTGACCGCCTTCGATGCGGTAGCGGCAGCCGATCAGCTGCCGGGCCGGCTTTGTGATCAGTTCCACCTGGGAAACCGCGGCAATGCTGGACAGCGCCTCGCCACGAAATCCCAGGGAATGGATTTCCATAAGATCCGCTGCCTGACGGATTTTGCTGGTCGAATGCCGGCAGAAGGCCAGGGAAATCTGTTTCTTTTCGATTCCGCACCCGTTATCGGTAATGCGGATCATTGAGCTGCCGCCGTCCTGAATTTCAATTGTGACGGCCGTAGCCCCCGCGTCGATGGCGTTTTCCACCAGTTCCTTTACAACGGAGGAAGGACGGTCTACGACTTCTCCGGCGGCAATTTTGTCTATGGTCTGCTGATCCAGCAGTTCAATCTGCGGCATAAAACTTCTCCTACCAGCGGTTCTTTACTTTACTCTGCAGTTCGTTCAGCCGGTTTAACGCATCCAGCGGCGTCAGTGTGCTGATATTGATGTTCTTTAATTCCTCAATGATATCATCATTTTTCACCGTGTCAAACAGGGAAATCTGTGACAGTTCCATTTCGCTCGGCACTTTCTGTGTGATTTTATCCAGGGAATCGTCTGCGTGCAGACTGGCGGCAATATTCTGCAGCCCGGATTTTTCAAGCTCTTCACAGATTTCCTTCGCACGCCGGATCACAGGATCCGGTACCCCGGCAATTTTCGCCACCTGAATTCCGTAACTGCGGTCCGCGCCGCCCGGGACAATCTTTCGCAGGAAAACAATATCATCCCCTTTTTCCCGCACAGCGACACAGTAATTGTGTACGGCATCCAGTTTTCCTTCCAGTTCGGTCAGCTCATGGTAATGGGTGGCAAACAGTGTCTTTGCGCCCAGCAGTTTCGGATTGCTGATATACTCCACCACAGCCCAGGCGATGCCGAGGCCGTCAATGGTGCTGGTACCCCGGCCGATTTCATCCAGGATCAGAAGGCTGGAGGCGGTGGCGTTGCGGAGGATATTCGCGACTTCTGTCATTTCCACCATAAAGGTACTCTGACCGGAAGCAAGGTCATCCGACGCGCCCACACGGGTAAAGATTCGGTCCACAATGCCGATGGAGGCGGATTTGGCAGGAACAAAGCTTCCGATCTGCGCCATCAGCACAATCAGGGCATTCTGCCGCATATACGTGGACTTGCCCGCCATATTCGGTCCGGTTATAATGGCGAT
>OCVV011323703.1_pt1 | contig 11547 bp, 8 predicted proteins | sample 1539721 | NCBI WGS metagenome assembly OCVV01 (sample SAMN02144230, study PRJEB22623) | gut metagenome | biome: sheep rumen | host: Ovis aries | place: New Zealand | reverse complement strand
ATAGTTCCATTTCCATAGTTCCATCCCATAGTTCCATCTCCATAGTTCCATCCCATAGTTCCATCCCATAGTTCCATCCCATAGTTCCATCCCATAGTTCCATCTCCATAGTTCCATCCCATAGTTTCATATCTGCCTGTCGTTCTGCAGAAGTATTCTATTCCATAGGTTTGTTCCAAACAAAAAAGACCTGCAGGTCCTTTATATACCATCAGAATACATAAAGGCCTGCAGGTTTCTCCTGTCTCTCAGGTAAAATGCCTGCGCTGCGGCGCGTAGCTGAATGAAACGACGCCATCGTTTTCTTTTACAAAGTTTCTGATCTCGCTGTACCGGATTTCTTCAGGACAGAGAATGACATAATCGAATTCGACCACATCGTTGCGCTTCCAGGTAATGGTGCTGTCCACGACCGTGACTTTCCACTCATTAAGTTTCTCCTTAAGCGTAGCCTGGAAGTTCTCACCGGTCTTTACCACGAATTTGAGATGGTAACCATCATAAGATTCGGAACCCAGAGGGACTCTTCTGAACAAATACTGCATCAGAATCAGAAGTATTGCCATGAAAGCAGAGACAATATACATACCGGCTCCGATGGCCAGACCGATACTGGCAGTCATCCAGATACCCGCAGCGGTGGTCAGACCTCTGATATTGCCTCCCACCTTGATAATAACGCCGGCACACAGGAAGGAAATACCACTGACAGCCTGGGCCGCGACCCTGGCCGAATCAGCTCCTCTGGTACCGAAAGCTTCCATAACACCACTGCTGCCCATGTCAGCAAATCCATATTTGGAAATAAGCATGATCAAGGCTGCCGTACAGCAGACGATTACATGCGTCCGGACACCTGCCTCCTTAAAATGCCGGCTTCGCTCAAGGCCGACCATGCCTCCCACCAGAAAAGCAAAAATCAGCCGCAGACAGAACTCCGCGTACTGTAATAATGTAAACTTCTCAAAATAAACACCTGCCAGAGTCATATAGCTTCCCTCCAGAATAGCGATTTGTTCATATGTATACTATACAACATCCGCTCTTTGATTTTAGGAAAAATTTTTAGAAAAATATAAAAAGCTTCCCCCGCAATGCAGACCCGCGGGGGAAGCATAAAATCATCTTGACAGATTCATCCGTCAGAACACTTGTTGTGCATCAAAACTGCGCTACTTTGGCAAGTTTTTCATAAATTCTTCCGGTAACTTCCAGATAATAGGCCAGTTCTGCCGCAGACATCTCTGACTGATCCAGGCCTTCCATTTCCTTCAGCATTTCCGCTTCCTTTGTCAACATATCGGAAAGTTCGCTCAGAAGGCTCATATCTGTGGGATTCTCTTTATACTTTTCCATGAAAGCGATATATTCGTCAAAGAACGCCTCATAGGAATCCATCATTTCCTTGAACTCGGGATCAAGGTCATCGGTGGACTCGCCTTCCTGTGCTTCTTTATAAACTATAGTATCACAAATTTTATCAAAATCAGCTGAATAATCAAATTCAGAGTTTAAAGTCTGTATCAATATGAGAAAGGCAACTGAATTATCGTTTTCATTGAGTAGCAGACGAATTTTACCATTAACATCAGTTCCATTGAACTTTCCGGTATAAGCATCCCCATCTCTTTGGACCTCTGTGAAACTTGCTCCCTCCATAAAGATGTCTATGAGCTTATCTTTATTATTATCAAACTTCTCTTTCTCAAAGTTGGCATCAGTTTTTCTGACTACAATCGAAAAAGCTACTGTTGATTGATTATTACTGTTTGTTTCAAATATGTAGTGAACATTCTCGTCCGTTTCATCATTATCATTCAGTACTGCATAGTCTGGAATCTGGAATTCGAAACTCCCAACCGAAACAGTCGAATTGGTTTCTTCATTAAACCCATTCTTGAATTTTTTCTGAGCAACTTCCTCCGGCGCTTCTTCAGTCTCCCCGGCAGGTTCCTCCGCCGCTTCTTCCTCCTTGACCTCCTCTTCCTTTACTTCTTCTTTCTCTTCCTCAACGGCAGTCTCCTGGGCAGGCTCCTTTGCAGTTTCTTTTTTGCTGCCGCCGCAGGCAGTAATGCCCAAGACCATAGCCGCAATCAGTATGAGTGCGCTGATACGTTTTGCTTTCATCTCTGTCTCCTTTCCATGTTCATTTTCAAATCTCCCGCTATTTTGTACTGGTTTTCTATAATATCAATTATATTATTTTGAAATACCGAATTGGTCTGCATCGTGCAGACAATCGCATAAAAATCTGTATAATTCCATCCCACCCTTGTGGCTGTCACCGCAGGTGGCGCGTCCCACCTGAAATCGTGAATATTCAAAGAACGTAAAAGAGCAGAGGTCCTCGAATCCTCTGCTCTTTCTCAATCTATTTTTTTTAATATCCGGGTAAATCGGATTTTCTGCTGTCATTTCCAAAATTTTACCGTTCTGCAGGCAATTTGCAAACGAAAGTCGGACCGACCAGAGCAATATGAAAACATCACCTGCCCTTTTCCTGACTTATATACTCTTCCTTTTCATACTCCGTGCATTCTGATTTTCGCTTTTTTGTGCAGTCGGGAACTCAGAAACTCCTGCACCATCAGGAAATCTTCGGAAGGAACATAGATAATATTTCCGCCCAGCAGGATCAGATCATACTCCGGAAAAATTTCCATTCGTTTGATAAATTGTAACCACATCTTACTTTCCCTGCTTCCCGGAACAAGGCGAATGCTTTTCTCCGTCATCTCATAGGTATAATACTCCCGCAAACAGGACCTGTATGTAAACAGAGCAAACAACCCGCTTAAAACGGCAGATATAACTACCCATAGCAGAATAGCCCCAATGAAGAGAAATGGATCATTGAGTAGTCGATATTCCTTGAACACAATCCGCATCATAAGTGCACTTATAAAAAACAAAGTGAGATACGCAGTAAGCACGGCAGCCAGATAAGTTTTAAAGGTTATCCAAAATACTGCTTTTGGCTTGCGGTCGGATCCTCTGCGGTCATACGTCCAGCGATAGACGCCGTCATCGTCTTTTTTGACCCGCTCCTTGAACTGATTATCAGTGCTGCTCTGGTTCTCCTTTTGGGAACCGGCGCTGTCTCTGAAAGGCGAATCGGAGACTCCGGGGCCCCTGGAAACCCGCATAGCCAGGCAGTCCTTATACTGCTCCAGGAACGGCTTCAGGTTGTCGTCCAGATTCAGATCGAGACTCTCCCTGATCTCATGGGGGATTGTGCCCAATTCCCCGGCGGACTTAATGACCTCTTCCTTCTGCATGAACCGGATCATCGCTTCAGTATCCGTGATTGTCGGATCCTGTTCATAGATCTTATAAAAATCTTCCAGGACATTCAATAACCACCGGTCAGAACAATTTTCGCCTGTTCTCTTCATGATATCAAGAGCGATGTACAGCAGACTGATTCCCTTCAATGAACCAGCCTCTTCGGGATGCTCTTTCATGGCCTTGTTCATCAGAGAATATATTCTTACAGGATCGTTGTACTGGAGATCATGATAAGATCGATCCCAGGTCTCTCCGTCTTCTTTTGTAATGGCAGTATCAATTTTTTTTGCGGCTTTCTCAACAATATTCAGTTCTTCCGGTTCCTCCGGAATATAAGAAGGGATCAGTTCTTTTTCTTTTTGAACGACTCTTTGAATAGCATCTGAAATCAGCTTCTCATAATACGGACGCCACTTAACGATTAGTTCTTTTTCTTCCGCAGTGTAATTCATACATGTGCTCCTTTATCTACGCGGTTATTTTTTTATTCCCGGCAGGCTCTTCTTTGTGGGATCCATCACCTCGGGATCCATCACCTCTGGGGTCGTGAGTTCTTCAAACAACTGCTTCTTCATTGTAATGCATAAATAGCAGAAAACACAAAAACCTCCATACTCGTAGAGATATTATCTCATACCAGTATGGAGGTTTGCACATAATTCACTGAACGTCTAGCCACCTCTGGGGTCGTGAATGAAATCTTATTCTGCTAATTCCCTCAGTGTCTGTCTGATCACAAATGCTGCAATTATGAAAGTCAATGCATCAGAGACCGGCATAGAATACAGAACCCCGTTCAGCCCGAAAAGAATCGGAAGCAGGAGGGCAAAACCCACACCGAATACGACTTCCCTGATCATTGAGATTGCTGTGGAAGCAAACGCTTTTCCGAGAGACTGCAGATAGATGAAAGTACCTTTGTTTACCGTTGCAAAGGCCATCATACATAGGTAGATACGGAAGCTGCGGACAGCATATTCAGTGTAATAAACGCTTTCGTTTGCGGCACCGAAGATGGCGATGAGTCTGCCGGGCATCAGTTCTACAATTAGAAGCGCAATAAAACCGACAATGGCCTCTGCTTTCAGTAACAGGACGAAGAGTTCTTTCGCGCGGTCTTTTCTGCCTGCGCCGATATTGTACCCTGTGATCGGAATGCAGCCTGCGGCCAGGCCTACAGCAATGGAAATGACAATCTGGAAGAACTTCATGACGATGCCTACGACAGCCATAGGAATCTGGGCGTACTGTTCCTGACCAAATATGGGGTCAAGAGCCCCGTATTTCCTGATCATGTTATTAACGGCAGCCATGGAAGCGACCAGAGAGAGCTGCGAGAGCAGGCTGGTCAGACCCAGGGGCAGGAATTTTCTGACCAGATCCCGGCGCAGGCTGAAGGCTGTTCCTGTAATTTTCACTGCCTTCATATGAGCCAGATACCAAAGGGATAAAAAGGCAGTAATGATCTGTCCTGCGATCGTTGCGACAGCAGCGCCCATCATACCCCATTTCAGGCCAAAAATCAGTATCGGGTCAAAGATGATGTTGAAGACCGCGCCGACCAGCGTCGAAACCATGGCAAAACGCGGACTTCCGTCTGACCGGATAATGGGGTTCATGGCCTGGCCAAACATATAAAACGGAATGCCGGCCGTGATCCAGAAGAAATACTCTTTTGCCTGGCGATAGGTCTCTTCGTTTACGGTCCCGCCAAAAATGGTCAATATCTCTTTCGAGAATCCCAGATATAAAGCCGTGATCACAAGACCTGAAACGATGGTCAAAAGTACGGCGTTCCCTACTGTCCCCGACGCGTCATCGTTTTTCTTCATTCCCAAAAGGATTGATACATAAGCGCAGGCGCCGTCTCCGATCATCACGGCGATGGCCAGCGCCACAACGGTCAGCGGGAATACTACTGTATTCGCCGCGTTTCCGTATGATCCCAGATAACTGGCATTCGCAATGAAAATCTGGTCGACGATATTATAGAGTGCTGCGACCAAAAGAGAGATGATGCAGGGCACGGAGTACATCCGCATCAGTTTGCTTACAGGTTCTTTTTCCAAAAATGTGTTAGTATGTTCCAATTGATCCTCCTTCTTGTGCATAAAAAAAGAGTGAGCACCGAAAGCCGGACTTACGCTTTCGCTGCTCACTCAACGCAGGGTAGTATATCACATTTTTTTCCGGAAAATCAAAGTTTTTTTTGAGTCACGCGTAAGCCACCCCTGCTCGTAAGCCACCCCTGGGGTCGTGAACGCATAAAAAGCAATCCGTGTGCTCACGACCCCAGAGGTCGTGGGCACCTAAGTGCATGCTACCCCAGAGGTCGTTGTCTACAAGGTTTTTACTCCAATGTATTGCAATCCGACATACAAAACAGTAGAATGATTGTATGAAAGGTGGTGACAATTATGGCGATTAAAAGTTCTAATGTGACTGCAAGGGTAGAACCGGAAATTAAAGAAGAGGCTGAGGCAATCCTTGCGCAGCTGGGCATATCCGCATCAAGCGGCATAAATATGTTCTACAGGCAGATCATTCTATGGCGCGGTCTTCCGTTTCGCCCGTCCGTTCCTGCCAACCGCCCATTTTCATTGGAAGAGATGACCAGTGAGGAATTTGATGCCAAAATGGCCAGGGGGATAGCCGAAGCAAAAGCGGGCGAAGGAATTCCTGCGGATGAATTCTTTACATCTTTGAGGGAGGAGATCCTGCAGGCCTATGTCTAAACAGTATAAACTGATAATCCTTCCGGAAGCGCAGAAAGATATTCGCGACATTGTCATATATATTGCAAGGGAACTGGCGGCTCCGCAGCCCGCACTGAATCTGCAGGCTGAGTTCGAGAAAGCAATCAACGCGCTCGCAGAAAGACCAAAACGCATTAAGACAGTAAATGAGCAGCCGTGGAAGGACGCAGGAATCAGGAAGATAAGAGTAAAGAACTACTACATCTATTTCCTTGTAGATGATGAAGAGACGGCTGTAAAGATCAATGCCGTTATATATATATAGGCCGTGACCAGACAAAGCAGATGACCGACCGGAAAATGGAAGAGTTATAAGTTGTTGACTGCATTGTGCTGCATGAAAATTAACTGCCGCTCCAGAAGCGCCTTGAAACATCGATAATATGCCGGATAAACTGCCGCTTCAGGAGCGCCCTGAAACAGCAGTTTATCCGGCATTTTACCGCTGATGTATGTGAGCTCACGACCCCAGAGGTCGTGGTCCACCAGAGGTCGTGGTCCACCTCACTCGATGCGGCAGCCTGCTGCAGCGCCGCGCACTTAACGTTGCCTGAAACAACCATATCTGGTAACATAAAATAGTCTAAAAATAAACGATACATATTTCTATCATCGCTTAATCATCGCTTAACATGTAAGGAGTTGGTCATGAATCGTCGAAAAAGGAAAAAGCAATCTCCCGCCATCATGACTTGCAGGAGGAGACTCGCTTGTCTGGGCCTCATATGTACATTTCTGCTGCCGCAGACCGTCCTTGCGGCTGAACCCGCGCAGCAGGACAATTATACAGACGCAACTGTGCTGATTGAAATTACAGACTCTGTCCAGCAGATCGAACCTGCTGATGCCGCCGCACAGAACAACACGAAGGATTCCGCGGAAGCCTCTGAGAGTCTTCAGGAAGACCGGAAAGAAGAGGTGGACAAGGGTGCTCCGGCAGATGATGACGCAGCGTCTGTCGAGAGTAAAGGTGCAACTGATAGTGTCCCGAAAGCCGCCGGGAGCGATACCAATGCAAACGCTAAAGCCAACGCGGCAGTTTCGGATGACACAGCGTCTGTCAAGAGTAAAGGTGCCACGGACAGTGTCCCGGAGGCTGGCGGGAGTGATGCCGATGCAAACGCTAAAGCCAACGCTGATACCAATGACACCGCCAGTGCCAATACCAACGCTGACGCCAATGACACCGCCGCCTCCAAAGCCAACGCTGATGCCAATGACACCGCCAGTCCCAGTGCCAATACTGACGCCAATGCCGACGACATTGTCATCGCCAATGCCAACGACATCGCCAATGATGGCGACATTGCCAATGATGACGCCATTACTAATGATACAGCCTCAGATCAAGCCGCATCCCTGGACGAAGGAATAACGGACGATGCTATCACGGAAACTGCAGAAACCCCGACATTCCTGCAGCAGTCAGATGGGAAATCCCTGACCGCGGCAAGTGAGTTTCCTTCGAAATTCGACCTGCGTGACCTGGGCCGTGTAACGCCCGTGAAGGTGCAGGATCCCTGGGGCACCTGCTGGGCCTTTGCGGCGACGGCGGCGGCAGAGACATCCATCCTTTCCAAAATGGGCTCTACCTACGCGGAGACAGGTCTCGACCTTTCCGAGCGGTATCTTGCCTGGTATGTCGCACAACCTGTAACAGAGGACATAAGCAGCTCCCAGGCCGGCGAAGGCCTCCACCTGTACGACGAGAATCCCAACGCCATTTACAAGTTCGGTGGTGCAGGTTACTGCGCCGGAACCCTCTATGCCCAGGGCATCGGGCCTGTGCCTGAGAGCGAGTATCCCTACCGGGGAATCGAGGGTAAGCTGTCTTATGAGACGCTGGTTGCGGACAAGGATGCCGTCATTGGAGCCATACTGCAGGAGTACAAACAGTCTTACCCATATATAAGCGAAGATGAGTTGAGGCCGTATGCGGAACAGTACTACGAGGCCTATCTTGCCATGTACGAGACCTACGACACCTACAGCGAATATGACGACTGGACCATTTCCGAGGCTGACGAACCGGGGGCCGGGAGGCTCCGTGGGACGCCCTACACGCTCATTGACAATAATGTGTTCATTTACTGGATCACGGATACTTATGACGGTGTTGATAAGTTTGACAAAGAGCCTATTGCCGGAGGCCCTATAGGCAGCGGCGACAAGCATCTCTATCAGGACAGCATCGACCAGCTCAAGTCGGAACTCTATGCCGGCCGCGGTGTATCGGTGTGCATTAAGACAAACGATGACGCGCTCAACAAGGAGACATGGGCGTATTATTTCGATGGCAAAGCGACCAGCGATAGACATGCCGTGTGCATTGTGGGGTGGGACGATGACTATCCTGCCTCGAATTTCACCAAAGAGCCACCGGGAAACGGTGCATGGATCGCCAAGAACAGCTGGGGATCTCAGACGGACATCATACCCGGCGGGCTTGTGGCTGCGGATGGTACGACCAAAGACGCGAACGGCGGAGACTGGGGAATTGTCGACGAGAACGGCCTGCACACAGGATACTTTTATCTTTCCTACTACGACGCAGGTATTAACTCTCCCGAAAGCTTTGATTTTGACCTGCGTGAAAACCATGATCAGGAGAACGCGCTGCAGCTGGATTACATGCCCGCCGCTGCGAGTGAGTGGATACACAAAGATAAGAACCCTGTCTGGTGTGCGAATGTCTTCACACTGGATAAGGACATGCGTATCGATGAGGTGGCAACACGCTTCGCGACGGGATTCGAAGTGCCCCTGACAGGGTTCACGATCACCTTTGACATCTACCGGCTGCGGGACGGTGCGACGGCTCCCGAGGATGGTGAACTTCTTGCATCATGCACCCGTGAGGTCAGCAGTAGCGGATACCACCGCGTGGCGCTCGATAATCCTGTGTACAGTAAGGCCGGGGACCGGCTGGCCGTGGTCGTGTCGCATCGCCACGACTACGAGGATGGCAGCGCGAAATATTTCGCGACTTCACAGATATCTTTGAGCTATAGGGAAAATCCTGCGTGGCGCCGCGACCCCGTATACGGGACGCCCGTCATCAATGAGGGCGAAAGCTTCCTGAAGATCGAGAACGTCACCGATCATGATGAATACGCAGCAGAAGGATGGCTTGACCTGTGCGCTCCCTTCTCCAGGGACTTTTTCATATACATGAATCCCACCGTAGCAAGCTCAGAAGACATGTTGGAATGGTATGCATCGCGTTACATTGGTACGCCGATCAAGAATTCCTACCACTATGACAACTTCGGCATTAAGGCCTTCGGCGAAGTGGTCACGCTCGAATTTGTGGAAGCGGTGGCGGCAGCCTGTGAGAAGGCTGGCAGTCTGGAATATTGGCGCGACCCGTCGACCGGCGCGATCTTTGCGGACGAGTCGGGCACGAAGCCGCTCACCCTGGAGGATGTAACGGTGAGCCCGCTTGGTCATTTGTGGGGCGAGCCCACATACACCTGGTCCGAGGATAACTCCAGTGTGACTGTACAGAGCATCTGCCAGCGCGTTAATGACCATGTGCTGGAGGAGACCGTTAAGACCATAATGACCTCCAATGCCGCGGCGGGAAAGATTACCTGGACGGCAAATTTCGAGAACGAAATCTTCACGACGCAGACCAGGTCTGCCGACACAGAGCTTAAGCACGACGACCCGGACGAGGAAATCGTTAACAGGCAGTCTAAGGCCAATGATCCCGACGTCCGCACCAGCACTGCGAAAAAGGCATCTGCCGCTTCTGCCGTGATACATTCGGTTTCGGCGAACACGGGCGATGATGCTGATCCTGCTCTCTGGTACACAATGTTCGCAGCAGCGCTGACCTGCATTGCTGCTGTACTTGCTCTGCATCACAGCAGGCGTCGCACGGTCGGCTGAATTTCAACAACGGAGCAAGACCGTCAGGTGTGCTTGCTTCATTACAGCAGACGCCGCTCCGCCGGCTAACTCGCTGACAAAGAGATATGCTCTTAAAAAATCGGCCTCCGTAACCTCTGTCAACAGAGGTTACGGAGGCCGATTTCCGTCCTTCCGGTATCACTTCTCCTTCTTCCAGGGAATCCCCAGACGACCCCAGTGAGCTCACGCCCCCAGAGGTCGCGGTCCGCCCGTGCTCACAACCCCAGAGGTCGTTGACACAGACAACCCCAGTGACTGAACCAGGGGTCAGACCCCAAGTTTCATCCGAGCTCGCGACCCCAGAGGTCGCTGACACCTTACTTCTCCTTCTTCCAGGGAATCCCCAGACGGTCCGCGTAATCGGCTGCTGCCGATCCTGCCGGGCAGTGGAGCGTTATTTTCCAGACATATTGACCGGCCTCTGCATCCCACACTTTTGGGAAAGCGTACGCGCTGATCATTGTCACCGAAGACGGGATATGGATATCGGTAATACCGGGACAATTCCACATGGCTTTTTTCTTAATTTCAATCACGCCCTCCGGGATTGTCACCTCTCCGGTCATGCCGTAAGGGGTTCTCAGCAGCGCCTTACCATCCTTTGTCAGAAGGAATCCGTCCGCGGAAGTATATTGTTTATTCCTCTTGCTGACCTCAAAGGCTTTGCAGTTTACATTGTAAAATGCATCGTCACCTATGGAGCTGACCTTGCTGCCCAGGCTGATGTCCCCGCATTCCAATATGGTATCAGCGGTACCGGACACAGCAAAGGCCTGCTCCCCGATGGTCTCCAGGGAGGCCGGAAGATGAATGGAGGAAAATCCATCCTCCTCGTCTCCGGATTCTTTTCCGGACCTGCCGATCGAAGCAAAAGCTTTCCGTTCGATCACAGTAATGGAATCCGGCAGGACCAGTTCCTTTTCCCTGACATCTGCCCCATAGAAAGCCTCTGCGCCTGCCTTCTCCGTTCCTTCGGGCAGGACGATTGCCGAAAGCCTGGCTTCATAAAAGGCTCTCCTGCCGATTTCTTTCAGGCTGTCCGGGAATTCCACCTGCAGACAGGCATTCGGAAGCTGCAGACCCGCAAAGGCAAGAGGCCCGATTATTTCGGTTCCCGGCGCCACCTTGAAGCTGTAGATGGTATCTCCGTTCTCTGCTGTCCCGGCGGCCGTCAGCCGGTTCCCGAAATCATAGGCCGGCGGACAGGATACCAGTGTGATGCCGTCCGCTGTATACAGAACACCTTCTTCTGTCTTATAATGACTGCCTCCTTCCATTTTAAAAGACCCGATGGAACATTCTCTGCTGTACTTTCCCATGGCTTCCGGATCAAAGTACGCCAAAGAAGCCGGAAGTTCCAGTTCCTCTATTGCAAAGCAGGAATCATCCAGCGCTTTCGCCCTGATCGCGGTCACAGTATCCGGCAGGCGGACGCTGCTGATTTTGCCGGATTCTTCCTGTGCGGACAGGCTCTGCGCGGTGGCGTTGTCAGTTACTTCACGGGCTGCCGCAATGCTGTTCCTGCCATCACCGATCTCTGTCACAGGCTGGCCGCCGGCCGACGCGGGAATATCCAGCACACTGCCGC
>OCVV011295393.1_pt1 | contig 11549 bp, 8 predicted proteins | sample 1539721 | NCBI WGS metagenome assembly OCVV01 (sample SAMN02144230, study PRJEB22623) | gut metagenome | biome: sheep rumen | host: Ovis aries | place: New Zealand | reverse complement strand
GAACACGGGCAACCCAGCCCCCTACGCCGACTACCTGAAGAAACTGATGGGCTGCTGGCGCGACCGCTGGCAGGATCAGCAGATGCCCTTCGTCATCGTCCAACTGGCCAACTATGACGGTCGCCAGCAGACGGGCAACCCCCAGCCCATCACGCCACAGGATGAACCCACAAACAGCAACTGGGCCCGACTGCGCGAGGCGCAGCGCATCACGGCCAAGAACGACCCGAGGGCAGAACTGGCCGTCATCAACGACCTGGGCGAGACCGTCGACATCCATCCCCTGCGCAAGAAGGAAGTGGCCGAGCGCATCGGCCTCTGCTTCGATCGCCTCATATTTAATAATAAGGTGAAACTCTCGCCAGAGGTCATCGACGTAAAGTTGACAGGTAACAATATCCAACTCATCCTTGACCAGCCCATACAGGAAGGCGATCTCTACACATTCGAGGTGGCCGACCAGGGGAATGTATTCCACAACATCCCTGTAGCCGCCATAGGCAAGGGAAATGTCATTACGATTCTCAATCCCGCCATCAGGCCAACGGCCATACGCTACGCCTGGAAGGACGACCCGCTCAAGGCTAACGTGCGCTCACTCAGCGGACTACCCATGTCTTCTTTCGAATTAAAAATTAATCAATAATAAGAATTATGTCAACAACCAACGAATCAAAAGGCTTCTACAAGCTTTCCTGGCTCCAGCGCATCGGCTTCGGCTCGGGCGACCTGGCTCAGAACCTGATCTTCCAGACCACATGTATGTACCTGCTGTTCTTCTACACCGACATCTACGGCCTCGATGCCGTCGACGTGTCAGTGATGTTCACCGTAGGTAATGTCCTCAACGTCATCTGGGATCCCATCGTGGGTGCTATGATCGACAAGAACAATCCCCGTCTGGGCAAATACCGCTCTTACCTGGTGTTCGTCGGCATTCCGCTCACGGGCTTTGCCATCCTCTGCTTCTGGAACGGCTTCGCCCCCTCGCTGCTCTATGCCTACGTGACGTATATAGCCATGACGCTGCTCTATACCTTCATCAATGTGCCCTACGGCGCCCTGAACTCCTCGCTGACCCGCGACACCGACGAGATCACCATCCTCACCTCCGTCCGTATGTTCATGGCCAACTGTGGCGGTCTGGCTGTCGGCTCTGGCCTGCCCCTGCTGATAGCCTATTTCACTGATCAGGAGGCCGAGGGGCTGCCGAAGGACCCCGTCGCCTGGTTCACCACGATGACCATCTACGGCCTCGTAGGCCTGGCCCTGCTCATCTTCTGCTTCACCCAGTGCAAGGAGCGCGTGGTGATGGATGCCAGCGAGGCTGCCAACGTGAAGGTCAGCGACCTCTGGATGGAGTTCTTCCACAACCGCCCGCTGCGCGTCATCGCCTTCTTCTTCATCACCGCCTTCGCCATGATGTCGATCGGCAACGCTGCCGGTGCCTACTTCATCAACAGCAATATGCACGGCTCGCCCGACCAACTCTCCATCTTCATGGGTCTCGGCTCTGCCCCGTCGTTCATCTTCATGCCGCTCGTCCCAATGATCAAGAAGATGGTGGGCAAGAAGAACATGTTCTACATCTTCCTCTCGATTGCCATCATCGGCATGGCCTTCCTCTATGTGGTGGCCAAGATGGACAATCCCAGCATGGGTCTCGTGTATGTCGCCCAGTTCGTCAAGTCGACGGGTGTCATCGTGGCTACCGGCTATATGTGGGCCCTGGTGCCTGAGGTCATCTCCTACGGCGAATATATCAGCGGCAAGCGCATTGCCGGCATAGTCAATGCACTGACGGGCATCTTCTTCAAGGCTGGCATGACACTGGGCAGCATCGTCGCCCCGGCCATCCTCGCCTACGTGTCCTACAACCCCGATGTCATCCAGCAGACACCCGAGGCCGAGGAGGGCATCCTCTGGCTCGTATGCGTCATCCCCGCAGCCCTGCTCCTGCTCGCCATATTCATCATCTCAAAGTATGAACTGACCGACGAGGTCATCGACGACATCAACAAGAAGATTGAGGAGCGCAGTAAGTGAATGCCACAGCATATAGATAAGTAAGGATGGCGGGGATTGTTCCCCGCCATCCATGCATTCCTCATACATGAGGCTGTGCGCGCGTAGTAGTAGGGAAATGGTGAAACATCCCGCACTTCTTACACTTCTTACACCTACAGTAGGTGTGGGAAGTGTAAGAAGTGTAAGATAAAAACCGAGTAAGTAACTATAACGCATACGCGCGCAATACGTCTCAATGGCTCCCCTCCTATTGAGAGGAGAAGACTCCCCTCCTACCGGGAGGAGAACATTCACAAGCAGACTCCCCTCCTCCTAGGAGGAGAACATTCACAAGCAGACTCCCCTCCTCCTGGGAGGAGAACATTCACAAGCAGACTCCCCTCCTCCTGGGAGGAGAACATTCACAAGCAGACTCCCCTCCTCCTGGGAGGAGGGGTCAGGGGTGGAGGAGACAAATGCGGTCACAACCTATGTTATAATCGGTCGAACCTTATTGATTCACCCCACCCCTGACCCCTCCCCTTATAGGGGCGGGGAGTTCTTGAGGGAAATGACCCCTCCCCTTATAGGGGCGGGGAGTTGTAAAGAGCCTGTTTCCCAGAAATAAGAGCCTGTTTCCCAGAAATAAGAGCCTGATAATTTTCAAAAAGAGCCTGATAATTTTCAAAAAGAGCCTGTTATTTTGGGGAAACAGGCTCCTGACGGACAGGAGAAGGCACAAATTTCTTCAAAACGTGACTATCTTTTGATTTATTTTGTATCTTTGCACTCAAAAATATATGATGGGAATGAAAAGAATTATCGTATTGGCCGTCAGTCTCCTGGTGGGAGCAGCGGTGGAAATGAAGGCGCAGTTCGGTCCCCAGAAGGACATGGACTCGAAGTATGCAACAGAACTGATCAAGGCGGGCACAGCGGCTCCCGACTTCAAGATGAAGACGCCCGACGGCAAGAAGTTCCAGTTTGCCAAGTGGGCCAAAGGCAAAACGGTGGTGCTCGACTTCTGGGCCTCATGGTGCCCCGACTGCCGGAAGGATGCGCCGGAGGTGGTGCGGATGCAGCAGGTGTACAGCCGCTATGGCATCGAGTTCCTCGGCATCTCGATGGATACGGACGTGGAGGCCTGGAAACGGGCCATCGAGAAGTTCGGCATACAGTATCCGCAGGTGAGCGAACTGAAGAAATTCAAGGAGACTGACATCGCCAAGGCCTACGGCGTGAAGTGGATTCCGTCGATGGTGGTCGTCGGCCCCGACGGCAAGGTGGTGCTCTCTACAGTACTGACCTATAAGGTGGATAAGTATCTGAAGGAACTGACCTCCGTGAAGCAGCGCGGGGCAGAGGAGCGCGTGACCATCGACGGCGACCACGGCAAGTTGCAGGCCATCATCCAGAAGCCTGCGTTGCAGCAGGGCCAACAGTGCCCGATGGTGGTATTCTGCCACGGCTTCGGCGGTTCGAAGGACGGTCCGCTCTTCGAACTCATCTGCGACAGTCTTCAGCAGCACGGCATCGCCTCCATCCGCTTCGACTTCAACGGCCACGGCCAGAGCGAGGGCGAGTTCAAGGACATGACGGTGCCCAACGAGATAGAGGATGCCAAGCGGGTGGTGGCCTATGTGCGCGACCTGCGCTACGTCAGCAGTCTGGCCATCGTCGGCCACTCGCAGGGCGGCGTGGTGGCTGCGATGACGGCCGGCCAACTCAGTGAGGAACAGGGTGCTCCGGCTTTCAAGGCTGTGGCCCTGATGGCGCCGGCTGCCGTGCTGCGCGACGATGCTATCCGAGGCAATACGATGGGCAAGATGTACGACCCGTTCGACGTGGGTGAGTATGTCGAACTCTTCGGCGGGCTGAAACTCGGCGGCGAGTATATCCGCACGGCCTTCTCGCTGCCTATCTATGAGACTGCTGCCAAATACCAGGGGCCGGCCCTGATCATCCACGGCAATGCCGACCGCGTGGTGCCCTATACCTACGGCGAGCGCTTCCACCAGATATGGCCCGGCAGCGAATACGTGATGCAGGAGTATTTCGATCACGGATTCTCGCAGAACGTCTACCGCACGACCGACATCGTGTCGGACTATCTGATAAGGACGCTGAAGCACTGAACAAAGCGGGGGAACCAATCGGTTCCCCCGCTTTGTCTATCTGACGCCTCCGCCGAATCCTCCGCCGGAGAAGCCTCCGCCTCCGCCCCACGACGAGGAGCCGCCTCCGCCTGAGGCGCGCGCCTCGCGCTCGGCCTTGCTCATGGCGGCACGCGTGGTGCTGCTGTGCATCGTCGAGTAGATCATCGGCAGGGTCATGTCGTCGGCCATCTGACTGGCCACCTGGTCCATGTTGAAGTACTCGGGGTTGATCTTCTTCATGTCGCGGATCACCTGGTCGGCGATGCCGAAGAGCGTGGCGTAGATCATATAGTCCTTCCAGAGCGACACCTCGTTGACGTGGCGCTCGTCGAGCAGCGAGAACTCCTTGAGGAACTTCTTCAGGCCGAACACCTGTCGCACCTCGCCGAGTTGGTTCTTATACTGATAGATGCTCGTCTTCGTGTGGAGCGTCTGGATAAACGAGTCGGTATAACTCTGGTTGTAACTCGACTTCATCCACGACTTCAGTTCGCGCGGCTCGAGGATGGTGTCAGAGCCTGCTGCCTTCAGGAAGATGTTGTGTACCATCCGCAGCAGTTTGGGCTGCTGGCCGGCATTCGGCAGTTCCTTGATGACGAAATTCTGCTCCGCCTTGCCCTTTGCGTTCAGGCGCGACTCAATCTGGATGGCTCCCATGTCGATGAGTTTCAGGATACAGGCCGAGAGCAGGTTGTTGTAGTCGGCAGCACCGTACTTATAGGCATTCAGTATGTCGTTGGCCCGCTGCAGATTGCCCTGCAGTGGGATGTCGCGATACCAGAGCAGGTCCTTGTTCACCTTGCGGCGCTGCCACCACACGTAGAAGAGGTAGAGACCGAGGAAGAACAGGCCGCCGAGGAGCATCAGCACTACCAGCACAATCAATGGCCAGATGTCTTCATCGTCGTCGAGGTTGTAGTCGCTGCCCTCGAAGGCACGGTTCTTGACGTCCTCGAAACTGCCGTCGCTGACGTAGGCTGGCGCGAACAATCCCTTGTTGAAGCGGCACATCACGATCATCGCACTCTGGCTGGAGAAGGGCTCGCTGCTCTCTGCCACGATGCAACTGTCGCCCACGAAGTTGACGTCGCCCCGATAGCGGAAGCCCCAGATGCCCGTATTCTCCTGGCTCAGCGTCATCGTGTCTTCCGGCACAATGGTCAGCCTGACGTGGTCGGGATAGGGATTGATGCCCTGTGCCACGAACATATAGTTGAAGCCGTCGGCGTCGGCATAGCCGCGCAGCAGGTTAGTCACGGTGTAACTCGTCGTGTAGGTGCGGCTGCCGCTCTCGCCCAGGCCCCAGCACAGTTCGTAGCCGTTGCGGGTCTCCACGATGCCGCAGCGGCCTTCCTTCTCGTCGCGGCTGTCGTTGATGTCCCAGTATTCGCTGTACGTGAAGCGCCGTCCCGTCTCGTCGGTCACGCTGAAGTCGCGCAGTCCGCTGCCGTTCAGGTTGGCGATGGAGATGTAGCACTCGGTCCCCTCTGAGTCAATCCACATCTGTCGGGTCTCCGTGATGCGGGCGTCACCGTTGCTCCTGAGCACCACGCGGATGTTCAGGTCGTTCAGCGCGGGCGAGGCGAAGAGTGCTGTCGCTGATGCCAGCAGCATCAGCAGCATCACCTTATTTCTTAAATGCCTCATCGAGATTCGGGTATTGTTTCTTCTCCTCACTGTCCACCTTCAGATAGTCTTTCTGGCCGAAATGCAGCATCGAGGCGACGATGCTCGAAGGCCACTGGCGCACCATGCGGTTCATCTTCGTGGCGGTGTCGTTGTAGATCATACGCGACATGCGCACGTTCTCCTCATACTGCTTCATGCCCTGCTGTGCCTCCTTGTAGAGGTCGCTGGCTTTCAGTTCGGGATAGCGCTCGAACACCACGTTCAGGCGCCCCATCATCTGGGTGAGCAGGTCCGACTGCTGATTGATGCTCTCCGGCGTGGCGGGCATATTGCCGTTGCCGAGGTTGCCGCCGCGTGCCTGTACGGCCTGGATGATGGTCTCCGACTCATGCTTGGCATATTGTGCTGCCGTCTTGGCCAGAGCGATCACTGCATCGAAGCGGGAGTTGAGTTGAACCTCAATCTGGCTCAGGGCGTTCTTACACAATTCGTCGAGGTTCACCAGCGAGCGCTGGGTTGAGACGAAGTAGCCTCCGACAATCACCACGAGGGCGATAATGATAACTAATGCTGTCATAATTCAGTAATGTTTAATGGTTCTTTGGGGGACAAAGATACGAATTTATTTCGAATTAGCAACGCTTAAGCGGAAAAAAGTGTCATTCGTCTGGATGAATTTATCGCTGAAAACTTGATAGTTTGTGAATTTCTTCTTACCTTTGCATGCCAAAGCATGATTATTACTATAAAATCAATAAACAAAAGAGGATTATGAAACAGACTCTCATTACCGCTCTATTGACATTATTTTCGCTTAATGTCTCCTTTATCGCAGCCTCTGCCACAGAGACCGTACCCGTCCGGGGCACCATCGTCAGTCCCGCCGACCCGAACATCCAGTACACGGGCCGTATCAGTTTTGCCAACCCCGGGCGTCCTGCCTGGAACTTTCCGGGCATTCAGATCATCGCGGCCTTCGAGGGCACCTCGCTGAAGATGATGGCTAAGCCGGGCAGTGGCTATTTCATGGCCCGGATTGACGGGGCCGAACCCTTCAAGGTGGCATTCACGGGCAGGAAGGACTCCGTCGTGACTCTCGCCACAGCCCTGCCGGAGGGCCGCCACCTGGTCAGGCTGATGTATGTCATCGAAGGCTATGAGATGTATCCCGAGTTCTGGGGCTTCGTGCTCGACAAGGGCCGCCGGCTCGTCGCTCCACCGGCCCTGCCGGAAAGAAAGATTGAATTCATCGGCAATTCCATCACCTGCGGCTATGGCAATGAGGGGACGAATGCACGGGAGCATTTCGAGTATGAGACGGAGAACCACTACTTCAGTTATGCCTCGCTGACGGCCCGTGCCCTCGATGCTCAGCACTGGGTGGTGGCGCGCAGCGGCATCGGGGCCTACCGCAACTTCGGCGGTCCGAAGGCCGGCACGCCTGAGTCGAACATGCCCGTACAGTATGAGTATACAGGCTATGCGCTCGCGCCGAACCTGAGGCAGAATGGCGGATTGCTGTCGATGAAATGGGACTTTTCGCGCTATCAGCCCGATGTCATCTGCATCAATCTAGGCACGAACGACCTTTCTACCAACAACTACGACGTACGGCTGCTGAAGCAAGGCTACAAGACGCTGCTGAAGATGGTGCGCCAGCACAACCCGAAGGCCAGGATAGTCTTTCTCTGCGGCTCGATGCTCGGCGGCAAGGAACTGGAGATAGCCAAGCGTCTGCTGAACGAAGTGGCTGCCGAGGCGCAGAAGGCGGGCGACCGGGAGGTCTATCGCTTCGACTTCACGCCGCAGAACGGCGACATCGGCTACGGCAACGACTATCACCCCAGCATCTGGCAGCACGAGAAGATGGCTGCCGAACTGACGGCCTACCTCCGTTCGCTGATGCAGTGGTTTTAGCCCAGTTGCTTTCTGACTTGCTCCAGTATTCCCAGCAGGTCGTCCGTCGTCTCTGCACGTAGCATGGCAATGCGCGTCTGCCGGAAGTTGGGAATGCTCTTGAAGATAGGTGTGGCAGCGAGGTGTCTTCTGGTGTGGAGGATGCCCCGCTTCATTCCTGCGGTTTTCGACTCCCCGGCCCGCAGGTTCTTCTCCATCCGCTCCACGTTGATGCGCAACAGTTCCTCCAGGATGTCCAGTTTGGCATTGAAGTCGAGGCTTTCGGTGTCACGATGGTCCAGGCAGTCGCGTACCTCTTTGAATATCCAGGGGCATCCGAAAGTGGCACGGCCAATCATGACGGCATCCACGCCGTAAGTGTCGAAGGCCCGACTTGCCTCCTCAGCAGAGGTGATGTCGCCGTTGCCGATGATGGGGATATGGATGCGGGGATTGCGCTTCACCTCGCCGATGAGGGTCCAGTCGGCAGTGCCTGTGTACATCTGGCTCCGGGTGCGCCCGTGGATGGTCAGCGCCTGGATGCCGCAGTCCTGCAACTGTTCGGCCAGCGTGGTGATGATCAGTTGCTCGTGGTTCCAGCCCAGGCGGGTCTTCACCGTCACGGGCAGACTGACGGCATCCACCACCTTCCTTGTTATCTCCAGCATCTTCGGGATGTTCTGCAGCATGCCGGCACCGGCACCCTTGCCCGCCACCTTCTTCACCGGGCAGCCGAAATTCAGGTCTATCAGGTCGGGGCCCGCCTGCTCCACCATCTTCGCGGCCTCTACCATCGCCTCCACGTCGCGCCCGTAGATCTGAATGCCCACGGGCCGTTCCTCGTCACTGATGGTCAGTTTCGAGATGGTCGACTTCACGTCGCGTATCAGTGCCTCGGCACTCACGAACTCCGTATAGACCATCGCTGCGCCGAACCGCTTGCACAGCAGCCGGAAGCCGATATCCGTCACGTCTTCCATCGGTGCCAGAAACACCGGTCTCTCTCCAAATTCTATGTCTCCTATCTTCATTGCGGCTGCAAAGGTAATCATTTTTTTCCAGAAAAATTTGGAAGATATGGATTTTATTCGTACCTTTGCTCCCGATAAACGTTGAACACTTAAAACAAATGCTATGGAACAACTGCTCCATTATGTGTGGAAACACAAGATGTTCCCCCTGCGGGAACTGCATACAACCGACGGCAAGATCGTCGAGGTAATTGACCCCGGACTCCACAACCGCAATGCGGGGCCCGACTTCTTCAATGCGAAGGTCAATATCAACCGCACGCTTTGGGTAGGCAACGTAGAGATCCACGACAAGTCGTCGGACTGGTATCTGCACGGCCACGACAAGGATCCGCGTTACGACAATGTGGTACTCCACGTGGCCGGCACGATAGATACCGACGTGAGGAATACCCGGGGCGAATACATCACCCAGATGCAACTCGACGTGCCGGCGGAGGTGCGCGAGCATTACGACGAACTGCTCAAGACCGACAGTTATCCGCCTTGTTATAAGGTGATTCCCGACCTGACGCGGCTGATGGTGCATGCCTGGATGGCAGCCCTGCAGACGGAGCGGCTGGAACAGAAGACGGAGGCCATCCGGCGACGGGCAGAACAGTGCAATGGCTCGTGGGAGGATGCCTACTTCGTCACGCTGGCCCGCAACTACGGCTTCGGCATCAACAACGAGGCCTTCGAGGAGTGGGCCCGTCACATACCGCTCGACGCCGTCGCCCATCATCGCGACGACCTGTTTCAGATAGAGGCCATCTTCATGGGGCAGGCGGGACTGCTGGAACTGGCGACCATCCCCGACTACTATCAGCAGACAGCACTCAACGAGGGCTACTTTGCCAAACTCCGAAACGAATACCTCTATCTGGCTCACAAATTCTCGATGAAACCGATAGATTTCAGGCTCTGGCGCTTCCTCCGGCTGCGTCCGCAGAACTTCCCGCACATCCGTATCTCACAGTTGGCCAGCCTCTATTATCAGCAGAAGGCCGGACTCAGTCAGTTGATAGAGTGTGAGACCATCGACCAACTGAAGTCGTTGTTCCGTTCGCACGTCACACCTTATTGGGAGACCCACTACACTTTCGGCTCCACCAGCAATAAAAACGAAAAGCATCTCTCATATGGCTCGATTCATCTGTTGATGATCAACACAGCCATCCCGATGCTCTTCGCCGTGGGGCGTCATCGCGGCAAGGAAGTGCTTTGCGACCGTGCCTTCGACTTCCTGGAGCAACTCAAGGCGGAAAACAATTATATTATAAGGATGTGGCAGCAGGTGGGCCTGCCTGTGCTGACGGCAGGCGACTCGCAGGCACTCATCCAGTTGAAGAAAGAGTACTGCGACAAGAAGGAGTGTCTCCGCTGTCGCTTCGGTTATGAATATCTTAAACGTAAATAGTATGAACTGCAATGAGACATTCTACGCGATGGCGCTGACGCGCATCAGCAACTTCAATTACGCAACGGCCCTTGAACTGTATCGGACCATCGGCAGCGCCCAGCAAATCTTCGAACATCGCAATGAGATCGGAGACATCCTGAAGGACTGCTCGCCCAGACTGATGGAAGCCCTGAAGGACTGGAGTGAGCCGATGAAACGGGCAGAAGCGGAACTGCAGTTTATGCAGGAGAACCAGATACGGGCCCTGACGCTCAGTGATGACGACTATCCGCAACGGCTCTGCGAGTGTCCTGATGCACCCATCGTCCTATATTATAGAGGTAATGCTGACTTGAATCAGGCCAAAGTCATCAATATCGTCGGAACGCGACAGATGACGGCCTATGGCGGCGACCTGATCAGGCGGTTCATCACCGACTTGCGCCGCCACTGCCCGGAAGTGCTCATCGTCAGCGGACTGGCTTATGGCGTCGACATCTGTGCCCACCGGCAGGCTCTCGCCGAGGGCTACCCGACGGTGGGGGTGATGGCTCACGGCCTCGACCAGATCTATCCCTACCGCCATCGTGACACGGCGGCCCAGATGCTCACCCAGGGCGGACTGCTGACGGAGTTTATGTCGCAGACCAATGCCGACAAGCCTAACTTCGTGCGGCGCAACCGTATCGTGGCCGGCATGTCGGATGCCTGCATCGTCGTGGAGAGTGCGGCTAAGGGCGGGGGGCTTATAACGGCTGAGATAGCACAGAGTTACAACCGCGCCGTCTTTGCCTTCCCGGGTTCCGTCGGCATGCCTTATAGCGAGGGCTGCAACAATCTCATCCGCGACAATGTGGCGGCACTGATCTCCAGTGCTGACGATTTTGTGAAGGCGATGGGCTGGCAGGACGAGACTGTCAGAAGGCAAGTCCTTGCCGATGGAATCGAGAGGGATCTTTTCCCAGACCTCTCGCCGGAAGAGCAGAAGGTGGTCAGTCTGCTACAGGAGACCAACGACCTGCAACTGAATGTCCTCAGCGTGAAGTCGGGCTTCCCCATCGGTCAACTCACGGCCCTGCTCTTCCAACTGGAGATGAAAGGCGTGGTCAAGCCCTTCGCAGGAGGCATGTATCATCTGCTGAAGTAATCTAAAAAAGGACAAATCATTAGGTAAAATGTGATAAGTCTGGCTCATACAATGAAAAGGATAAACTTTACGAGCGACGATTATGTCTGATTTTTAACATCTTACATATTGTCGCTCGTAATTTCGCTCGTAATCGCTTGTTGTCTTCACTCTTTTTACGAGCGAATTTGCATTGATTATCAGTAACTTACATTATGTCACTCGTAAAAAAACGCTCGTAATTCCGCTCGTAATCGCTCGTAATTTTCACTCTTTTACGAGCGACCATACAGATTTGTTACCTACGGTTTCGTTAACAATCT
>OCVV011244684.1_pt1 | contig 11550 bp, 7 predicted proteins | sample 1539721 | NCBI WGS metagenome assembly OCVV01 (sample SAMN02144230, study PRJEB22623) | gut metagenome | biome: sheep rumen | host: Ovis aries | place: New Zealand | reverse complement strand
CAAGAGGAGTAGATATCGATATAGATGAAATATTTGTATCTGATGGTGCTAAGTGTGATTGTGGAAATATTGTAGACATATTTGCTAAAGACAATGTAGTAGCAATAACAGATCCTGTTTACCCAGTATATCTTGATACAAATGTTATGTCTGGAAGATCTGGAAAATTCAATAAAGAAACAGGAAAATATGAAAATATAGTTTATATTCCTGCTACTTCAGAAAATGGATTCATGCCAAGATTTCCAAAAGAAAAAGTAGATATGATTTATCTATGTTATCCAAACAACCCAACCGGAACAACATTAACTAAAGAAGAACTTAAAGTTTGGGTAGATTATGCAAAAGAGAATAAAGCAATTATTCTTTTTGATAGTGCATATGAAGCATATATTTCAGAAGAAGATGTGCCACATACAATCTATGAAATAGAAGGCGCGAAAGATGTTGCAATAGAATTTAGAAGTTATTCAAAAACAGCAGGATTCACTGGATTAAGATGCGCATATGTTGTTATTCCTAAATGCTTAAAAGGGTATACAGAAAACGGAGAAGAAGTTGCTTTAAATCCACTTTGGAATAGAAGAACATGTACTAAATTTAATGGAGTATCATATGTAACTCAAAGAGGTGCAGAAGCAACATATTCTGAAGAAGGAAGAGAACAAATCGAAGAAAACATAAAATATTATAAAGAAAATGCTAGAATAATCAAAAAAGGATTAGAAGATGCAGGATATACAACATTTGGTGGAGTTAACTCTCCATATGTATGGCTTAAACTTCCAGAAGGAGTTAAGTCTTGGGATTTCTTTGATAAACTTCTAACAGAAGCAAATGTTGTGGGAACTCCAGGTGTTGGGTTTGGCCCAAGTGGAGAAGGATATTTCCGTTTAACAGGATTTGGTACTAAAGAAAATACATTAGAAGCTATCGAAAGAATAAAATCAATGAAAAAATAATAAAGAAGAAACCATATTTTTTAAGTATGGTTTCTTTTTATTTAAGGGTTACAAAAGATAGCCCCAAACCCTTCAAAAAATTGACTTTTTCATCAAAAAAGAGTAAAATATATAGGGAATTATTTTAAGGGGAAAAATATGGAAAAAAACGAAAAAGCAATAGATAAACTCACCGTGAGGGTAAAGATATATTTAGGAATTATAGCTTTACTCTTAATTATGTTGTGCTTTTACGAAAGAAGATGGATTATTCCAGCTATAATTATTTATATTCTTTTAATAGTTTATACATATTGGATTAATACTAAGAAGAAAACTGAACTTGTAAGCCATTTGGAAGAGGTAGCATGGGGAACAAATTCAACGGTTAGAAATACTTTAAATAAAAGCCCATTACCACTTTTGGTTATAGAAACTGACGGAAATGTAGTTTTCAAAAGTCCAAAGTTTAACGAAGAGTTTAAAAATGTAGATGTAAATACATATGTCGAAAGCTTAATCAAAGAAATAAAACTTGAAATAGAAAATCTAGAAAATAGTGAAAAAACTTCAAGTAAAAAAGATATAACAAAACAGATTACAGTAGAGAATAAAGTATACAAAGTGTTATGTGAATATACAGCAAGTAGAAAAAGAGATAAAAGAAAACAAAAAGAATATGTTCTAACTTTATATTTTATAGATGATACTAAATATAATACTTTATTTGATCAATATACAAATGAAAAAGTTTGTATTGCAGTTGCTGTAATTGATAATTATGAAGAATTAACACAAAGATTAACACCAGAAGGAAAGACAATCGTACTTGCAAACGTAGATAAAGCAATTTACGAATGGGCACAAGAAACTGGTGGCTTAGTTATAAAAAATGAAAGAGATACCTATATATTTATATTTAAACAAGTATACCTTCCAGAAATAGAAAAGAACAAAGTATCAATACTAGATAAAGTTAAACAAATTGATGACAATATCCCAATTACTTTAAGTATTTCTATTTCAAATGAAGAAAAAACTTATTATGAAAGATATAAATCAGCTCTAGATGGATTAGAACTTGTTCTAGGTAGAGGTGGAGACCAAGCTATAATAAGAAAAGAAGGTAAATATAAATTCTACGGGGGTACCTCTCTAGAAGTTGAAAAGAGAAATAAAGTTAAAGCTAGAAACGTTGCTTTTACAATAGAAAATTTAATAGAAGAAGCAAAAGATGTCTTTATTATGGGACATAAAAATGCTGACATAGATGCTATAGGTTCTGCAATTGGTATGTATAGATTAGTTGCAACAATTGGAAAACCTGCTTACATAGTTAATGAAGATTTTGGTATGAATCTTGGCGGATATGTTGAAGCGTTGAAAAAAGATGAAGAATATGAAGATGTATTTATAGATAATAAAGAAGCAAGCTCTAAGATTTCTAAAGACTCATTGTTAATTGTAGTAGATACTCATAAAGTCAGCTATGTTCAAAATCCTGACTTGTTAAATAAGACAGAAAATATAATAGTTATAGATCACCATAGAAAGAGCCCAGATTTTATTGAAAATACAAAATTAACATTCCAAGAAGTATATGCTTCATCAGCAGCAGAGCTTGTTACAGAGATACTTCAATATGTTGATAGAAAAGTAGAAATAAAAACAATTGAAGCTGAAAGTTTATATGGTGGTATCATGGTAGATACTAAAAACTTTACTTTTAAAACAGGTGTTAGAACATTCGAGGCAGCAGCTTTCTTAAGAAAGAAAGGTGTTGATATTATAAAAGTTAAGAAATGGTTCCAAGCAGACTTAGATAGCTATAATGTAATAGCAGATATAGTTAAGAATGCAGAATTAATAAATGAATCTATAGCAATATCTATTTATGAAGAACCTGGAAAAGATGCTAATACAATTTGTGCTAAAGCAGCAGATGAACTTTTAACTATTAGTAATATTACAGCATCATTTGTTATAGGAAATACAGGAGAAAATATTTGTATTTCTGGTCGTTCAATAGGAGATATAAATGTTCAGGTTATACTTGAAAAACTTGGCGGTGGAGGTCATATAACATTAGCAGGTGCACAACTTGACGATATGACTTTAGAAGAAGCAAAAGTAGAATTAATAAATAGAATTAATGAGTACTTTTCAGAGATAAATCTATAACATAAAATAAACCTCAAAATATTGATTTTGAGGTTTATTTTTTTGCAAATCTGTATTATAATGTGTAAAGCACATAATATATTTTTTAGGAGGGATTATTTATGAAAGTTATTCTTTTAGAAGACATCAAAGGTGTTGGAAAAAAAGACGAGGTAATTAATGCATCAGATGGATATGCTAGAAATTTCTTATTCCCTAAGAATAAAGCAGTAGAAGCCAATAATGAGAATATGGCTAAACTAAAATCTAGAAATGAATCTAAAGCATTTAAAAAACAAACTGAACTAGATAATGCAAAAGATATGGCTAAAAAGTTTGAGAGAATTACAGTAAGAATTAAAGTTAAAGCTGGAGGAAATGGAAAGATATTCGGGGGCGTAACAGCAAAAGAAATATCAGAAGCTTTAAAAAATGATCATAATCTAGATGTAGATAAAAAGAAAATAATTCTTCCAGAAACTATAAAACAAATTGGTATGACTAATGTAGATGTTAGACTTTATGAAGGTGTAATGGCAAAAATTAAAGTAGATGTAATTACAGAATAAAACAAAGGATTAAAATATATAAAGTCTTAAAAGGAATGTTGATAGATGGAATTAGGAAAAATACCACCACATGATGTAGAAGCGGAACAAGCTATTTTAGGATGTATGCTTACAGATAGAGATTCTGTTATCTCAGCTATTGAAGTATTAAAAGTTAATGATTTCTATAGAGAAGATAATAAAGCTATCTATGAAGCAATGCTTGCATTATATGGAAGAGCAGAACCAATTGATATAATTACAGTTAAATCAGAATTAGTTCAAAACGGAAAGTTTGATCAAATAGGCGGTTTAGAATATTTGGCAATGCTTCCAGAAAAAGTTCCAACAACTACTAATGTTGAAAAATATATAAAGATAGTTGAAGAAAAATCAACTTTGAGAAACTTAATAAAAACAGCAAATGATATTATCGCAGCAGGATATGATCAAACTGAAGAAGTTGAAGACATTGTAAATATAGCAGAGAAAAAAATATTTGACATATTGCAAGATAAAAATTCTAAAGGTGCAACTGCAATAAAAGAAATATTAGTTGGAACATTTGCTGAACTTGAAAAACTATATAATCAAAAAGGAGTTGTAACTGGTGTTGAAACAGGATTTACAGCACTAGATACCATGACAGCGGGACTACATGGATCAGATTTGATTATTTTAGCTGCAAGACCTGCGATGGGTAAATCTGCTTTAGCTATTAATATTGCTACTCATGCAGCAGCATATGCTAATGTTCCGGTTGTTATATTTAACCTAGAAATGTCAAAAGAACAAGTTGGTAACAGAATTCTTTGCAGTGAAGCTATGGTTGATAGTAACAAAATAAGAACAGGAAAACTTGATGATAATGAATGGCTAAAATTAGCTAATACTTCAGGAAGACTAGCAGATGCTCCAATATATATAGATGATACACCAGGTATTTCTATTATGGAAATAAGAGCAAGATGCAGAAAACTAAAACTAGAAAAAAATATAGGGTTAGTTGTAATTGACTACTTACAATTAGTTCAAGCTAGTAATAAGAAAAATGGAAGCCGTGAACAAGAAATATCTGAAATCAGCCGTTCTTTAAAAATACTAGCTAAGGAATTAAATGTTCCTGTTATAGCGCTTTCACAACTATCTCGTGGGGCTGAAAAAAGAGATGACAAAAGACCTATGCTTGCAGATTTAAGAGAATCTGGAGCTATAGAACAAGATGCTGATATAGTTATGTTTCTTTATAGAGATGACTATTATAACCAAGATAGTGAAAAGAAAAATATTGCTGAACTTATCTTAGCAAAACATAGATCTGGTTCAACAGGTACAATAGAATTATTATGGATGGGAAACTATACAAAGTTTGCTAATCTAGAAAGATATAGAGAAGAGGAAGATTATTAATTAAATGTTTGAAAAAACAGTAGAAAAAACAATCAAACAATTTAATATGCTAGAAAAGGGAGATAGAGTTTTGGTTGCCGTATCAGGCGGACCAGACTCTATGTCTGTATTAAACTATCTTTTTGAAAATAAAGAAGAATTAGAGATAGTTCTTTTAGCATGCCATGTAAATCATGGAATAAGAGAAAATGCAAAAATAGATGAAGAATACGTTAAGGATTATTGCGATAATAATAATATTAAACTATTTATAAATCATTCAGATGTTATTTCTATAGCAAAAGAAACCAAAAGAGGATTAGAAGAAACTGGAAGAAAAATACGTTATGACTTTTTTGAAGAAATAGCACAAAAAGAAAACATAGACAAGATTGTGGTGGCTCATAATAAAAATGATAATGCAGAAACAGTTATTATGAATGCTTTAAGAGGTAGTGGTTTAGCTGGACTTAAAGGTATAGAACCAGTAAGAGAAAAATATATTAGACCTCTTATTGAATGTGGTAGAGAAGAAATAGAAGAATACTGCAAAAGGAAAAACTTAAATCCAAGACATGATGAATCAAATGATGATAACACATATACAAGAAATAAAATTAGAAATGTTGTACTTCCTTTTATTAAGGAAGAGTTTAATCCCAATATAGTAGATACTTTAAAGAGATTATCAGATATTGTTAAGGAAGATGAAGAATATATAAATTGCCAAGCTAAAATAACTTATGAAAGACTTGCGACAGAAGAGAATAATCAAGTATCTTTTGTTACAAAAGAGTTTAATAAAGAACCAAAAGTGATTCAAAAGTTGCTTGTTTTAAAAGCTATAAAAAATGTTCAAGGATCACTAAATGAAATAGAGAAAATAAATGTTGAAGATGTTATAAAACTTTGTAATAACAATATTGGGAACAAATATCTTCTTCCAAATAAGAATGTAAAAGTAGAAATGAAAGATAAAAAAATAATTATTAAAAGAGTCTAAAAAGACTCTTTTTTTCTTGTGGTTACTAGTTTAATTAATTATTACATTATCATTTCATTTTTGTTCATTTATTGAACTTGAATTTTAGGTGTGATATCATTTTTTTATATAATAGGATAAAAGGGACACTAAGGAGGAAATTGATTTGAAAAGTGGAATAAAGAAAGTTGCAATGTGGCTTATATTACTGATTATTTTTATTATGGTAATATCAGCTATAAGTGGCAATTTATACAAAAGAATGTCTTATTCTGAATTATTAAAATCTATTAACGAAAATAAGGTAGAGCAAATAAAAATTCTAGATGATAATAAGACAGCAGAAGTTAAATTAAAAGGTGAAGAATATACAAAAAATGTTACGATTCCAAGTTTAGAAACATTTATGGATAAAATAAATGATAATTTGGTAACTGAAGATATAGACTTAGCCCAAAATGAAGAAAATAAAGTTTTAACAATTTTAGAGGCATTTGGACCAACAATTCTTCTTATGATATTTATATTCTTTATTTGGGTAATGTTCATGAATCCAAATTCTCAAGGTGGAAACAAAACAATGTCATTTGGCAAGAGCAAAGCTAAAATGATGACACCTGCTGATAAGAATAAAACAACATTCAAAGATGTTGCCGGTATAGAAGAAGAAAAACAAGAACTTGAAGAATTAGTTGAATTCTTAAAGAATCCTAAAAAATTCATAGATATGGGAGCGAGAATACCAAAAGGTGTTTTACTTGTTGGACAACCTGGTACTGGTAAAACTTTACTTGCTAAAGCAGTTGCTGGTGAAGCAGGAGTTCCATTCTTCATTATAAGTGGTTCAGATTTCGTTGAAATGTTCGTTGGTGTTGGTGCTTCTAGAGTAAGAGATTTGTTCGAACAAGCTAAGAAAAATTCACCATGTATCATTTTTATAGATGAAATTGATGCCGTAGGACGTCAAAGAGGAGCAGGACTTGGCGGAGGACATGATGAAAGAGAACAAACATTAAACCAATTACTTGTTGAAATGGATGGATTTGCTACAAACGAAGGTGTTATAGTATTAGCTGCAACAAATAGACCTGACGTATTAGATAAAGCTTTATTAAGAGCTGGAAGATTTGATAGACAAATAGTTGTATCACCTCCAGATGTTAAAGCTAGAGAACAAATATTAACAGTACATGCTAGATCAAAGAAACTAGCTGATGATGTAGATTTAGCTACAATAGCTAAAAATACAGCTGGATATGTTGGTGCTGACCTAGAAAATATTCTTAATGAATCTGCATTAATAGCTGCTAAGAAAGACGCTAAAGAAATAACTATGAAAGATATAGAAGATGCAATGATTAAAGTTACAATGGGACCTGAGAAGAAGACAAGAGTTATTTCTGATAAAGAAAGAAAATTAGTTGCATTCCACGAGGCTGGACATGCTGTTGTAAGTAAATTCTTACCAACACAAGATAAAGTACATCAAATCTCAATTGTTCCTAGAGGTATGGCAGGCGGTTATACAATGTATAAACCAACTGAAGATAAATCATTTATGTCTAAGACAGAAATGGAAGAAAATATAGTTTCATTACTTGGTGGTAGAGTTGCTGAACAATTAGTTATAGGAGATATTTCAACAGGAGCAAGTAATGATATTGAAAGAGCAACTAAGATTGCAAGAGCAATGTGTACAAAATATGGTATGAGCGATAAGCTTGGTGCGATCATGTATGGTAATGGACAAGAAGAAATATTCTTAGGTAGAGACATTACTTCAGGAAGAGATTATAGTGAAACAACTTCTTCTGAAATAGATAAAGAAGTTAAAACAATAATTGATAAAGCTTATAGACAAGCTACACAAATCCTAACAATGAATATGGATAAACTTACAGCTGTTGCAAATATATTGATAGAGAAAGAGAAGATAGACGGTGAAGAGTTTGATGAAATATTCAATACTAATATAATGGATAATTAATTAAAAAGACTTAAAAACACATCCAAATTATTTGGGTGTGTTTTTTATTGCATAAAGATTTTTAAAATGAATTTGATATCAAATTTTGAGAAATTGATATATTAAAAAGTAATACATCAACTATAAAAATAAAAAGCAAAAATGAGAAAAACTGAAAAATGATTTTTTGAAAAATAAGATTTTTTTAAAAAAATAATCAAAATTATGAAAAAGCGAAAAAATGGAAAAGTGCTTGAGAATAAAGAAAAAGAAGAACAAAACGATCAAACGTAAATAAAACAAAGGATTAAGAATTTTGAAAAAATCATTTTTAAAAAATAACAAAAATGTAATGCAAATGTAACAAGAAACTCTTAATGTCAATAACTATAAGAAATAAATAGTTTGTAAACCAAACATTACCAAATGAAGCAATATAAGGAAAATGCTTATAATATAAAGAATACGGCGTGCTAGTTACATAATCTATACTAGTTTGACATTATATTTTTGCATGGTAAAATTACCTCAATGAAAATAATTAATTACAAAAAGTTTTAGGGGGAAAAGCTATGCAAGTTATTAAAAGAGATGGAAAAAGCGTTGATTTTGATGACGAAAAAATCAGAATCGCAATTGGAAAAGCAAACAATGAGGTTCCAAGAAAAGAAAAGGCAACTAAAGAGGAAATCGATGAAATAATTACCTATATTAAGGATTTAAATAAAAGAAGAATCTTAGTTGAAGATATCCAAGATATTATTGAAGAAAAATTAATGGAAATAGGAAGATTCAATCTAGCTAGAAAGTATATAACATATCGTTATACTAGAGCTTTGGTTAGACAATCTAATACAACAGACCAATCAATTAAAGAACTAATTGATGGTGAAAATGAGTATTGGAACACAGAAAACTCTAATAAAAATGCTAGAATTGTTACAACTCAAAGAGATTATTTAGCAGGTATAACAAGTACAGATATAACTAGAAGATTCTTACTTCCTGCTGATATAGTAAAAGCTCATGATGAAGGCATTATCCACTTCCATGATGCAGATTATTTTGCACAAAATGCACTTCACAATTGTGACTTAATAAACTTAGATGATATGTTACAAAATGGAACAACTATAAATGGAGTAAAAATTGAAAAACCTCATAGATTTTTAACAGCCATGACAATTGCTACTCAAATAATAACTGCAGTAAACTCTAGCCAATATGGTGGTGTTACAGTTACACTAACACATTTAGCACCATTTGTTAGAGAAAGCTATAAAAGATATATAAAGAAATATGAAGATAGAAAATTATCAAAAGAGCAAGTTGAAAAATTTGCTAAAGAAGATTTAGCAAAAGAAGTTGTAGATGGAGTTCAAACATTCCAATATCAAATCAATTCTATGACTACTACAAATGGACAAGCACCATTCTTAAGTGTTGCTATGTATTTAGGTGAAACAGATGAGTATAAAGAAGAATTAGCAATGATTATAGAAGAAATGCTAAAGCAAAGAATTGAAGGAATGAAGAATGAAAAAGGTGTATTTATCACACCAGCTTTCCCTAAATTATTATATGTTCTAGAAGAAGATAATATTCATGAAGATAGTAAATATTGGTATCTAACAGAACTTGCTGCAAAATGTACAGCAAAGAGAATGGTACCTGACTATATTTCAGAAAAAATTATGAAACAACTTAAAATAAATGAATATGGAGAAGGTGACTGCTATCCATGTATGGGATGTCGTTCATTCCTAACACCAGACAGATCAATTAGTCTTGGAAATATTGCAAAAGCTAAAAACTACGTTCCAGGAAAAGGAAAATATTATGGTAGATTTAACCAAGGTGTTGTTACTATCAATTTACCAGATGTTGCATTATCATCTGGAGGAGATATGGATAAATTCTGGAAGATAATGGATGAAAGATTAGAATTATGCCATAGAGCATTACAATTAAGACATGAAAGATTATCAAAAGCTACTTCTGATTGTGCTCCTGTATTATGGCAAAATGGAGCTTTAGCAAGATTAGAAAAAGGTGAATCAATTCATGAATTACTACACCATGGATATTCAACAATTTCACTTGGCTATGCAGGGTTATATGAAACTGTTAAATACATGACAGGTCATAGCCATACTGATGGAGCTGAAGGAGAAAAATTTGGATTAGAAGTAATGCAAAAATTAAATGATGCATGTGCTATGTGGAAGAAAGCAGAAGATATAGATTATTCTGTATATGGTACTCCTATCGAATCTGCAACATATAAATTCGCAAAAGCATTAAGGAAGAGATTTGGAACAATTGAAGGAATTACAGATAGAGACTATATAACAAACTCTTACCATGTGCCTGTATTTGAAGAAATAGATGCTTTTGAAAAATTAGCATTAGAAAGTAAGTTCCAAAAATTAAGTCCTGGTGGAGCTATTTCATATGTTGAAACACCAAATCTTCAAAATAACTTACCAGTAGTTGAACAATTAATTCAATTTATATATGACAATATCATGTATGCTGAATTAAATACAAAATCTGACTATTGCCAAAAATGTGGATTTGATGGAGAAATACTAATTGATGAAAATTTAGAATGGTATTGCCCAAACTGTGGAAATAGAGACCACAAAACATTAAATGTAGCAAGACGTACATGTGGATATATTGGAACAAACTTCTGGAATAAAGGAAGAACACAAGAAATAAAAGAAAGAGTATTACATATAGATAATAAAGATGCATGTGAATGTGAACATGAACATGAAAAAGAAAAAGTAAACTCAAAAGAAAGAGTTTCTGTAAGAGTATAATTTTTACTAAAGATAAAAGGTCCTTTTGAGGAATCAAGAGGACCTATAATTTTATTTATTTAATACGGAGGAACATATGAGATACAATAAAATTAGAAAAATGGATATAGCAAATGGACCTGGTGTTAGGGTTTCTATATTTGAACAAGGCTGTGCATTTCATTGCCCAGAATGCTTTAATAAAGAAACTTGGGACTTTGAAGGGGGAAAAGAGTTTACAGATGAAACAATAGAAGAAGTACTAGATTTGTGTTCAAAAAGTCACATTCAAGGACTATCAATTCTTGGCGGAGAACCAATGCATCCAAACAATATTGAAGGGACAGAAAAACTCGCAAAAGCATTTAAAGAAAGATTTCCTGAAAAGAATATCTGGGTTTGGTCTGGCTTTAAGTATGAAGATTATTTAAGTAAGCAAGATGCTTTAAAATATATAGATGTAATTGTTGATGGACAATTTGTAAATGATTTACATGACCCAAAACTAAGTTTTAAAGGTTCTTCTAACCAAAGGACAATAGATGTTAAAAAAAGCTTAGAAGAGGGAAAAGTAGTATTATTACAACAATAAAGTTGACATAAAGCACATTATATGATATACTAATTAATGTAAGGGAGTAATAACCACTTATAAAGTGGAACGAAATCAACATTCGATCAAAAAAGATCTGGTTTCGTTTTAAAATATGAGACTTATTTAGTTTAACTAGATAAGCCTATTTTTATACCTAACAAA
>OCVV011237364.1_pt1 | contig 11550 bp, 7 predicted proteins | sample 1539721 | NCBI WGS metagenome assembly OCVV01 (sample SAMN02144230, study PRJEB22623) | gut metagenome | biome: sheep rumen | host: Ovis aries | place: New Zealand | reverse complement strand
GAGAGAATGAGAACCGATGATTTTGCTTCCGATTTCGTGATAATTGCTGGCATCCATTGCATCGAGGTACATGCTCTTTCCACTTCCGTCAATGAATGGACCTGTGACTTGTTTTGAGCGGCCTACTCCGACCCGGTAATCCCAATCCAGACTTCCCATCGAGACGAAGCAGTAGTAATAGCCGTTCTCGCTGTTGTAAATGACCTGAGCACCCTCATAAGCGGCTCCGTATCCTCCGGCAATTGCGATTCCGAATGCGCCCGGAACAGTATCAGCAGGCTCGTCGATTTCCTTGCCGTCAGCAGGATTGACCGGCTTCAATGAAACTGCATCCACATACATGAGGGCAATTCCGCCCTTCCATGAGCCGTAAGTTAAGCCCCAGCATTTTCTTCCTTTGATTGTGTATTCGACATTCTTTCCTGTGGCCACATCAGTGACGAATTCAGGGTCAATTCCGCCGAAACCGTAAGCCCAGCCACCGGCCGTGTCTGCCTCCTGCCCTGTGTGAGTGTCATAATTTGCCAGGTTGTAGCAGTATTGCTCGGCAATGCTTTTATCGTCGCTGTCCCAGGTGCGGTCGTACCAGGTGTAGCGGACTATGTTTGACTGCTTGTATGTGACCCCGAGATTTTTTAGGGTCTCAGCAATTTTAGGGTCTTTTGCAGCAGCCTGAGCGGCCGGCCAGAAAGGACCTGTAGGGCTTGAAGAAATAGTGAGAGCGATAGCGGCATCCGGGTTTCCGGGAGAACGGCTGTCGGTGATAATTCCGTGTATTAAATAGTAGAGACCGTTCTGCTTGATGACAGTCGGTGCCCAGGTTGAAGCCTGAGCCATGTTGAAATTGACCCATTTGAGCCAGTCCTTATCCCATTTGCGCTGGATTGCGGATTTTGAAAGGCTCTGCCAGTGAACCAGGTCTTTTGAAGTTCGGATTTGAATGCCTTTTTGTCCCGCCCCACCAATAGCGGCATCCGTTGAATAAACATAGTAAGTTCCGTCATCATCCTGAAAAAGTTTTGGATCATGGCAGTTTAATGGACCCCAGACATCTTGCGAGCCATTGAAAGAAGAAGCATTGGCATATTTCGTGAGAACGGCCTTGTCAACATCATTTTTGGCGGCAAAGGCTGTCGAAATAAGTGAACAGGCAAAAACCGTGACAAGCCCTGTCCGAACAAGATTATTCATTTTTTCCTCCTGTTTTGTATCCCAATAAAAGTTGATATGTTTTAACTTTTGTTGATATATATATCAGTATAACACAGCTTTAAAATAATGAAAGAAAAATTTTGATAAATATCAAGTTTTTTGGAATAAAACGGCTGATTTATGCTATACTGAATTCAAAAGAGGATAATGAAATGAAAAAACTGATTTTTTCGCTTTTTGGCGTAATTCCCTTCATATATGGTTGTGCTTCAATTCCTGTAGCCCTGAATGAATACTCACCAGTGGCAATTATGACAGTCTACTCAAACCCCAGCGTGCCCTGGTACGACGAAAAATCAAATTCAGAGTCAGTAGAGGACGGAATCCTGAGTGGAGCCGTAAACAGGCTTATAAACAAAAAAAATCCCGAGCATGAGGAAAGGCAGGAACGAATAAATCAGGCAAGCGCCCTTCTCTCAGAAAAAATGCGGGAATTCGGTCTTGAAGTAATCGATCCGACCACAACCCCTGAAGTCTCGGCATACAAAAACGCAGGCAGTGGCTTTACGGATTATCTTGGAAACACGGTTCCGGCTCAAGGCTATGAGGCAATAACATCTTCAAACGGCAAGAGAAATAGAAGCCTTTGCAAAGAAAGCGGGGCCAAAAGCGTACTCTATGTAAATTTCAGATTCCAGAAGGTTATGGTCAAGGAAGGCGTCCACAACAAGGGAGTTGCAGCCCGACTGGTAATGAGCGTTTTCGGAACAGACGAAAATGGAAAAAGAATCATCAACAAAGAATACAAGGCCGTTTCAGAAGACTATGCAGATTTGGTAAAATCTTCCAACTGGGACAAAGAAAAGGTCGTTTCGCTTTTCCCGGATTTGGAAGACAAAGTAATCAGCCATTTCCTTGCAGACTACGCCCTTTCCGGTGACAAAGATTCATCTAGCACCTTTAAAGCCACCGCCATAAAGGTAAACCGCCCGATAATTGAAAGCAAACAGGCGGAAGCAGCCAGCGATGACCAAAAAACAGGAAGTCTTGAAGATGCACTTCTGGCAGAAAAAAAAGCCACGGCAAAAAAGCTGCTTGAAAGAGGAATGAGCGTCAAGGAAGCAAGCGAAATCACCGGGCTTTCTGAAGAAGAGATTGCGAGGTAAAAAAAAGAACTGGCAGTGCCAAGGTTAAAAAGCACTGCCTGATAATCTTCAATCTTAGTTTGCATCCTTCGTAATAGTCAAATTCGTAATGTTAAGTCCTGCCTCATTAAAAATCAGTGCGGCATTCGTAAGGGCTGTCTTATAGTACCCTACAAATTCTTCCATTCCATTTGAAAGTGCTGAGCTTGAATATGTAACCCAAGTTTTTCCGTCAAGGTAGAAAGTAATCGTATTTGTCGTAAAGGAAATTTTTATCGTATGATCCTTTCCGTCAAAGGCTGAGGTATATTCAAGGCCATTTGACAGAGAAGCACCTTCAGCAGTCGGATATGAATTTATCCCCTTAAGATTTGAACTTGAAATAGTATTGTTCCAAGGGTCAAGATTAGGAATCGTTACATAACACCCGCTGTAAGATAGAATTTTTGCAGACCAATCTGATGTAGATGATGGCAAATTAGCCTTAAATTCAAAGCTGAAGGCACTGGCTGAGCTGACATCGAATTTCGGAACTGAAAGATTTTTGCATCCATTTTCATTGGAAGAATCATCATAAATCAGAGTATTTTCATCCGATGAAAGCGACCAACGACTGGCAGCCTGCTTGTTTCCCCAGAAATATTCGCCTCCCTCACTTGCCGAAGCATCACTGCAAATTGTCGTGAATGTAATCGTACGATAATCGCTTGAGCGAGCCCAATCAACTGCATGCAAGGCGTACCCCTTAAAGGCTCCCATAGCATTTCCAGAGGCATCTTTTAAATTGATTGTAATGCTATATCCATCGTCAGCCAGGCTCCAGTCCCCGGTATATGTACCGCTGATTGTGCCATTTTCAGCCAAAGTCATCGTCTTGCTTGCTGTCGGAACGGCATCGGCTTTGTTTGCGTCGCCACTAACATCTGAGGCTCCATAAATTCCCAGACTGCTGATGGCTGCCTTTTCAGTGTCCCGAACCGTAAGAATCGTATCGTAATCACCGACAATGTCTGAAAGCTCAAGTTTTGAAAGACTTTCTTTTCCGTCAGCAGTGTAATTTGTGTAGTCTGAGTAGAATTCATTTTGATTAAGTACAGGCCAGCCGTCTTCATTAAAGAACATCTGGTGGCACTGAAGGTAGAAATAATAGCCCATCTGAAAGTTAGTTCGGGCATGACAGGCAAAAATAATCTGTCCGTCAGTATTGCGCCAGACAGAAAGGCCACCCTGACAACGGAAACTGTATTCACCTTCAAGAGCATGGCTTCCGATGATTTTGCTGCCATAAGCATGATAGTTAGACGCATTTTCTTTATTTAAAAGCAGGCTTTGACCACCAGCATCAACATATTCCCCATCGATACTTTGACTTCTGCTGCATGTACAACGATATTCGTAATCAAGGCCACCACAACTGGTAATCAGGTAGTAATAATTTGTTTCGCTATTAAAGAAGAGCTGTGCACCTTCATAGCCTGCTCCATAGCCTCCGGCAATCCTTACTCCGCAAAGGCCATAGCTGTTAGCCGACTGGCTTGTATTTGCCTCATCAAGTGGAATGTCAAGCTCATCACCAGGAGAATATGATTTTCCGCCATAAGTAAAAGCCGTGTTAGCGACCTGTTTTAGAGAAACTTTATCAACATAGATAAGGCTGATTCCGCTCATCCAGGAACCATAAATCATGGCATAACACTCGTTTCCTCCGATTGTGTACTCCATGAGATTTCCAGTCGCTACATCATAGACAAATTCAGGATCTATGCAGCCGAAGCGGGAATTGTTGCTTTTGGCAAAATTCGAAGCCGTGTAATCTGGAGATTCGAGTGATTTTCCGTCCAGACTTGGAGTTCGATACAAACTTTTAATCGGAACAACCCTTATGTGACGGGCAAGGAAATTCTGGCTATAGGACACTCCCAAAGATTCAAGTTTTGCCTTGATTGAGAGTATATCTGAATCGTTTCCAAATTTGTCACTTCCGGCCGTGTACTTTGAAATGAAACTGGCCGGATAGAAGGGCCCTTTTGCGTTTGAGGCAATCGCAAGGACAATTGCAGAGGCAGGCCGAATTTTTTCGTCTGAATCTTTTCCGACATCAGCATTGACACCGTGATACATATAGTATAGGCCGTTCAGTTTTACCACAGTCGGAGCCCAGGTATAAGCCGTATATGAGGAATCATTCTGCTTTGTTTCTGCTGATGAAGCCGTATAATCTTCCCATCGAAGAAGCTCTTCATCCCAGTAGCCGTTTAGGGCTGACTGATTGTGGCCTTTCCAACTGACCAAATCATCTGAGTAACGAATGTGGATTCCTACATATCCGATATTTCCGCAAGAAGCATCCGTTGAGTAGACATAATAGGTACCGTCATCATCCTGAAAGAGTTTTGGATCATGACAGTTTACTGCATTCCATCCGGTCTGACTTTTTGCGGCATCTGCAATTCCGCTGGAATATTTTGTCTTCACATAATCCCAGCCACTTGTGATGCTGGAATCTCCAGCCTTACCTTTCTCTGTAACAGTCGTCGTATCTGATGAGGAAGATGAACCGCCATTGGAGCTTGAGCTTGTGGGCGTTCCCTTTTCAGTTGGTTCCGTAGAACATGATGCAAACAAAAGAACAAATGCGGCTGCAAGTGTTCCCCCAATCACCTTAATTTTTTTCATAAGTCCCCCTTTTTTGCTAAAACAGATTTTATTCACTTTGGGTTATGTATTTATTTCCCCAGAAATATTCTCCGCTTCTTTGACTGTCAATCATCGTAAATGTTATGGTTCTTCTGGCTCCGCTCTTTTTTGCCCAATCCACGGCATGAAGGAAATATCCTCTAAAAGTTCCAACATTGTCCAGAGAGATGCTTGCGCTGTAACCGTCTGATGCAAGGGTAATTTTTCCTGTGTAGCGGCCTGAAATTTTTCCGTCCGCTCCGATAATCATTTTTTTGCTTGCCGTTGCCTTTCCGTCCGCCGTGTTTCCTTCGCTAGTATCACCGGCAAAGTTCAGTGTGCTCGTTTCGCTTCCCCTTTCCGTCATAATTGTTTTATAAGTTCCAGCAATTTCCGCCAGTGTAAGGGGAGCAAGGCTTTCGCTGCCATCAGAAGTGAGCCCTGAATAATCATCATAGAAATCATTTTGATTGAGAAGGGGCCAGCCGTCATCCGAGAAGAACATCTGGTGAATACGAAGGACAAAACTTCTACCCATAAAAGTTGTCCTGGAATGACAGGCGAGCAGAATCTTTCCGTCATTTGTGCGGAAAACAGACTGTCCGCCAGGACTTCGCCAGCCATATTCGTCAGCCAGCTGAGCCGCTCCAGAAATTTTTCCGCCTATTGCATGATAAGTCTTGCTAGTGACGGCAGACATGTTGCCGCCATTGGCATCATAATAAGTCGCAGGTATGGCTCCGTCTTCAGATTTTGCACGGCCAATGCCTACCCTATACTCGTAAGTCAAATCTCCCATCGAAACAAAAATGTAATAATACTTTGTCTTACTATTGTAGATAAGCTGTGCTCCTTCGTAGGCAGAATCAGTGGCAAATCCAGGTTTTCGCCCGACAATGAAAGTTCCCTGATTGCCGCTGATTGAGTCCGCAGGGGCATCCATTTCATCACCCACTGAATAGGTCTTGTTATCGTAAAGTGATTTTCCTTCCACAGTGCAGACAGGCTTAAAAGTTTCGGCATCCACATAAAGTACGGCAATTCCGCCCTTCCAGCTTCCGTAAGTGACGGCATAGCATTTATTTTCCCCGAATGTATACTCCATCAGCTTTCCTGTGGCAATGTCGTAAACAAATTCCGGGTCAATGCAGCCAAATCCCGTGTACCAATTCTTTTTGGCCGTGTTGTAAGTATCGGTAAATCCCGCTGCTGTGTTGTCCCATGTATATCTGACAAGTGTTGAAGTCTTGTAAGTTGCAGAATCATAGTTTTTAGCTGGTCTGAAATTTCCTGTTGGACTGTCTGAAATCGCAAGCGTAATACATGCGTGAAGATTGGGCGGCTGGCCTGTAATTATTCCGTGGAACATGTAATATTTTCCGTTCTGCTTTACGACTGTCGGTGCCCAGCTTCCGCCAGAAGAACCAACCCAAGTGCGGAATTCGCTGTCCCATTCAGTTATTGAAAAGTTCTCTTTTTTCCAGTTCACTAAATCTTTTGAAGAACGAAGCTGAACTCCGCCCTGCCAGCCTGTTGAATAGACATAATATGTGCCGTCATCATCCTGAAAGAGTTTGGGGTCATGGCAGCCCCAAGCGTCATTTTTATCATTGGCATATTTTGAAAAGACAATCGCGTCCAGATTACTTTCCTGAATGCTCTTGTCTGCGTCATAGACATCTGTAATTGTTTCCTGACTTGTATCAGTTTCTTTTCCGTTGAATTTTTCAACAGGCTCCGTTGAGCAGGCTGCAAAAAAAAGAGCAACAAAAGCAGCTGTGATTTTGCCTGTAACTTTAATTGATTTTTTCATAGGGGAAGCTCCTTGATAATAAAAAGCAAATAAGAGGCTTTAGATTATCGAATAATTCAAAGCTTCTTATTTGCAATTTGTTCATGTTTTACATGAATAACGGCGTACCGTCTTCTGCATAGCGGATTCTTTTTACCCAGGTATGACGGTTTGGGTCATACAAGGCAAAGGCTAAATCCACTTCTGCATAGGGGCGGGCATGATAAATAAGATAATCCTGCTTTCCGTCCCTGCTTGTTGTGAAACTGTTATGACCTGGACCAAAGATCCCCTTTTTTTCTTCGGTCACCATAACAGGTTTTTCGCTTTTCTTCCAAGAGGCGGGATCGAGCAAATCCGAGCCGTCCTCTGCGGTAAGAAGACCCATGCAATATGTGGCATCCGTGGCGCTTGCACTGTAAGTGATGAAGATTTTTCCGTTCCGCTGAAGAACGGCCGCCCCTTCATTCACCCTGAATCCCTTGCACTCCCAGTCATATTCTGGAATCGAAAGAAGGGTTTGTGGAAGGCTGAGTTTTGTCGGGCTTTCCATTTTTGCAATGTAAAGGGCAGAATTCTCTTCACGCTCCTGCCTTTTTTGCGCCCAAACAGCATACCACTTGCCCCGGTTCTCAAATACGGTACAATCCAGCATAAAGCTGTCCCATTCCGCCTCCAACATGCCCTTTTCTTCCCAGCTACCACAAAATGGATCCGGGCTTGTGTTCTCTAAGACCCAGGTGCGAATCCACCAGGGATCTTCTGCACGACCAGCGGCAAAATAGATGTACCACTTTCCGTCAATGAAATGAAGCTCTGGCGCCCAGATATGCCAGCTCATAGGTCCGCTTGAATGCTTTCGCCAGATTACCAGAGGCTGGGCATCTGCAAGGCCCTTTACGCTCCAGGCCCGTCGAAGCTCAATCCTGTCGTACTCTGGCGTGCTGGCCGTAAAATAATAATAGCCGTCTTTATGGAAATAAACATAAGGATCTGCCCTCTGTTTTATGAGAGGGCTGGCCTCATCCTTTTCGGTGATGTCGGTTATATTCATCGCTACTCCGCTTCATCGAAGGCGACAACACCCTTATGTACGGCTGCAATCTCACCGGCAGAAAGAGCACGATTTGCCACGAGGATGTTATCCATTACACCATGGAAAAGCGGATCCGGCCAGTTTGAGGCACCGACATAAATTCCCTGAACATTTGCGCCAATGTCAGCCGGTTTGATTCGGCATGGAATTCGCTGGGTAAGCTTTCCGTTGATGTAAAGTTTTGCCACACCGCCATCGATTGTTGCAGCAAGATGAGTCCACTCACCGATTTTTGGCAGAGGCGCAAGAACCGAGACGCTTCCTTTTGCACCAAGGACATCCATGCGGAGCATTTTTGTTGACCAGTCCATACCAATCCACAAGTCTTCCTTCTGGTTTCCGATGTCAAGAACACGAGACCAGACCCGCCATGACTCAGGGTTGAGCCAGGCCGCAAATGTAAAGCCGTCTCCGTCAAGAACCGAAGGATCAAGGGTGATATACTCGTCGTTTCCGTTGAAATAAAGTCCGTCGCCCTCATAGCCCTCGTCAAGCTCAGAACCGTCAAGAGCCGCTGTGTAAACCGGGATGTCATTTCCTGAATGGTCGGCAACCTCAAGGCTGTCAGTGATTTCTTCACTGAATGTGTAGTAACCGACAACGCCAGAGTTTTCCGTAATGACGAATTTGCCGTCAGGACTTGTAACTCCGGCTGTTGAGCCGCAGCTTGTAAAACCAAGAAGAGCAATGGAAGCAATTCCTGCAAGTAATATTTTTTTCATAAAACCTCCATATATATAGAAGAAAGTTGCACGAACGGGTCGTCAACCTGTCCGTGCGATTTTTCGTCTTCGACGAACGCCGCTCACTTCCGCGGAAAAATCATAGATTTTTCCGAGACTCGCGCGAAACGAAGTGAAGAATCGCACCTCATGCGATTTTTCGTCTTCGGCGAATGCCGCTCGCTTCCGCGGAAAAATCATAGATTTTTCCGAGACTCGACTAAAATCTTGCCTCGCAAGATTTTTCGTCTTCGACGAACGTCTCACTACCACCAGAATACCAGGCCGAGGGGGACGCGCCAGGCGAAGGCCTGGAGGACATTGCTGGTCTCCAGGTGCTTGTACTGAAGCTCGATACCGATTTTTGCGTTACCGTTGGCAAAGTTCTTCTGAATGTAAGGGAAACCATAGATTGAGAAATAGCGTCCGGCATGTCCTGTAGCTGGAGCCATGTTCTCTTCACCATCGAGTCCCATGAAGTTCGCATCATAAGTGATTAAGTCCGAGCACAAGGCGTCGAAATTGTCCGGCTTGTTCAAAACATTGGCCTGACCGTTCGCATCCTGACCGTACATAAACTGAGTGTTGAAGCCGAATACGAATGAAGTTCCGGGAATTGGGTGTGTTGCGCTCAAACCGAGAACATTGTAAACAGCTGTTTCATTGGTCGTGATGTAATGCGGTGTATAGTATGCAAAACGATCCTCAACTGCAAATTCCCAGCCCTCGATAAGGCTCGTGAACTTTGTAGAGAACTGAGCGATGTGGGCTGTTACCGTTTTTGACCAGTCCTGACCGCTTACTGTAGAATCGCCGCTTACCTCTGCCTTTCGCCAGCGAATGTCATAGCTTGCATTCATCAAGATTCCGTAGAAGAGGCTCGGCATATCAACCTGAATGAAAGCCTCTCCCAGACGGCTCTTTGTGAAGTCGTCATCGTATCCTGCACCATTTGTAAAATAGGTGTTTGGTCGAAGGCCGCCGGTGAAAGTGACATTGTACAAAAGCCATTTGTACTGAGCCATCAACTTGACAGCTTTTGCAAGATGAGACCAGTCATTGAATTTTGAGTAGCTGTTTGTAAATGGGGCGATTGGGAAACCGACGATTGCCTTGAATCCAGAGAAGAATGATGGAAGAACTTCAATTCCGCTGAATGCAGAATCAGAGGCATCTCCACGCATTGCCAGAGGATCAATTTTCTGACCACCAAGAACATAGCCCGGCAAAATATAGCCAGCACTCCAGCCGTTTGAAGCAAAATTACCAGTGTAAAAACGAAGCTGATCATCGAAGAAGTGAGTGCAAACCCACATCTGACCGATTGGCGTAGAAGTGTCGTCAGTTTTGCTGGTGTCGCCTGAACTTTTGGTTCCTTTAAAATAATTAGTTCCATCAGTGCTGTTGAATTTCGTTCTGTCAACATATTCAGGAACATCCGCATACCAAGGTCCCAAACCTGAGCCAATCCAGACATTCGTATGGAAATCAACATTAGGGGCTGTGGCATCAAGATTCAAAAAGTGAATACCGTTCTGAACGGGACCGAATTCTGCTGCAACATCACTTGCATCCCAGCCGTTTGAGCCGTCATATTTATCCAGAACCTGAGTTGCCAGAGTACTCGTGTAGTCAACATAACCACCGATATGGATTGACTGTGCAAAGAGAGTCGTACCACAGACAAAGACGGCAGCACCAATAAGTAACTTTTCTAATTTCATCTGTCCGCCTCCTTAGTTTCCAGCTTTGTATGTATTGTATTTTGCCAATGCACCGACATCATCAACTGCTACATCCAAAGTAAAATTTGCCATAGTGTATCCGCTGACTCCAGAGTTAGCCCATGAATCCGAAGGATGGATACAGTAAACTCCGCTTGTCGCAATGTCATTCAGAACATTCTTGACCCATTCACCAGCCCCAATCGTGAATTCACAAGTGCCAAATCCGTATGGAGCAGTCGAGCCGCCATAGGTTGTTACCAAAGCACCGTCCTTATAGAACTTCATGTAACCGTCAATAGAAATACTGATTGTGACATAGCAATCTGTAAGAAATTCATCCCACACTCCGTTACCATCAGAGCAACCATAGGCATTTGCCTTCCAGACCTTGTTGTCACACTGATGTGCTGTGGTAGTACCGAAATTGCCGCTTGCAACCTGAAAAATCATGCTCCAGTCCTTTGTGTAATTGCTGAGGAAAAAACTGAAACTTACTCCGTCTTCTTTTTTCCATGCAATTCCATTATTTTTCTTGAACTCAGTCAAGGCAGGAATTGACATATCAATACCAGCCTTGCTGATTGTCTGCGGTAACTGAACCGATTTATCGAATTGTGACTGGAAAAAGCTGACCTTCTCCGAATCAGGCACTTCCATGTCACAGCCTGCCAAAGCAAGCACAGTAAAGGCTACGATGGCAGAGCAGATTGTTTTAAATTTTTTCATTACTTCTGCCTCCTGTAACATTAGAATTCAAATTTGATTCCCACCGGGATTCTGTGAGCCAGACAGGTGTTTGTCACATCGCTGGTGAAAACTCGTGTTGCCGCAAGCTCATAAGCGATTGTGATTGCTCCGTTTGAGAAATTGTACTTGAAGTATGGCTTGACATAGGCACCGAGGTAGGTCGTTGATTTTCCGCCGAGAAGAGAAGCAGTTGCAAGGTCATTGAATGTGAGGGCAATATCCTTGTTCATGGCGAAATTCTCATTGTTGATTTTTGTTACACCGTTGCTGTTTGTGGCGAAGGCAGTACCCATTGCATCTGCGGCAAGGAAACCAGCCAGACCAAGACCTACATTAATCTGAGTTCCTGGAAGAGCATAGTCACCTTTGAGGGCAAGGACATTGTAAACGAGTTTTTCATCAGATTTGACATAATCGTCTCCGGCATAAATAAAGCGATCCTGGGCACTCAAAGTGAAAGCCTCGTTCAAGGCAGCTTCTCCCGAAATATCAA
>OCVV011361556.1_pt1 | contig 11552 bp, 9 predicted proteins | sample 1539721 | NCBI WGS metagenome assembly OCVV01 (sample SAMN02144230, study PRJEB22623) | gut metagenome | biome: sheep rumen | host: Ovis aries | place: New Zealand | reverse complement strand
CACTGCCGGCCCCAGCCGTCCGCTGAAGCCCCCCATGTAACTGCCGTATTGCTTTGCCATATCGTTGATGTTTAGGTTGTTATGCTATCTGTTTACCGCCATGCCGCCCTGGCAGCACCGGCTCTTCTACATGTGATAACGTTATCTTCGCCTACTTATTGCCTACTCGAGTAAATTTTCACAAGGCGAAGACAAGGTGCAGAGTAGGCGATGAGTAGGAGATGGTGGCGTATCAACCTGAGAACAAGCGGGGTGGGAGAAGGGAATTTTGCGGGTGGAGTTGGTTTGGACGGTGTTTTTTTCTGGTTTTCAATGTGGGTGGGGGGTACTTTGGCTGCAACAAACACCGCCCCCTTCCCGGGCAGGGGTAGGGGTGGGGGGATGAAATAAGCGGAAGGGGCTGGAGATGAGCGGTCAGCGCAGGACTTCGATGAGGCCGTTGCGCTTGACGATGCCGTACTCGCCTTGGGCGGTGAAGCGGTAGTAGTAGGTGCCGTCGGGGCTGCGGGTGGCGTTGGGGTCCCAGAAGTGTTCGGGCTGGCTGATGTTGCGCACGTGGTAGACGAGGGCGCCGGTGCGGTCGTAGATCCAGAGCTCGTTCATGGTGTAGTTGCCGTACTCGAGCAGGTTCTTGACCTCCCACCGTTCGTTGACGCCGTCGCCGTTGGGGGTGACGAGGTCGGGGAACTGCAGGTAGTCGTTGGTGATGCAGATCTGGTGCTCGACCGAGTCGACGCAGGTGTGGACGAGGATGGGGTGGAGGGTGCAGCCGAGGCGGGGGTTGGCGGGGGGGAAGAGGGTGTCGGTGCGGAAGGGCGGGACGGTGTGCTCCCAGTGGGCGAGGAGGCGCACGGTGTAGTCGCCCTCGGGGTTGTCGCCGGGCTCGCCCCAGCGGTAGAAGGGGTCGGGCTGGGAGGTGGTGTCGAAGGGGCCGCCGACGGCCGACTGGATGCGCCAGAGGTAGGTGGCGGTGTCGGGTCGGGTGAGGTTGTAGAATTGCAGCACGGGGTCGTGGATGGCGGGCACGTCGCGCTCCCACCGGAATTCGGGCACGGGCCTTGGCAGGACGACGAGTGGCCAGCCGACGGTGTCGAGGCAGCCCCAGGGGTCGGTGTCGACGAGACTGACGAAGGCGGCGACGCCGGTGTGGCCGTGGGGGAAGTGCCAGGTGACCTCGGCGGTGGAGGCGGCGCGGAGGCTGTCGGCGGTGAAGAGGAGCCAGTCGTGGGCGGTGGCGAGGGGGGTGGTGTCGCGCAGGTCGAGGGTGGCGGGGGCGCAGACGGCCAGCAGGCTGTCGGGCTCGAGCCAGTCGGTGCTGTCGACGCGGTAGAGGGGGGTGAGGCGGTAGAGGCTGTCGCGCGGCTGGAGGGTGACGTGGACGAGGCTGTCGCAGCGGTGGACGGTGTAGAGAGTGGTGTCGAACTGCACGGGGTGGCCGTAGTCGACGCCGCGGTAGAGGTAGGGCCGCCAGGGGCAGATGACGAGGGTGTCGGTGCTTTCGCGGGCGGGGTGGACGGTGAGGTGGAGCCAGTAGGTGCTGTCGCAGCCGTGGCGGTTGGGGTAGACGAAGGGGTAGTGGCCGCTGGCGCTGAGGAGGCTGTCGCGGTAGAGGAGGCGTTCGCAGACTTCGGCGACGGTGTCGATGATGTTGGTGTCGTGGACGGTGAGGTGGAGGGTGAGGATGCTGTCGCAGTTGGGCATGCGGGAGTAGGTGCCGGAGGTGGCGAGGAGGGTGTCGACGAAGAGGTAGGCGGTGTCGGCACAGATGGCGCGGGCGAGGGTGTCGCGGCCGTAGTCGAAGCGGAGGGGGTGGGTGACGGAGTCGGTGCAGGGGATGATGGTCATTCCGCTGACGAGGGTGGCGGCGAAGGTGCCGGTGTCGGGCCAGTAGACGGTGGGGTTGAGGTCGGTGGAGAGGTCGGTGGTGGCACCGGGGAAGGACCAGCGGGCCAGGTTGCAGCGGGCGGCGGTGTCGTCGGAGGGGTGGCTGAGGTTGCGGAAGGTGACCTTGAAGCGGCAGCCCTCGCGCTTGACGCTGTAGTCGAAGGCGGCCACGGGCTGCACCACCCGCGAGCGGGCGCTGAGGGTCACCTCGCAGGCGGGGTTGCCGATGAAGCCCAGGTGGCAGTTGTAGAGGTTGTTGTCGATGGGGATCGTGATGTGGCGCTGGGTGCTGAGGATGGAATCGTCGCCGGCCAGGTGCCAGCGGTAGGTGAAGCCTTCGGGGGCCGAGAGCTGGACGCTGTCGTCGGCGGTGCAGCTGGAGAGGGCGATGGTCTTCTGGGTGCAGGAGAGGGTGAAGTAGGCGTAGCCGTAGTGTGCGCCGCGCTTGCAGTCGTAGGTGGTCAGTCGCAGGTGCACGGTGCGGTTGTGGTAGGCCGAGAGGTCGATGCCCACGATGGTCCAGTCTTTCCAGAGGATGGAGCCGCCGCCCGTGCTGTTCCAGCCCAGGGAGGGGCTGGCGATGAAGTCGGCCGAGTTGCAGCCCACGGGCTCGATGACGCCCATGGTGTCGTCGAGCATCTCGATGCGGAATCGGGGTTGGTCGATGGAGTCGTGGTTGGGGTCCTGCATGACGGCGGCGTACTTGAGGATGAGCATGTCCATCACCGTGGTGTCGACGGGGATGTTGTAGAGGAGGGCTTCGGCGTCGGCGTTGGTGCCGCTGTTGCCCAGCCGGACGGACATGGTCTCGCCCGGGGGGATGACCCGCAGGGCGGAACCCACCCGGGGGTCGTATTGGGTGGTGTCGGTGTTGACGGTGTGGCGGCTGGAGACCTGGGTGGGACCGTAATCGATAGCCCCCACATGGCTGTAAGGGTTATGGAATTTGCCGTAGTAGGGCGTCACCCTGTTGGAGTGCAGGAAGGCGATGTTGACGCAGGTGCTGTTGTCGTAGGCGGGGGGTGTGAGGGTGTACTGCCGGTTGAGGCAGGGATCTCCGGAGGTGTCGCAGACGTAGTCCATCACGATCTGTTCGTGGTGGTTGGCGGTGTGTGGCAGGGCGACGTGGCGTGCTTCTGTCGGCTGGGGGTAGACGGTTTGGGTGGTGTCGTCGAGGTCCACCAGCGTCAGGGTCACCTGCGGGGTGCCGAGGGCCTGCCACGAGAGGTAGATGGAGTCGGCGGTCACCGAGTCGGCGGTCAGGTTGCCCGCGCCGCAGCCGGGCGAGAGGATGAGGTTGTTGAGGTAGGAAAACATGAATCGGGCCCATAGGACCACGTAGCGGTCGCCCGGTGGGGCATTCGAGAGGTCGATATGGCAGGTGCTGGGTTCCTTGCATACGGTTAGTGTGTCCAACGGGTGGAAGGTGGACGACGACAGCGTTGGCGCGGTGCCTACAATGAGTATTCCTTCGCTTGAGCCCATGTTGAAGTGGTCGAACGACAGCCAGGCGCCATTGGCGAGGTCGGTGCCATAGTCGGGGAGGAAGAGGTAACAGCCGCTGCTGAGGCGGAGTACTTGGTCCGGGTAGTTGACGGTCGTGACGTAGGCGTTGGAGGAATTGGTGTGGGTCGATCCCGCGAAGTAGACCGTCCAGCCGTCGGGCATGACGTATTCGCCAGGTCCTCCGAGGGTGATCGTGTCGAAGTCCTCGCAGATCGCGATTTGGGCGCGCAAGGGGGACCCAGCGAGCAGCAGCAGCGCCAGTAGCAACAGCTGCAGGGGGTGTCCGAATGTCCCTCTATGTCCCTTCATGTCCATTGGTTTTCTGGGGTTCCGTTAGTTGTGTGTGGTGTTTTATGTGGTTGATAGTCAGTTGATTGTTCGTTTGATAACGGAAGCCTTTCGGCAACAAATATACAGAATAAAACCGAACTGGCGAAACCAATCGGCCAGAAGATGTTTTTTTTTCGTATTTTTGCAGTCAGTTTTAAAAGAGATGATACGATGACATTCCGCGAAGTGAAACCTTGGGAGTGGGTGGTGGCGGCGCTGTTGCTGCTGTTGGGTGTGTGGTCGGCCGTACAGCTGGCCGGCAAGCACCTGGGGCTGCCTGTGGAAGGGACGTTGGAGCTGTTGCCGCCGCTTGGCAAGACGGTCTACATGGTGTTCACCGTGGTGTATACCGTGGTGCTGCTGTGGGCGCTGGGCGGGATGTACCGCATGGCGCAGTGGCAGGAACGGCATGCGGGCCTGATGGGCGCTTTCCTGGCGGTGGTGGCGGCCGACGAGCTGTGTAACCTGGTGCAGACGGCCCTGGTGCTCTACACCGATGAAGGTGTGGCCGGCCTGGACTTCTTCACCGCGCTCTTCTCGGTGCTCGAAATGCTGACGATGCTGATGGGCATCGTGGTGACGGTGCGCCTGTTCCTTGACGACGTGCGGCCGCTGGGCACCATACTGGTGGCCTTCGTGCTGCTGCCGGTGGTGTTCCGTCTGTTGTGGACTCCCGCGTGGAACACGGTTGTGTCGCTGCTGCTGATGACCGTGGTGGTGGCCCTGATGTTCCTCTTCCGTCGGGCTCCCGGCCGGATGGATGAAGACGATGAATAAAAAAGACAATATCATGATACGCGAAGAAACCGTTTTTGGACCCATATTCAGCCGGCGGCTTGGCAGTTCGCTCGGCATCAACCTCCTGCCCGAGAAGGGCAAGATCTGCAACTTCGACTGCATCTACTGCGAGTGCGGCTGGAACCGCGACGGGCGCAACGACACCGTGTTGCCCACGGCCGAGAAGGTGCGCACCGACCTGGAGCGGATGCTCGTCAAGCTGGTGAAGGAGGGTACGCCGGTGGATAGCATCACCTTCAGCGGCGACGGTGAGCCGACGCTGAACCCCGAGTTCCCGCAGATCATCGACGACACGCTGCGGCTACGCGACCTGCACTACCCCCAGGCCATGGTGAGCGTGCTGAGCAACGCCACGCGGGTACACCTGCCGCAGGTGTTCGAAGCCTTGCGCCGGGTGGACAACCCCATCATGAAGATCGACGCCCCCACCAACGAGCTGATCGAGAAGATCAACATGCCGGCGCCGGGCTACGACGTGGCTCGCGTCATTGAGGCCCTGAAACGCTTCGAGGGCGACTTTGTGCTGCAGACCTGTATGCTGCGTGGCAACGGCTTTGACTCGTCGCGCCCCGAGGTGGTGGAGGGCATGATGGACATCGTGCGGCAGCTGCGTCCCCGCGAGTGGATGGTCTACACCATCGACCGTGCCACGCCGATGCAGGGCCTGGAGAAGTTCAGCCCCGCAGAGATGAAAGCCCTCGTGCGGCCGATCATCGACGAGGGCATCACCAAGGTGCAGATCAAAGGCGCCGTGGAGGACAACTAGCAGAAGAACAGCACCACGTCGAGGAGTTCGCCGAGGGTGTAGAGGACTACCAACCCTGTCACCGGACGGCCAGCGGCACGGAAGAGGCGGATGTTGACTGCCAGGTCGACGGCGGCCATGACCAGCAGGAGGAAGGCCAGCGGGAGGATGAGAGTCCAGACCGTGTGGCCGTGCAGGAAGCAGGCGGTGATGGCCAGCCACATCAGGGCGAAGCACAGCGTCCATGCACCGGCGGTGATCCAGCGGAGACCGTCGGGATCGGGAATGTAGGGTACCAGTGGCTTTCGGAGTGCTTTTCTTGGCTTTTCCTCACCTCCCAGACGTGGGTAGACATTCATCATCAGCGCAAATAAGACATTGACCACTACTACCACGGCGGCGAGGCCGAGGCGTGTGCCCAACGAGCTGCCGGGCAGTTGCATCAGTGCGAGGAAGCAGAGGCCGACGACGATGGCGGCGCCGATGACGAAGGTGGTGTAGAGTGAGCGGTGACGCTCGAGGGCTGGCTCATTCATTGTTCCAGAATAAAATCGACGATGGCCTGCATGGCTTCGGGGGCGAAGGTCTCCTCGATGAGGAGGTACTCGTCGGTGCCGCCGGTGGTGCAGTGCTGGAAGAGGTGGTTGAGGTTCGGCAGCTCGCGGCAGTCGGCCTGCGGGCAGAGGGCCTTGACGCGCTGCAGGTTGGGCTGGCAGACTATCTGGCGGTCTTTGGCGCCGTTCAAAGCCAGCACCGGCACCTTCACTTTGGGCAGATACTCTGCGGGGTCCAGGGTGAGGAAGGACTGCATCCAGCGGCTTTCGAGCTGCTGTTTCATGGCGGCGGCGCTGCCGCGGCCCAGGCCGACGCTGTCGATCTCGGCCTTGGTGAGTCCGGCGGTGTGGCGGTCGATGACGGCCTTGTAGTCCTTCTGCTTGCTGCCGGCGGGCATGGTGAGCAGCTCGCGCATGGCGGCCACGCGGACGGCGAGCAGGCGGTCGCTCAGGCCGGAGGCGCGGTAGAGCGCTTCGTTCTGCTGCAGCATCACGTCGAGGCCCGTGCAGCCCTGTCCGGCCAGCATCACCACAAACTTCACATCCTTGTTCCGGGCCGCCACCATGGGTGCGATGGCGCCGCCCTCGCTGTGGCCGCCGATGCCGAGGCGGGCGGGGTCGACGTGCGGGTTGCCCTTCAGGGCGCGGAACATGGCCTCGGCATCCTCGGCGAAGAGGCGCGTGTCGGCGCTGTCGAGGGGACCGGTGCTGGCGCCCACGCCACGGTCGTCGTAGCGCAGTACGGCGATGCCGAGCCGCGCCAGATAGTCGGCCAGCACCAGGAAGGGACGGTGCTGGAAGAGCTCCTCGTCGCGGTTCTGCTGGCCGCTGCCGCTGACAAGCACCAGGGTGGGGAAGGGGCCGCCGGTGCGGGGGTGGGTGAGGGTGCCCTCCAGGTGGACGGGGTTGCCCTGGCTGTCGGTGTAGTCGGCCGTGACGGTCTGCTCCTCGAAGGCGTAGGGCGGCTGCGGTGTCTGCGGACGCTGCAGGCTGAAGAGGGTGTCGGCGGGAAGGAAGGTGATGTCCTCCTTGAGGATCCCCTGTTTCCAGTAGCCCACGAGGGTGCTGTCGCGGCGGGTGAGGACGGCCTTGAAGCCGATGCTCTTGCAGTCGACGCGGAGCGTGTCGCCGCTGAGGCTCCACTGGCTGGCGGGGATGGGGTCGGCGCTCTGCAGGGGACTGTAGAGGTTGACGGCGGTGTCGGTGACGTGGAGGCTGAGTATGAGGCCCGTCTTGTGGCTCGGCGCGTTGTACCACTGTGCCTGGGCCGTCAGGCCCAGACACATCAGTATCAGGATGGTTAGTTTCTTCATCTGTTTGGGATAACGTTTGGCTTTCTTGAGTGCTTCAGACAGGATCCACTCGATCTGCCCGTTGGCACTGCGGAACTCGTCCGCGGCCCATTTCTCAATGGCGTCGTAGACTTCCGAGTCGATCCGCAGTGCAAAGTTCTTCTTCATCGGCTGAACATCACTTTCTCGCTGTTGAACATGCGCGTGAGCACCCAGACGGCGATGCCGGTGTAGACTACGTTGGAGGCCACGGTGACGATGACGGGCATCCACTGCATCTCGTGGGCGAAGACGGCCACCATCACCTCGATGGAGTTGTAGAAGGGGATGAAGTAGACCAGCAGGCTCTCGGCGGCGCCGTTCTGGAACATCGGCAGCAGGCCCGCCAGCATGACCACCAGCATGAAGGGGGTCACCATGGTGCCGGCATTCTTGACGTCCTTGGCCAGTGCCGAGAGGATGCTCACGGCCGAGGCCATGATGAGCACCGAGGCGAAGATGACCAGCAGCAGCGCAAAGTAGTCGGACGTGGTGTAGTGGAAGCCCAGGTCGGCGTAGTCCACCCCCTCGCCGCTGACCATCTTGGGCAGCGACAGGGCGATGCCGATGAAACTGGAGATGCCGCTCAGCAGGGCGATACCGCTGAGGGAGATGATCTTGCCCAGGGCCAGCTCGTTGCGCCGCATGGGGGTGACCAGCAGGGTGGCTATGGTGCCGCGCTCCTTCTCGCCGGCAATGCTGCTGGGCGCGATGGCCATCACGCCGCTGAAGAGCATCATGATGATCAGCATGGGAAGCAGCTTGCTCCAGATCATGGCGCCGATGCTCTCCTCGCTGGCCTGGTCGAAGCGCTGCTCCTCGCTTTGCGGCACGTTGACGGTGAAGGGGCGGTTGTAGTTGCCGAGCATCGCGTTGAGGGTGTAGTATACGCGCGACGAGGCGTTGTTGGTCGAGTTGTAGTAGATCTCCACGTTGGGCACCGGCTGGCCGGGTTCGGGAATGGCCAGTTGGTCGAAGCCCTCGGGGAAGCGCAGCAGCACGGCGTTGATGTCCTTCTCCTCCAGACGGGCGATGTCGTCGTCGCCGAAGGGCTGCTCCACCACCACCAGACTGCTGTCGATGGCGTTCAGCACGGGCGCCATGCTCTGCGGCATGTTCTCCACCGTGAGGGTGACCACCTCGTCCTGCCCCTCGGTGACCATCTTCTGTATGCCGTTGCCCATCAGGCTATAGATCACATAGATGAGCAGGCCCGGCATGATGACCGTGGTGAAGAACAGCTGGCGGTCGCCGAAGAAACGGGCGAACTCTTTGCTGATGATAGTCCAGGTGTTACCTTTTTTCATTCGTCACCTCCTTTCACTTCTTTGTACATTTCGAAGAAACGGTCCTCGATCGAGAGGCCGTCGCAGACTTCGGCCAGGGGACCGCAGGCCACGAGGCGGCCGTCGATGATGACACCCACGCGGTCGCACAGCCGCTCGACCAGCGAGAAGATGTGGGTCGAGAGGATGATGGTCTTGCCCTCGGCGCGCAGCTCCTGCAGGTAGTCGGTCACGGTGCGGGCCGTCAGCACGTCGAGGCCGTTGGTGGGCTCGTCGAAGATGATGACCTCCGGGTTGTGGACCAGCGAGATGACCAGCGAGAGCTTCTGCTTCATGCCGGTGGAGAGGTTGGCCACCTTCACCTCGGCGAAGCGGTCGATGCCGAAGCGGCCGAACATGGCGGCCTTGCGCTGGGCGCAGGTGTCGGGGTCGACGCCGTGCAGGCGGCTGAAGAAGTCGAACAGGTAGTTCGGCGTGAAGAAGTCCTCGAGCTTCAGCTCGGAGGTGAGGAAACCAATCTTGCCGCGCACCTCGGCGGGACTGTTCACCACCGAGCAGCCGTCGAGCAGCGCGTCGCCGCTGTCGGGCCGGATCAGGGTGGCCAGCATGCGCAGGGTGGTGGTCTTGCCGGCCCCGTTGGGACCCAGCAGGCCGAATATCTCGCCGCGGTAGGCGCTGAAGCTCAGGTTGTCCACCGCCGTCTTGCGGCGGGCGGCGGTGCGCTCGATCTTCTGCTGCTTGCGGCTGAGGGTGAAGGTCTTGCTCAGACCCTCCACTGTCAGTATCTCTTCCATCTTAAACCTTAAACTTTAAACCTTAAACTTTAAACCTTTAATATATGCTTCCGGTGTTGATCACGGGGCTGGCGCCTTCGTCGCCGCAGAGCACCACCATCAGGTTGCTCACCATGGCGGCCTTGCGCTCCTCGTCCATCTCCACCACATGGTCGGCGGCCAGCTTCTTGAGGGCGGTGTCGACCATCGAGACGGCCCCTTCGACGATCTTCTCGCGGGCCGAGATGATGGCCTCGGCCTGCTGACGCTTGAGCATCACGCTGGCAATCTCCTGGGCGTAGGCCAGGTAGTTGATGCGGGCCTCGACCACCTCGATGCCGGCAATCTCCAGGTGCTTGCGGATCTCCTGCTCCAGGCGGCGGTTGATCTCGTCGCCCCCGTTGCGGAGGGTGAGCTCCTCGTGGTTGTCCAGGTTGTCGTAGGCGTAGAGGCTGGCCACCTTGCGCAGGGCCGAGTCGCTCTGCACGGCCACGAAGCTGTGGTACGAGTCGGCCTCGACGTCGAAGCAGGCGCGGTAGGTGTCCTCCACCTTCCACACCAGCACCAGGCCGATCATGATCGGGTTGCCGTTGCGGTCGTTGACCTTGATGGGCTCCACGTCCATGTTGTCGGCGCGCAGGCTCATCTTCTTGCGCACGTAGAAGGGGTTGGTCCAGAAGAACCCGTTGTCGCGCACCGTGCCCACGTATTTGCCGAAGAAAGTAAGTACGCGCGCGTGGTTCGGCTGGATCACCATCATCTTGAAGCCGGCGATGTGCAGACCCCACACCACCCACAGCACACCGATCAGGATGCCCTGCGCGGTGGTGGTGGTCTCGCCACAGTGGACGCAGAGCCATACCGCCAGTGCCAGCAGTGCAATGTTAATCACCAAATGCAGGAAACCATTGTTCCATACACCCATTTTCTTGACTTTTTCTTTCGATTCCATGTTATTTGTTTTTAGTTGTTTATGCTATCTTAAAACGATATTAAAACGATATCGTTCCGACTGCAAAAGTACAACCATTCTGCAAACTGGCCAAGCCTTGACTCGACATTTAACAATATTTAACAGTTCCGCTCTCCAAGCCTAAAGTTGTCGCCATCGTAAAAGCTTGATTTTTACCCACCCTCCATGCATCCCCCAAGCATCCTCCAAGCATCAACTAGGCATGTACCAGGCATCGAAGCAAGCAAAGTGCATGGAAACAGCGAGTTGCGTGTATGCCTTCAACAAGGCATACAAGGGTTGCTGAAGAAAAAAATATAAAAAATGTTAAAACCTCACGGTCCGCTAGCCGATGCGGGTCCAGTCGATGGGCTCTTGGCCCTGCTGCGCCAGCAGGGCGTTGGTGCGGCTGAAGTGGTGGCAGCCGAAGAAGCCGCGGTAGGCCGACAGCGGCGAGGGGTGGGGGGCGGTGAGCACATGGTGCCGCTGCGGGTCGATGAGCTTGCGCTTGGCTATGGCGTAGCTGCCCCAGAGGAGGAAGACCAGGCCGCGGCGCTGCTCGGCGAGGGCCTGGATGGCGGCGTCGGTGAACTGCTCCCAGCCGTGGCGCTGGTGGCTGCCGGCCTGGTGGGCGCGCACGGTGAGGGTGGCGTTGAGCAGCAGCACCCCCTGCCGGGCCCAGCCCGTGAGGTCGCCGCGGCTGGTGGGAATCTGCGTGCCCAGGTCGTCGTTGATCTCCTTGATGATGTTCTGCAGCGACGGCGGTGCCTGCACCCCCTGCGGCACCGAGAAGCAGAGGCCCATGGCCTGGCCGGGCTCGTGATAGGGGTCCTGCCCCAGGATGACCACCTTCACGCGGTCGAACGGCGTGGCGTCGAAGGCCGCGAAGATCTTGCTGCCCGGCGGATAGCAGGTGTACTGCTGCCGTTCGGCCACTAGGAAATTCTTGAGCTCGGCGAAGTACGGAGCCTCAAACTGCGGCTTCAGCACCTCATACCAACTGGGATCTATCTTTACCATATTAGATTGTGTTATTGTGTTATTGTGTTATTGCGTTATTGCGTTAGTGTTTGACGCGTCAGCACTAACACATTCACGCACTAACACATTCACGCATTCAAAAACGAGTTGTATTTGCGTTCCTTGCCGATGAGGCTCTCGATGCCGTGGCCGGGGAGCACGCGGTAGTCGTCCGGCAGGGTCAGGATGCGGGTCTTGAGCTTCTCGATGAGGGTGGGATAGTCGCCGCCCGGCAGGTCGGTGCGGCCGATGCTGTAGTGGAACAGGGCGTCGCCCGTGAGCACCGCCTTCTCGCTCGGCACCACGAAGCAGAGGCTCCCCGGGCAATGGCCCGGCACGTAGCGGCACTCTATCGAGGTCGGAGGTTGGAGGT
>OCVV011067794.1_pt1 | contig 11552 bp, 12 predicted proteins | sample 1539721 | NCBI WGS metagenome assembly OCVV01 (sample SAMN02144230, study PRJEB22623) | gut metagenome | biome: sheep rumen | host: Ovis aries | place: New Zealand | reverse complement strand
TGATTTAAAAGAAATCATGGTATTTTGTAAATAACAAAAATGAGATGAACGCCTTAAAGAAAGGTGGTGAGAGAAAATGAGCTGGTGGGAAGAATTTATAAGATGGCTAGAAAAATGGATGCAATAATATTTGAAATATATAAGTAACAGTTTCTGTTGCTTATATATTTTTTTTATTGTATAATTATTATAATTGAGGTAAGAAGATGAATGTCAATACGATAAAATATTCTATAATAATAGAGCTAATCAAACTAATTTTTATGGAAATATGTACAGGATTAATTTTTTATAAAATTATAAATCATAAAATGAAAAAAATTGATGTTATTTATTTTATATTTATTATTTTTATTTCAATAATAGCCTTATACATAAGACATATAACAAATCATTTAGTTAGTTCGTTAGCTATGATACTTTTGATGAGTTATTTAAGTTCTAAAATCACCAAAATAGATTTAGGTGTAGCAATAGTAATTATTATAATTTCTCAGACTATTAATTATGTTTTTCTTTTTATAGAAATACTGATCATTTATATAATAAACAAATTAATAATAATAGGAAGTGATTATTATAACTTAATTATACTATTATTAATTCATTCTATCCTTTTTAGTGTTTTTTATAATACGAAACGAATAAAAAATGGAATAGCATGTTTTAATAGAAATAATAAAAACGATGTAATAGATATAACAATAATAAATGTAAGCATGATAATATTTTTTTCTATAATAGTTTTTTCTAATGGTAGCAAATATACTTATTTAACAAGTCAATTAATTATTGGATTTATAGGATTTTCTGTAGTATTATTTGTTACCATCAAAAAATCTATTGAAGCATACTACAAACAAAAACTCCTTATTCAAGATCTTAATGAAACAAAGAAAGAATTGGATGAAAAGAAAAATGAAATAAAAGAGCTTGAAGCGGAAAATTTAAAAATCAGTAAAAAGGCACATTCACTTGCACATAAACAAAAATCTTTAGAATTTAAAATTAATAAGATTTTAATGAATACAGAAAGTGCAGAAGAATTAGGGTTGAAAAATGAATTAAAAAACATATCTAATGAATTAATAAAAAGTTCAAAATTGCCAAAGTTAAATAAAACAGGAATATCTGAAATTGATGATATGTTTAATGTTATGCAGGAAGAATGTAGATTAAATGGAATAGATTTTGTCCTACAATTAAAAGGCAATATTTATCAAATGACAAATCATTATATTACTAAAGAGGAATTATCAATTTTACTTGCAGATCATATCAAAGATGCTATTATTGCTATTAATCATTCGGATAATATAAATAAAAGTATAATGGTTAGACTAGGTAAAATAGAAGATTGTTTTGCAGTTTATTTTTATGATTCAGGTGTGGAATTTCCAAAAGAAGTATTAAATAATTTAGGGAAAAAACCAATTACAACATATTCTGATGAAGGAGGTACTGGAATGGGATTTATGAATACTTTTGATTTACTAAATAAATATAATGCAAGTTTAATAATAGAGAGAATTGGAAGCCCATGTAAAGATAATTATACTAAAATAATAAAAATAAAATTTGATAATAAAAAAGAATTGATTATTTAACACTTTTGACCATGGTTTTATAAAGATATAAAAACTATGGTATTTTTTATACTCTAGGAAAGTCAAATTTTGTTATTTTTTGTCGAACGATTTCTCTTTACATATATCATAAAATGTGATATTATGTATACGGTTTATTTCAAATGGTTTGATTATTATGATTTATACAAATAAATTTGTGAATTTGATTAGTTTATTTTTAACAATTGTTATATTTTTTATTTTTTATTTTTTCTACAATAATTATAATATAGTTGAATCATCTGACATCATTAATATTATTGATGAAGAAGATAATAAAGAAGAAAACAATGAGCAAAAAAATGTGGAATTAGGAAATTGGTACATAGAAATTCCAATCATTAATTTAAGGGCTCCTATAGCAGAAGGAACAGATAGCAATACTTTGGATTTAAATGTTGGGCATTTTATAGATACAGCAATTGAAATGGGGAATATCGGACTAGCAGCACATAATAGAGGATATCAATATAATTATTTTCAAAATCTAAAAAAACTAAAAAAAGAGGATAGAATTATTTATACTCATAATGAGTTTAAAAAAGAATATGTTGTAAATGTAATAGAAATTATAGAAAATTCTAACTGGAATTATTTAAAAGAATCAGAAGAGAATAAAATAACCCTTATTACTTGTGTAGAAAATGAACCTAAATATAGAAGATGTATTCAAGCTGTTGAATTGTATTAACAATACAGTTTTTTAGAATATAATAATTCTTTCTTGAATAAAAATATAATAAAATTTTACCAAGAAAGGAGGATTCATCATTAATATAATTTTGATGATAAAACAATATATGAAAAAAAATAAGATAATAGTTTTAATTCTATTAATGGTATTGTTAATTATGGGATTAATTATTTATAAAATAAAGACTAAAAATTTAAAAAATGGAAATAATATAAGTAGTCAAGAAATCGTAGATTATATTTTAAGTATTAATTCATATAAATCAATAATTAATGTACAGGTAAATAGTAATAAAAATTCAAATAAATATATTATTGAACAGGAGTATAATACTGAAAATGGTAGTGTTCAAAAAGTGATAGAACCTGAAAACATTGCAGGAGTTAAAATATCATTAAAAGATAAATCATTAAAAATAGAAAATACAAATCTTAGTCTATCACAAATGTTTGAGAATTATCAAGGACTAGAAGATAATAGCCTAGATTTAATTAGTTTTATAGAAGACTATAAAACTAATGAGAAATCTATATTCGAAGAAAATGAAAATGAAGTTATATTAAAAACAAAAAATCATAGTAAAAATAGGTATAATCAGAATAAAGTATTGTACATAAATAAAGAAAATAAACTTCCTACAAAACTTATTGTTGAAGATGATAACAATAATACAACAATAAACATAAAATATAATAATATAGAAATATATTAAACAGTTTTTATTTTATGAAATGTAATGATAGAATTTATTACAAAATCTAAAATAAAGGAATAATCTACGAATAATTAGACTTTTAAAATATACTAATAGTAGGAGAGAACAATTATGCAAATAAAAAGAGGAGATATGTTTTATGCAGATTTAAGTCCTGTTGTAGGTTCTGAACAAGGTGGAATTAGGCCAGTTTTAATAATACAGAATGATTTGGGGAATAAATATAGTCCAACTGTAATAGCTGCAGCAATTACATCTCAAACAAACAAAACAAAACTCCCAACACACATAGAAATTGATGGAGAAGCACAAGGGCTAAAAAATAATTCAGTTATACTTGCTGAACAAATTAGAACAATTGATAAAAGCAGATTAAAGGAGAAAATAGGTCATATTAATGATAACAAAATAATAAATAAGATAAATAGTGCTTTAGGTGTGAGTTTTGGACTAGAAGAATAGGTAAAAATTAAAAGTTTAGAAATAATCTAAACTTTTAATTTTTTTATTATTTTTGCTTCATTGTATAAATTATCAATTTTTGTTTTTCTAAGTTCATATGCAGATTTATAATCATCCCAAATTTTATGAAAATTCTCAATATTTTCATTTTCTATAAAATATAATTTCATATATTCTAAAAAATAATTCTTTTTATCTTCAGTTTTTGCATTTATATATTTATTATATAATTTTTCGATTTTTTCAAATCGCTTAAGATTTTCAGATAAATAATCAACATAATCTTGACTACATGCAATCTCATAGTAAACATCATCTAATACTACTTTAATTAATGCTTTTACAATGGTAGGATTATTTTTTCCTAATTTTACACTATCAGCGATTTTTTGTAGAACTTCTGATGATTGAAGTTGATGATTAGGTTGAGCATTATCTATAAGAATTTTTATTGTATCTGAAATTCCAACATGTGATTTATATTGTCGTTTACTAACAATAGCATCATACTCATCTGCGACACGAATAATTTGCCCTTCATAAGGAATGTCTTTTTTTGTTAAACCTTGGGGATAACCAGTTCCATTAAGCGCTTCATGGTGATAATATGGACCAGCTGCATAAGGACGAAGTTTTAAATCTCTTATACACATCTTATAGCCAATTGTTGTATGAGTTTTTATTACTTCATATTCTTCATCTGTAAGTTTTCCTGGTTTTTGTAATATTTCTGGTGGTATAAATATTTTTCCAATATCATGTAGATATGCACAAATTGTACAATACTCTGTAAAACTTTTAGAACAATGTAAATATTCACATATTCTACATGTGATAGCTGCAACATTTTCACAATGTTTTCTTGTAAAAACATCTAATGAACCTAATGCATTTAATTGATCCTGCATAGTTTTATCTAGGTTATAAGATTTTAATGAAGTTCTATCATAAAAATCAAAGACTTCGTTTTTCATTTGAATAAGCTCCTTGTAATACTTTAATTAAATTGATTATATATTAAAAGAATATAAAATGCAATACATTGTTATTCAATATAATTAAAAAAATATAAAAATTATCATAACAATTGATAATAATTATTAAATATGATATTATTGGAAAAGATAATAAAAATAATAAAGGAAATTTATAATGAAATTAAGTTTTAACAATTATATAACTCAACTTTTAAATAATCCATATTTACTAATTATAACTATTTTAATGCTAAGTGTTATATTAGTTAATGGTTGGACAGATGCACCAAATGCAATAGCTACATGTGTATCAACAAGAAGTATAAGGCCTAAAAAGGCAATAATGATGGCAGCAATACTTAATTTTTTAGGTGTATTTACAATGACATTAATTAGTTCAACAGTAGTACAAACACTATATAATATTGCAAATTTTGGAGATAACAGTTCACACGCTCTAATTGCAATTTGTGCAGGCTTAGTTGCTATAGTACTATGGGCAGTTTTAGCTTGGCTTTTTGGTATACCTACAAGTGAAAGTCATGCATTAATAGCAGGAGTATCTGGAGCAGCAATAGCTATTCAAAAAGGTATATCTGGAATTAATGTGACTGAATGGAAAAAAGTAATATATGGTTTAATATTATCTGCTATTTTAGGTTTTGCATTTGGATTCTTTATTACAAAAATAATTGAAAAAATATGTAAAAATTTTGATAGAAGAAAAACAATACCTATATTCAAAAGATTTCAAGTGTTTAGTGGTGGAGCAATGGCATTTATGCATGGAGCTCAAGATGGGCAAAAATTTATAGGTATTTTTTTACTAGTTGTTTCACTAGCAAATGGAATTACAAATACACGGAAGTTTTGAAGTTCCAATTTGGTTAATGCTATTATGTTCTGCAACTATGACACTCGGGACATCTATTGGGGGATATAAAATAATAAAAACAGTTGGATTAAAAATGGTGAAACTTGAAGCATATCAAGGAGCCTCAGCAGATTTATCAGGAGCACTATGTTTGCTTTTATCAACTTTACTTGGAATTCCTGTAAGTACAACACAAGTTAAAACAACAGCAATAATGGGTGTTGGAGCATCAAGAAGTTTAAAAAATGTTAATTGGAAAATTGTAAAAAACATGTTTTTAGCGTGGATAATAACTTTCCCTGTATGTGGATTTTTAGGCTATTTAATGACTAAAATTTTTATTAATATATTTATATAAAACAATTAAATTAGGTATTATAAATATCTATTTTAAATTTGAACAAATGAGAACTTTGACACCAAACGGAATGATAAAACAGATATTTATAAAACTAGTAAAAAATATAAAAAAGAGGTATGTATGAAAAAGAAAGAATTAAATTATTTTGATGAATTTATAAAAAATGTGGATATTTGTTGTGAAATATCAAATATAATTAAACAACATTTAAATAGTTTTAAAAATGAAGATGCAAAAGAAATTGAAAATATAGTTCATAAATTAGAAAATGATGCAGATTTGAATTTGCATAATATAAAAAATTATTTGATAAAAGACTTTTTGCCACCTATTGAAAGAGAAGATATTGTTTTGTTAGTTAATAAAATTGATGATGTTGTTGATAATCTAGATGAGATAATAATAGATCTTAATATTTTTAATGTAAATTATTTAAGAGATGATTTCAAAGAGTTTGTTGAACTAATTTGTCAAATGAGTATAAAATTAAGAGATATTATGAATAGCTTCAAAGAAAGAAAAAAATATGAACAAATAATTAATATGATAATCGAGATTAATGGATTAGAAGAACAAGGAGATAAATTATACGAAAATTCAATAAAAAATCTATATAATACAGAACAAAATCCAGTAGAAATATTAAAATGGCATAATATTTATACAACACTAGAGGAGGCTATAGATTCTTTTGAATCTGTGGCGGATTGTATAGAAGAAATTATTATGAAAAATTTTTAATTCTTTTCCATACTATAAATTAGATTTTTTTAACGAAGAGGAGTTTATTAATGAATAAAAAGGATGTTGAAAAAAGAATTAATGAGCTTGTTGAAAAAACAACATATTACGCAAAAAAGTATTACGAAGAAGATAAGCCAGAAATAAGCGATTTTGAATATGATATGTTGATGCTAGAATTAAGAGAATTAGAAAGGCAGTTTCCAGAATTTGTAAAAAAGGAATCATATACACAACATGTTGGAGGAAATGTTAAATCAGGTTTTAGTAAAGTAGAGCATGAAATTCCGCTTTTAAGTATGCAAGATATATTTAATTTAGATGAGATAAAAGAATATGTTAATAAAATTCAAAAACAAGCAGAAGAAAATGATATTAAAAATAAAAGATTTGTAGTAGAAACAAAAATTGACGGATTAACAGCTTCTTTAGAATATAAAAATGGAGTATTTGTTAGAGGTTCTACTAGAGGAAATGGTTTAGTAGGAGAAGATGTAACTGAAAATTTAAAAACATTAAAAAACATACCAAAACAATTAACTGAAAATGTTGATATTATAGTGCGTGGAGAGGTTTTTATAAGCTCAAAAGATTTTGAAAAAATGAATTTGAAAAGAGAAGAAGAAGGATTAGAAACATTTGCTAATGCACGTAATGCAGCTGCAGGATCTCTAAGACAGTTAGATAGTAATATTACAAAAGCAAGGCCATTAGACATTTATGTATATAATATACAAAAAATAAATGGAAAAGAAATATTATCTCACTATGAAGCGTTAAATTATATGCAAAAATTAGGCTTTAATATTAATCCAATAAGAATATTATGTAACACTTTAGATGATGTTATTAGAGCTATTGATGAAATCGGAAAGAAAAGAGACACACTAACATTTGGAATAGATGGGGCTGTTATAAAAGTAGATGATTTAAAATACAGAGAAATTTTAGGAACAACAGCTAAAAATCCGAGATGGCAAATTGCATATAAATATCCCCCAGAACAAAAAGAAACAATATTAGAAGATATTGTTTGTAATGTTGGTAGAACAGGGGTAATAACACCACTTGCAATATTAAAACCAGTACAAGTTGCTGGTTCAACAATTTCAAAAACAACCTTACACAATGAAGATTTTATTAAAGATAAAGATTTAAAAATAGGAGATACAGTTGTAATTCAAAAAGCTGGAGATGTTATTCCTGAAATTGTTAAAGCGCTAAAAGAAAAGAGAACAGGACAGGAAAAAAGTTTTAAGATGCCAGAAAAATGTCCTGTATGTGGTGCCAAAACAATAAGATATGAAGGAGAAGCGGCAATTAGATGTTCAGGTACAGAATGTCCTGCAAAATTATATAGAAATTTAGTCCATTTTGTTTCAAGAGAAGCTATGAATATCGATGGACTGGGAGAGAATATAATTGATCAATTATTAAGTAAAAAATTGATTTATAATATAGCTGATATTTATAAATTATCTTTTGAAGAAATTGCATCTTTAAAAAAGAATGGAACTAAATTTGCTGAGAATTTAATAAATGCAATAGAAAATAGTAAAAAAAATGATTTATATAAATTAATAACAGCTTTTGGAATAAATCATATTGGAGCAAAAGCTTCAAAAATATTAGCTAAAAAGTATAAAGATATTGACAATTTATCTAAAGCTAGTTTTGAAGAATTATCAGAAATAGAAGATATTGGTCCAATAATGGCAAAAAGCATAGTTGAGTTTTTTAAAGAAGAACAAACTAAGGACTTAATTGAAAGGTTAAAACAAGCAGGTGTTAATACAAAAAGTTTAAAAAAAGAAGAAGTTGATCAAAAATTCGATGGATTAACATTTGTACTAACTGGAAGTTTAACAAAATATACAAGACAAGAAGCATCAGATATAATAGAAAAACATGGGGGGAAAGTATCAGGGTCTGTGTCTAAAAAAACAGATTATCTTTTAGCAGGAGAGGATGCAGGTAGTAAATTAACTAAAGCCCAAAGTTTAGGAGTAAAAATAATTTCAGAAAAAGAGTTTGAAGAGATGGTTTAATTTTTTATTTGGGGACAATTCTCAAATGAAAAAAATCAAATTTATGTTTGACAAAATAAAATTTGTATGATAATATTATTGCAAATATATTTTACGAGGAAAGAATAGTTTAAAAGATTAATTCTTTTATAAACTTATGAGAGCCTGTAAGAAAGGGATGGATTTGCTATGAGAAAGAAAAAAGAAGAACTAAATAAAAGAGAAAAAGCAATTTTAAAATTTATTGAAAAAAAGATTAAAGAAGATGGATATCCACCATCAGTTAGAGAAATTGGAAAGGCAGTTGGATTAAGCTCAACAGCAACAGTACATGGGTATTTGGCAAAATTAAGAAGTAAAGGATATATCAAAAAAGAAGATAAAAAAGGTAGAACATTAAAACTATTAAAAGGTGGAAATGGTATGCCTGTTGAAAACACACAAAAGAATTTCTATTCTCAAAAAGAATTAATAGATGTTCCTTTAGTTGGAAAAATAACTGCAGGAATGCCAATTTTAGCAGTTGAAAATGTGACAGATACATTCCCAATTCCAATAGATTTTGTTGGAAATTCAGAATCTTTTATGCTTACAGTTAGAGGAGAAAGCATGATAGAAGCTGGAATTCTTGATGGTGACTTTATTTTAGTTAGAAAGCAACCAGATGCAATGAATGGAGAAATTGTTGTTGCATTAATTGAAGATGAAGCAACAGTTAAAACTTTCTATAAAGAAAAAGATCATATTCGTTTACAACCAGAAAATTCTACTATGGATCCAATAATAGTTCCAGATTGTAATATTTTAGGAAAAGTTATAGGTGTATTTAGAAGAATGTAGGAGAAAAATAAATGCCACAAAAAATAATAAAAAAAACTAAGAATAATAAAAAAAGAAAACACAATAACAAAGGCTACAAAAAAATAGTCTTTGTTATTGTGTTAATTTTATTATTAATTATTACTATAAAAAATAAGCCAATAAAGAAAAATAATGAAATAACACAAATAGTTTTAAATAATGAAAATATCACTAACAAATTAGTAAGCCCTATTATTTTTGAAAATAACCAAATATATATGAGCTATGAAGATATTAAACAGTTTTTTGATGAAACACTTTATACTGAAGAAGACACAGGTTGTATTATAACAACTAGTGATAGAAAATTAGCTATTATAAAAAAAGATGACCAAACTATGAGAGTTAATAATTCAAATGTAGATGTTAAAAACATTATTATTGAACAAGATAACAAAATTTATATAGCAATTTCTGAATTAACAATTGTTTATAATTTTGAAATAGAAAAAATAGAAAAGACAAATATTATTACAATTGATATGCTTAATAAAAAATCTGTAAAAGCATATGCCAATAAAAACATTAAAATAAAAGAAGATAAAGGTGTTATATCTAAAGCAATTGATGAGGTAAAAAAAGGAAATTGGTTATTTTTTATAAATGATGAAAACGGGTATGCTAAAGTTAGAACACAAGATGGAATTATAGGATATGTAAAAGATAAATATTTAAGTAATTACATTAATGTTAGAGAAGATTTAGAAATTGAAGATAAGAATTTCAAAGAAGAAAATTCAATTAATAGGGACATTACAAATGATGATATTTCTACTTATGAAAAAAGACAAAAAATTATTGATTTAATATTGCATGAAGCAATAAAAAATGATAAGATGTATGTACAAATTTCATATAATGGAGAAGCAAACATATTCTATGAAAGATTTAAAATAGAAGTTGTTCCAATTCTCAAAGAATGTGGAATAGAAATAAAAATTTGATAGAGGAAACTAAGATGAATAAAAAAGTTTATATTATTTTAGGTGTTATATTTGCAATTGTTTTAATTGGGGTTATTTCAGTTTTTGCATGGTACAAAATTGGTACTACAGCTCCTAAGAATGAGGTCAATAAAGAAATAGTAGTTGAAATAAAAAGTGGTACAAGTACTTCAGAAATTGTAAAAACGTTAAAATCAAATAATGTAATTAGAAATGAGTTAGTTGCAAAAATGTATATTAAATTACATAAAGTAAAAGGATTACAAGCAGGAAAGTATTTATTTAATGGAAATGATTCTTTGAGTGTAGTAATAGATACGATATCTTCTGGGAAAGTAATGGATGAAACTGTAACAATCACTTTTAAAGAAGGAAAAAATATGCGTTATATTGCGTCTACAATAGCAGAAAAAACAAATAATACACCAAATGATGTATATAATTTACTAAAAGATAAAGATTATATTACATCATTAATAGATAAATATTGGTTTTTATCAAAAACTATACAAAATGAAAATATTTATTATCCTCTAGAGGGGTATTTATATCCTGATACATACAGCTTTGAAAATAAAGATGTTGATGTTAAAACAATTTTTGAAAAAATGTTAGATCAAATGAGTAAGGTATTATCTAAATATAAAAAAGAAGGACAAGATGCTCAAAATGGAGAGACAAACAAAAACATAACTGTACATCAATTATTAACAATAGCTTCTATTATTGAACTTGAAGGTAATAAGAGTGAAGATAGAGCTAAAATAGCATGTGTTATTTATAATAGGATTAAATCTAATATGTCTTTAGGAAGTGATGTTACAACATATTATGGAATTCGAGTAGATATGGGAGACAGAGATTTATATGCTAAAGAAATAAATACTTATAATGCGTATAATACTAGAGGGCCAAATATGAATGGCAAATTGCCAGTGGGTCCAATTGCAAATCCTTCAGAGGAATCTATTACTGCTGCTTTAAATCCAGTTAATGAAAAATACTTATATTTTGTTGCAGATAAAAATGGTGATATTTATTTTTCAAATACTTATGAAGAACATCAAAATACCATAAACACTTTAAAGAAAAAGGGTTTATGGTTTGAGTATGAGAATTGATAGTTATTATTAATACTAAATATATTGTAAAATACAGAATAAATAAGAATCAGCCATATAAATATATATTTTAGAATGAAGTGCGTAAGGCGAGCAACCGGAGCGTAAGCGTAGGGCGACTGGAGCAATTGACATATATAGTTTAAT
>OCVV011330894.1_pt1 | contig 11553 bp, 16 predicted proteins | sample 1539721 | NCBI WGS metagenome assembly OCVV01 (sample SAMN02144230, study PRJEB22623) | gut metagenome | biome: sheep rumen | host: Ovis aries | place: New Zealand | reverse complement strand
CCACAAACTGCTTTTGCATAACATCAGAAACATGATATGTTTCGATACTATATAACTAGATTTTATAACATTTGCATGACAATTTCTCATATCAATTTTATAAATTTCATTTTTTCCTTTCTACCCCGTATAGAAATCGTAAATCATTCCTCCATAACGAGAATAGGAAGACTATCTTAAAATGATTTTTAACATCTTGTTGAAGAACAAGAACGCCAGAATGACAGCCAAAATGTCAAATAAACCTTGCGCGCACGAAATATATATATAAAATATATATAAGACTTTGTTGTTTTTTTAGGGGTCGAAGTATATAATATGCCTACATGCGTTTTTTGTGCGCATTAATTACATTGTTATTTAGGAGGGAATAAACCTATGAAACGTACTTATCAGCCAAGCAAAATCAAGAGAGCTCATACCTGTGGCTTCAGAGCCAGAATGGCTACCAAGAACGGTAGAAAAGTCTTAGCCAGAAGAAGAGCTAAGGGTAGAGCTCATTTAACTCAGGCCTAATACCTGAGTTCTTTTTCGGTTGCAACAATGGAAAAAGAATATCGTTTAAAGAAGTCTCAGGATTTCAAAACAGTACTAGACCAAAGACATTGCGCCGGAAAGAATTCGTCCGTTTCGGTATTCTATGCTGAAAACAACGACTTACACGCACGCATTGGCATTTCCGTATCCAACAAAATCGGAAATGCTGTGACACGCGTAAGAGTCAGAAGACAAATTCGGGCTCAGATCAACCTCACAGATGTCCTTTCCAAGCCTTATGATATCGTCATTATTGCTCGTTCAGGTTATCTAGAAAAGACATTTCAGGAAAATACTGAAATTTTAAAAAAGTTTTTCTTACGACTGGGCTCTCCACTAAAAGGGGAAAAGCATGAGAAATAATTCGAACAGATTATTCAAACGTCTGATGGTTCTCTTTGCTGGAATCATCGGTGTTTTTGGTTTGTCTAGTTGTACTAAGACATTCACCACCGTTCAAGACCAAGCCAACCAGCTTTTTGCTTACTATGGCAATTTATATAGCGAAAGTGTCGACTTAGAAGAAGACACTACCGGTTATAGCAACACTTCCTTACAGAACACCAACCGTGAAGCTTTATTCAATAGTCTTACTGAAAACCAGGGCTATTCCACCATCGACAAGAAATTCCTCAACTACATGAACGCTCGTGTAGAAGATGAAACCAATGAGACTTATGTCTTATGGACTGATGGTTCCTTAGCCAAGGAAAACGATGAAACAGCTAAGCAGATTGCTCAGCATGTCGCCATCTATGCCGGTTTAAATGATGAGACCAACAAAGTTGATACTTTGTTTGCCAATCTTGATTCCTGGTATAAGTTAGCCGTCAATGGTGAAGACTACGTCGCCAAAGATGGTACAACCTACGAAGCTCCAGGTGTCTTGTATTCTCCAAGTGCTGGTTATATCGCCAAGTTGAAGAACAACTTAATCACCAAGGTTTCTACCTTGCGTGCCGGTTATTCTCCAGAAAGCAGAAACTTCACCCACGGCGGTTCTACCGTCTACATCGAAGGAAAGACCTGGGGTCAGGCCTTTGCCGAATATGGTTTCCTTGAAGGCTTATTCGTCTATCCATTCGGTTGGCTTGTCCATCAGATTTCCACCGTCGATTTATCTAACGGATGGTGGCAGATTCTTGCGATCGTCGTCATCACCGTCTTAGCTCGTTCTTTGACTGTTGTCTCTACCTACATCCAGACCAAGACTCAGGCCAAGCAGCAAAGAATCCAGCCATTACTCAATCAGTTACAAAAGAAATATCCAAACTCTCAGACTGATCTAGACCAGCGTCGTGCCTTGGCTATGGAACAGTCTCAGATCATGAAGAGAAACAAGGTTCATCCACTTCTTCCAATGCTCTTCTTGATCTTACAATTCCCACTCTTCCTCTGTGTCTGGGCCTCCTTACAGGACAGTGCGGCCTTAGCCTCAGGTAATTGGTTGGGATTGTCCTTAACAACGGTTGTCAGTACTTGCTTCACTAATTTCTCTACCACCAATGGTGCTTTGACAGGTGTCTTCATCTTCATCCTCATGACCGTTGCTAACATCTTAGCTAGTGCAACATCTCTGTTCTTCAATACCTGGAGAACCAAGAACTTCGGTACCGTCGCCACCCAGATGGGTCCTGATGGTAAACCAGTCGATCCAAACAAGTCCATGAAGTGGATGACCATCATCATGTCCGTCTTCATCGTCTTCATGGGTTGGAACTTACCTGCCGGTATGGGTATCTACTGGTTATTAGGTTCTCTCATTTCTATCTTCCAAACTCTCATCATGGAACTCATCCAGACCAGAAATCGTCACAAATTTGCGGAAAATACTGGTGATGGTTCCACACTTGCCGCTGTCAGAAGAAGCAAACACCACTCTTCTACCAAAGCTGAAGCTGATAAAAAGGCCAGTAAGAAGAACAAATCTGATAAGCCAATGTGGAGGTAAAAACCTATGAATAAATATGAAGGAAAAACTGAAGAAGAAGCCGTAAAAGCTGCCTGTGCCGACTTAGGCATCGCTGATCCAAAGACCTTGAATTATCAGGTCATCTCTGTCAAAAAGACTTTGTTCAGCAAGACAGTTACCATCGGTATCTACAGCATCAACGACGTCATCGTCTTTGCTGATGACTACATCAAACGTTGCTTACGCGCCTTAGGTTTAGAAGGTTCTACGGAAGCCAAGTACGAAGATGGTGTCATCAAGCTCAACATCGTCACTGCCAAGAACAAGAATGTCATCGGTAGAAATGGTGACACGCTCCGTTCCATCAACGAATTGACTCGCTCTGCCTGCTTCAATCGTTTCGGCGGTCACTATCGCATTCTTCTCAACTGCGACGGTTACAAGGAAGTCAAATATTCCAAGTTTGCTTCTGTCGCCAGAAGATATGCCAGAGATGTTCAGCGCACCCATGAGACCATCATCCTTGATCCAATGACTTCTGATGAAAGAAGAATCATTCATCAGGCCTTGGCTGACATGCCAAACATCAAGACTCAGTCCTTAGGCACTGGTCACAAGAGACATGTCACCATTCAGTATGTCGCTGATGGTGTCAAAGTTCCAGCTGACGAAGAATAATCAAACTTACTAAGAGGCTCAAACGAGCCTCTTTTCTTTTATCTTGATAAGAACCAAAAAGGGATTGCCAATCAAGGCAATCCCTTATTTTGAATCAAACTGATTATTCCGCCTTTGCAGCTAACTGAGCTGCCATGTTAGAAACAAAGTTACCCTTATCAAGTTTGACAACGTCAGCGATGACAGAAGCGATAGATTTCGAATTTGCAGCGCCATGAGCCTTAAAGACAACCTTCTTGGCACCAAGAACAATGGCACCACCAAGTTCGTTGTAGGCAAACATGTTGTAAAGCATATTGGCAGTCTTTTCATCACCATTCATCTGAGCAATCTTCATGCCGATGAGGCCAACTGCTTCCGCATTCTTCAAGATCAAGTTACCGGAGAAACCATCACAAGCGACGACATCGCACTTATCGAGGAAGACATCGCTACCTTCGATGTTACCGATGAAGTTGAGGTTGGATTCTTTAAAGAGAGTAAAGGCAGCTTTACGAATAGAGTCGCCCTTAGTTTCTTCTTTACCGACATTCATCAAGCCGACACGCGGAGATTCAATTCCACAATAAGACTTCATCAAGGCAGTGCCAAGCTGAGCAAACTGGAATAACTTATCTTCTCTGATTTCGATATTGGCACCACAATCAACCAAGCAGACATTTCTCTGTTTGATATTTAAGAGCATGGCGGCTAAGGCTGGGAAGGCAACACCTTCCAAAAGTCCGATATGTCTGATAGAAGAGACAAGTAACATGCCCGTTGGGCCAGCAGAGACAACACCAGCGACATCGTCATGATCTCTTGCGTAATCAAAAGCATCGACCATAGAGCAATGACCTTTAAAGCGAAGCATAGCCATGACATCATGAATGGATGGATCCAAAGGAAGAGAATCGATGATGATGTAATCCTGAGGATTTTCACCATTCTCATTCAATGTCTTCTCGATATCCGCCTGGATACCGACAAGGACCAATTGATAATCCGGATTTTGTTTTCTTGCAGCAATGGCACCGAGAATCAAGACGCTTGCATCCTGATCTGCGCCAAGCGTATCAATGACAATTTTTCTCATTAGTTGATACCTACTAACAAATCATAGACGTCCTGCTTACCTTCATAAGCACCGACTTCGAGATTTGGATATTTTTCTCTGATATGATTGGCAATCTCATCAGCCTGAGTGGCGTTGAGACTCTTGCCATAGAAGAAGAACAGGGTTTCTTTATCTTCAATACCATCAACATGGCTAAGCATATCATCAACGGCATCCATCAAGGATTCATCACAACCGACAAGCTTACCATTGACGCCCTGGATATAGTGACCTTTGATGCATTCCACACCATCAGCCGAAGTGTCTCTGACCGCTTTGCAGATGAAGCCAGAAGTGATCCATTCGTTTTCTTCTTTCATGGACTGGTAGCATTCATCGACACTTTCTTCATCACCCATGATCATGCTTAAGCAAGCATAACCTGCCGGGATGGTCTTGGTCTCCAAGACCTTGACGTTGCTATCCTTGTATAATTCGGCAGCCTGATGCGCAGCCATAAGAATATTGGATTCATCTGGTAAGACGATGATATCATCCGCATTGGCTTCCTTAAAGGCGTCAATTAATTCAGCGCTGGAAGTGTTCATGGTGCTACCACCGTTGATGACGACATCACTGCCGAGATCCTTGAACATCTGGATGATGCCTTCACCCTGAGCGATAGAGACAACAGCATACTTCTTTCTGGTCTGCTGTTTTCTTTCTTTCGCATCGTTGACGTTCTTGTTCTGAAGGGTCATGTTTTCCATCTTGAAGGTCAGGAATTCACCAAAACGCTGAGCGTATTCGATGACTTCATATGGCTTCTTGGTATGGATATGAACCTTGACGATTGTACCGTTCTGGAAACAGACGATGGAATTGCCGTGTTCGTGTAAGTAAGCGATGAAAGCCTGTAAATCGAAATTGGCAAGATCAATCTTGGCAGTCTGTAACTGTAAAAGGAATTCCGTGCAATAGCCGTATTCCAAAATGGAATCCTGGTTGAAAAGAGAAAAATCATAAGTAGGAAGCATGGAAGAACCTTCGTGGGTAGGTGCTTCTTCTACAGAGTCGCTTTCACCAGTGAAGAACTGTAAGAAGCCTTCAAAGATGGTAAGCAAACCTTTACCACCAGAATCGACAACACCAGATTCTTTCAAGATAGGAAGAAGGTTTGGTGTGTTATCAAGAGAAATCTTCATGGACTGAACGACCATGGAGAAGAAAGACATGAAAGAGATTGTCTTGTAATCAATTGTGTTACGAATCGATTCAATACCTTCTCTGGCAACCGTAAGAATTGTACCTTCAGCTGGTTCGTCCACCGCCATATAGGCGATCTGGTAAGCCTGGACCATAGCTAAGGCAAATTCAAAGACATTGACTTCTTTTTTACCTTCTAGGCCCTTGGCTAAACCATTGAAATAACGAGAGGAAAGAACACCTGAATTACCTCTGGCACCTAAAAGCATACCAGTAGATAAGTCTTCAGCAACTTTCGAAATATCTTCGTTTTCCTTGATCTGATGAAGACCATTGGCAAGAGTGAGTCTCATGTTGGTGCCTGTATCACCATCGGGAACAGGGAAGACATTCAAATCGTTAATGGCCTGGTAGTGTGCGGAAAGATTATTGAAACCACACTGAACAATCTGCTGAAAAAGAATGCCGTTAATTACTTTGCAATCCATAATCGACTACTCACCTAAGATGGTGACCTCTTTACCGTAGAAATATGCGATGATAGTCTGAGGACCACAAGATGCGCCGAGGATTGGACCAAGAGGATTCATGAAGTATCTGGCAAACTTAACACCCTTTGCTTCAATCATGGAAATAATGGCCTTAGCATCTTCTTCACAGTCAGCGTTATCGATAGCCAACCAATGCTTTTCTGGTTCGACAGCATTGTCGACGACAGACTGAGCAATTTCTTCTAAGGCAGCTTTTCTGCCGCGAACTTTCTTATAGGCATAGTTGTTACCCTTGACATCAGAGATGATGATTGGCTTGATACCGATGATGTTACCAAAGAAAGCAGCACCAGCTTTGACTCTACCGGCATTCTTTAAATAAGTTAAGGTACCGACAGTAGCGAACTGGTTATATTTGAGTTTATCTCTTTCGGTGATGGCAGCAACTTCATCGATGGACTTGCCTTCTTTTCTTAAAAGGCTAGCCTGGATACCCATGAAGCCCTGACCCATACCGGAGTTGAGAGCATCGATGACGATAATCTTGGCATCTGGTCTCTGTTCCATGATTTCCTTGGCAACCTTAGCGCCGAGTTTGACAGAACCGGATAAAGCAGAAGAACAACCGATATATAAAACATCCATACCCTTATCAAGGTATTCGTTGAACTTCGTCTTATATTCATCTTCGGTGACCAACTGAGTGTATGGTCTCTTACCCTTCGACATGATGTCGTAGAATTCTTTTGGCGACATATCTGGCCAGGATAAGTCAGCAGCATAAACCTTGTCATCCAAAGAGACACCCATCTTGCAATAATCCAAATCGAATTCTTTTAAGTTTTCGACGGTGAGGTTGCAAGTGGAGTCGAGCAAAATAGCGTAATTTCTCATATTATTCCTCCTAGCGGAATCGCTCTTCCTATTATATAAGATTAAACTGATTTAACAAAATATATTTATATATAAATATACGTTTCACGTAATTATTTTCGAAAAAATCGAAATGTTACCGCTTAAAAGAGTTGAAACCAAACAATCCCAAAACCAGTAAAATACCACTGATGATGGTGATGATCAAACCCAAAGTCTGGTAATCAGGAAGCAGAGCTAATCCAACCCATAAAGCAGAGAAAGCCAATACTGTAAAAAGACAAAGCAAGGTCAGTTTACCATTGCTTAACTTAGAATGACTTTTCTTTAACGAATCAGTATCATTATTTCTTTCTACCATAATCATTCCCTCAATTAAAGAACCCAAACAAATAAAGCTAACATCACCAACACCGATAGCTGGCAAAGCAAACCGAAATAAATGGTGATAGAGAAATACTTCTTCTCAGTCTTATGATGCGAGATAATGCGTCCTAAAAGTGCACCTAAAGCACCATTAAGCACAGCTAGACTAAGCAAAGTTTTTTCTTTGATTCTTAGCGTTCCCCTCATTGCCAACTTCTTGTCACGTAAAAAAGCGACAAAGGCGGCAACAGACATTACCACCAAGAGAAATCCATCGATGAGAAGTAACCACATGTGATAAGTAAACATTCATATACTCCTTTTTCTCTATCCTACAAATATAGGCCGCTTTTTGCGGCCTATATCACTCTCAATAATAATAGAACATCTCCGTCTGGAACGATCCAAGAAGTCCCACTTTCTGTTTGACCTTCATGATCAGATGAAGTTCATATTGCTCATCTTCTCGAGGAATGATTTCAAACAGACAATAATATTTGCGATCAGCTTTGTAAACCAAAGCGACACGACCTTTGGAGACAACGGCTTTCTCCATATTGACGGTTTCAAATTCCACGACTTCAAAATTATATTCATGACCACCATGAATATCGGCAGATTTGATATCCTTTGGTGTCAAAACATAACTGGTCATCATCTCTTTACCGCGAAGGTATTTCTTTTCTACCTCTTTGGTATTGATGCCAAAAGAATTGTCGGGTTTAAAGAACTTACTCGACTTTTCACATCTACGCCACAGATAGTCTACAATGTTTTCGCTGCTGAATAGGTTAGTTCTGGTTTCATAAAGATTTTCATCATACTGTCCCATAACTTATTTCCTCTTATTTGTATTATATCAAAATTTCTATTTTGCGTTTAGAATCTTTGAATAAAGATGTTTTTCTTCGCTGGAAACGATTGATTTTTCCTTAGTTTTTAGATGTTTAGCCCATCTATTTCATATATAATAAATGAGAACTTTTTCTAAAAGAAATATGTAAACTACAGGAGGAACAGATATGTCCAAAGCAGACAAAATATTCATTGACAATATGAACGACATTCTTACCAACGGCGTTTGGGATACGTCTTATCCGGTAAGACCACATTGGGAGGATGGAACTCCAGCTCACACCATCAAGAAATTTGGTATCGTCAATCGCTACAATCTCGCGGAAGAACTTCCTATTCTCACCATCAGAAAGACCGCCTTTACCAACTGTCTTGATGAACTGTTATGGATCTGGCAGAAGAAATCCAACAATGTGCACGACTTAAACTCTCATATCTGGGATTCCTGGGCCGATGAAACTGGTTCTATCGGTAAAGCCTATGGTTATCAGTTAGGTAAGAAGGCCATCTATGCCGAAGGAGAATTCGACCAGGTCGACCGCGTCTTGTACGACTTGAAGAATAATCCTCATTCCAGAAGAATCATGACCAACATCTATAACTTTGAAGACCTTCATGAAATGCACTTATATCCTTGTGCCTATTCCATGACCTTCAACGTCGCTGGTGATAAACTTAACGGTATCCTCAACCAGCGTTCTAATGATATGCTTACTGCCAACAACTGGAACGTTTTGCAGTATTCCTTGTTGATTATGATGTTTGCTCAGGTCTCTGGCTTAAAGCCCGGCGAACTTGTTCATGTCATCTCTGATGCTCACATCTATGATAGACATGTCGACTTAGTCAAAGAAGTCATCGCCAAGCCACAGCATAAGGCTCCTACCTTAAAGATCAATCCAAACATCAAGAACTTCTATGACTTCAGAGTAGAAGACTTTGAATTAGTCGATTATGAATATGAAAAATTAGGCAAGAAAATCCCGGTAGCCATCTAACATGTTAAGAGCCATTTTACACGCAGATTCCCAATGGGGAATCGGTAAGAAGAACGATCTGATGTTCTCTCTTCCCAAAGATATGAAATTCTTCCGTACCACCACCAAAGGTCATACTGTGGCCATGGGTGAAAACACTTTGATTTCCTTTCCTAATTCTCAACCATTAAAAAATCGTACCAACATCGTCCTATCACAAGACGAAACACATAACTACGAAGGAGTTGTTAACGTTCATTCTTTTGATGAATTCTTGAAAACAATCAAGGAATATATGAAAAAAGATGACGTCTATATCATCGGTGGCGCTTCGATTTATCGCCAGATGGTGCCGTATTGTGACGAAGTCTTATTGACCAAGGTAAAAGCCGATGGAAAAGCAGAAGTCTTCTTCCCTAACCTTGACGAAGATCCAAATTATGAAATGACTTATGCCTCAAAGGAAGAAGAAGATAACGGATTGATGATTCAGTTCACCACCTACACAAATAAGAATCCATTAAAACTATAAAAGAAGAGGTTAGTGCCACAAGCACTAACCCTTTTTAATCTTTGATTTGCCAGTCAATCATTTCCACACCACTTTCAAGCAGATACTGATTGACCATTTTGAAACAATCAGAATGGAAGAAGCCTCTCGATGCACTTAACGGACTTGGATGTGCAGTATGAACAATGTTGGCCTTTGGATTATGAATCAAGTCTTGTTTCTTTAAGGCGTAATTGCCCCATAAGAGATAGACGATAGGTTGATCTAACCTATCCAGGCAAGAAATGACGTCATCCGTAAAGGTTGTCCACCCGAGTTTGGAATGGGAATTAGCTTGTCCTTCCTTGACGGTCAAAGAAGCGTTGAGAAGCAAGACACCCTGTCTTGCCCAGGCTTCTAATCCACCATTATGAAGCGGACGCGGATATCCGTATTCCAGGTTCAGTTCTTTATAAATATTGATCAGCGACTTTGGTAAGATGACGCCTTCTGAGACAGAAAAGGCTAGACCATTAGCCTGATATTCCTCATGATAGGGATCCTGGCCTAGGATGACGACTTTGACCTCTTCAGGTCTAGTCAATGAAAAAGCGCGGAACACCTGATCATAAGGTGGATATACTTTCTCCCTTTCATAACTAGCAGCAACCGCATCAATAAGATTCTGATAATATGGTTTTTCGATTTCTTCTTTTAGCAAGTCCTTCCAGGCTTCTGGGAAGGTTTCCAGTGCTTTTTTAATCTCTGTCTTCGTCATCGTCATGTTCTCTTTCTTCAGGATGACTGGCATAGTACTGATTTCTCTTTTGAATAAACATAGAGATATCCTTGACCATAGAATAGCCAAGTACCAATACAGCTGCCACAGCAATGAAAATGGCAACCAGAGCATAAATAGCCCAGTCGTAGAGAACGTTGATGACAATGCTGGTAGCCAATATGACAAGCGAGACTAAGAAAAGCCAAACGGAAGGATGTTCATCTAATCTGAATTTCATAACAAATACCTCAAGATAGAACTATTATAAATGAAAAGGACCAGTCTTGCGACTGGTCAGTTTAATCTTTGAACCATTCAGATTTGATGAACTTCATGGTCTGTTCCAAATCTTCATCTTCAATGGCGGCAATGGCGAATAGATAAGATGGCATAGGAAGAGCTTTTTCTAAATCAAATTCTACTTGATCACCAACTTCACCATGGCCTTTGACGATATAATAACGATTGTTGTTAAGGACAAGAAGTTTATCGTCTTTGACAACTAAGATTTCACCGATTTTCATTTGTATACCTCCTTGGGTTGGTTTACTATAAAAGGAGATTATCACATTTTCCTATTTGATAGTGCTCTCATGCTTTTTCTTAATGTCATCTAGCAAATAATGTCAGTTTTTCGATAAAATTTTCAACATTTTTCTGCTTTTCCTTAAAATTTCGCACGTTCGAAAACTTTAAAAATGCATTCCTCAAGACAAGAAAATGTGTCATAATTCTTATTGAAAGATATGGAGGAATAATTATGGCATTATTGCAAATAAGAGTTGACGAAGAGCTGAAGAACCAGGCCAATGCAATCTATAATGAATTAGGAATTGATTTATCTACTGCCGTAAGAATGTTTTTAAAGAAAAGCGTTTTAGAAGGAGGCATCCCTTTTGATACTAAAGTTGATTCCTTGACGCTAAGCACAATTTTATCCGTTGATAAGATGAGAACCACATCTGAAAGCAATGGAAACTCTGAAATGAGTTTAGATGAAATTAATGAAGAGATAAAAGCAGCAAGAAAAGAGAGAAAAAACAGAAGATGAAATATTATGCTGTGATTGACATACAATGGAGGCATTTCTAATCACCGGAAATATCAAACATTATCCGATAAGAAACTATATTGTAACGCCAAAACAAATGATTGATATTATCAGTTCAAGACCAATTAATCCGAAATTAAGATATATTTTACCAAGTCATCGTTTGTAATAACCTCAACCATATTTTTATCCAGCCTCTTTATGAGAAAGGAGTTCACCTGTTCTTATGAGCAATAAACTATGTGTCGTCTTTCCCGGTCGCAGATATTCTTGTGATCGTTCCTTGCTTTATTATCCCAG
>OCVV011358503.1_pt1 | contig 11555 bp, 7 predicted proteins | sample 1539721 | NCBI WGS metagenome assembly OCVV01 (sample SAMN02144230, study PRJEB22623) | gut metagenome | biome: sheep rumen | host: Ovis aries | place: New Zealand | reverse complement strand
TGATCCGGACTCCGCCTGCAGAGGAAGCCTCTCGACCATTCTTGTCTGCCCGGCTTCCGGTGATCCGAACTCCGCCTGCAGAGGAAGCCTCTCGACCATTCTTGTCTGCCCGGCTTCCGGTGATCCGAACTCCGCCTGCAGAGGAAGCCTCAGCCTTCTCATCCGAATCCTTCATGAAAAAAATACCGTCCGCGCGCCCCTCCAGCCGCAGAACAGCTCCTCCCGCAGGCACATCCATGCGCAGCGGAACCTCCGCCCGGTAACCGTCCCCCGCCTTTTTCTGGAGTGCCCGGTGGATCCTTGCCCCTTCCAGCATGGCCGCCTCGGAAGATGGTCCGGTCTGCGTGCTCAGCGACCCGCTCCGCAGCAGGAACTCGACGAGACTGCGCACCGATATTCGAATGATGTTATCTTGATTCTCCATTGTGCAGGTGCCTCTTTACGGATTGAACAGCCGTTTCTTATCAAAACATTATAGCACACCCTGCAAGCACAGCCTCCTGAAGAGCCATGCTCAACAATTTCAACGATTTCCTCCTGCGCTGCTTAATTGATTTCTTTTAAACCGCTTAACTCAAGCCGCTCAGCTAATCACTTCATTGTTTTCTTTAATAAGCTACTGAATCAATTACCTCGTAACGCTGATTAACTGTTTTCTGTATAAGCTGCTTAGTTAATCACCTCATACCACTGATTAAATATTTTCCTTAATAAGCCGCTTATAAGCCGCTTATTTATGAAAGCAGAATGCTTCGTGTTTCAGACCGCAGCACAGTAACATCATAACCGTTTTTTGTATTCCTGTATACAAAATCTATTGCATTTTTTAACAGAATGTTGTTAACTATATACATCTGTGCAAAAGAACAGGCAGGGACCGGTCCCATTCGCACCGGGAATTGGTTTTTCCCTGCACGAAGCACATAGTTGAGGAGGAAGATAATGAAAAACCCGATGATTCCCGACGATTACCATTCCGCGTTAAATCTGCACGACACGCAGGTGGGCATCAAGACTGTCAAGGACTTTTTCCAGGGCATGCTGGCCGAAAGGCTCAATCTCCTGCGCGTTTCCGCACCGCTCTTTGTCGATCCCGCTTCAGGTCTGAATGATAATCTGAACGGTGTCGAGCGCCCCGTCAGTTTTGATATCCTTGAGCAGAACGGCCGTATGGGCGAAGTTGTTCAGTCCCTTGCCAAATGGAAACGCTACGCTCTGAAAAAATACGGTTTCCAGGTGGGCGAAGGTCTTTATACAGATATGAGCGCTATTCGCCGGGATGAAGTTACAGATAACATCCATTCCATCTACGTCGACCAGTGGGACTGGGAGAAGATCATCCGCAAAGAGGACAGAAATCTCGAGACTCTGAAAACAGTTGTGCGCGATGTCTACCGGGCACTTCGCATGACAGAGCGCTATATGTCCATCCGCTACGATTATATTGAAGAGACCCTTCCCAGAGAGATCTATTTCATCACCACTTCCGAGCTGGAAGCCCGCTTCCCCGACAAGACTCCCAAGGAGCGCGAGTACATCATCACCCGCGCCAAGGGCGCTGTCTGCATCATGCAGATTGGCGACAAGCTCCACAGCGGCCTTCCCCACGACGGACGCGCACCGGACTACGATGACTGGCAGCTGAACGCGGATATCCTGGTCTACTATCCCGTCCTGGATATCGCCCTCGAACTCTCCTCCATGGGCATCCGCGTAGACGCAAAGTCCCTGGCGGAACAGCTCAAAAAGGCCGGCTGTGAAGAGCGCGCAAAGCTTCCCTTCCAGAAGGCCATCCTGAACGACGAGCTCCCTTACACCATCGGCGGCGGTATCGGACAGTCCCGTATCTGCATGTTCTTCCTGCGCAAGGCCCACATCGGAGAGGTCCAGTCTTCGCTCTGGCCCGAAGAGACCGAGAAGATTCTGCAGAAAGCAGGAATCCGTCTGCTGTAAACCCTGCCCTGGAAGCATCCGGAGGCAGCTGGAATCCGTCCGCTGCAAATATTATTCCTTACAGTTTTGCAATTGATATTTGTTTTACAATTGATATTTGCAATTGCCCAGGCTGCGCACCGCCTATTGGATGGTGCCGCAGCCTGTTTTTTAATTGTTGAGAAAGCGAAGCGACAGAAGTGCTTCAAGAGCAAAAGATCACTACCTCCTCGAAGAAGGCCTGGCGATATAGGGCGTGTTCGTGTAAAAGGTCATGCATGTACCGGAGAAGCGAAGCGACGGAGACATCGCAAGAGTAAAAGATCACCACTTCGGCAAAGAGACTTGACTGGACCAAAGCGACCGGGGGACGTGGCAGGCAAAAGGTCACGCATGCCTTGAGAAAGCGAAGCGACAGAAGTGTTTCAAGAGTAAAAGATCACTACTGCGGCAGCGGGACTTGACTGAAGAAAAGCGACCGGAGGACGTGGCAGGCAAAAGGTCACGCGTGCCTCGAAAAAGCGAAGCGACAGAAGTGTTTCAAGAGTAAAAGATCACTACTGCGGCAGCAGGACTTGACTGAAGAAAAGCGACCGGAGGACGCGGCAGGCAACAGATCACACATGCTTTAAAGCAACAAAGCGGCAGCAATGTCTCAGAATTGTATTGTTGTATACAATTATCCCAGAATTCATATATTCAAATATTCATTTTTGGCGATTTTTTGCATTTTTCTCTTGTCGTATCGTAAGAGAGGCATTATAATGCATCGTATAGTTGTTTTTTTGAAGAAATTCGAGTTTGTCTGAGGTGTACATCTCCCCCGGCAGCTCGGTTTCGGAAATCATTTGACCTGTCGATTGTATACAATTATGCATTATCGTACATTTTCAGTCACTTTGTATACATTCCGGACCAATCAGAACTATGAGCCTGTTTACAGCACACGGCACATTCTCTGACCGTTACTGTACCGGAGCCTTTCGGCAGACCACATTAAGGAGGTATTTTTATGTCTTATGTTGATGAAGTTCTGGAGAAGGTAATTGCGCAGAATCCCGCTCAGCCCGAATTCCACCAGGCAGTCAAAGAAGTCCTTGAGTCTCTCCGCGTTGTCATCGAAGCAAACGAAGAGAAGTTCCGCAAGGAAGCTCTGCTTGAGCGTCTGACCACCCCCGAGAGAGCCATCCTCTTCCGCGTTCCGTGGGTCGATGACAAGGGTCAGGTTCAGGTCAACAATGGTTTCCGTGTACAGTTCAACAGCGCGATCGGACCTTACAAGGGCGGCCTTCGTTTCCACCCTTCCGTAAACCTGGGTATCATCAAATTCCTCGGCTTCGAGCAGGTCTTCAAAAACTCCCTGACCGGTCTTCCCATCGGCGGCGGCAAGGGCGGCTCTGATTTCGATCCCAAGGGCAAATCCGACCGCGAAGTCATGGCATTCTGCCAGAGCTTCATGACAGAGCTTTACAGACATATCGGCGCAGACACTGACGTACCCGCCGGCGATATCGGCGTAGGCGGCCGCGAGATCGGCTTCCTGTACGGCCAGTACAAGAGAATCACTGCCCTCTATGAAGGCGTTCTGACCGGCAAGGGCCTCACCTACGGCGGCTCCCTGGCAAGAACCCAGGCTACCGGCTACGGCCTCGTATATCTGACCCAGGAACTTCTGAAAGATCACGGCACAAGCCTCGAAGGCAAGACCGTCTCCGTCTCCGGCGCAGGCAACGTCGCAATCTATGCGATCGAGAAGGCTCAGCAGCTGGGCGCCAAGGTCGTCACCTGCTCTGATTCCACAGGCTGGATCTATGATCCCGAAGGAATCGATGTCGCTCTGCTCAAGGAAGTCAAGGAAGTCAAGCGTGCACGCCTGACCGAGTACAAGGCTGCAAAGCCCTCCGCTGAGTATCATGAAGGCAGAGGCGTCTGGAGCATCAAGGTTGATGTCGCACTTCCCTGCGCAACCCAGAACGAGCTGCACCTCGATGATGCAAAGGCACTCGTTGCCAACGGCGTTTATGCAGTCTGCGAAGGCGCTAACATGCCCACCACTCTGGAAGCAACCCAGTACCTGCAGGAGAACGGCGTCCTCTTCGTTCCCGGCAAGGCATCCAACGCCGGCGGCGTAGCTACTTCCGCACTGGAAATGAGCCAGAACTCCGAGCGTCTCTCCTGGACATTCGAAGAAGTCGACCAGAAGCTCCAGGGCATCATGGTCAACATCTACCACAACATCGATGCTGCTTCCAAGAAGTACGGCATGGAAGGCAACTACGTAGCAGGCGCCAACATCGCCGGCTTCGAGAAGGTCCTCAACGCTATGGAAGCACAGGGTATTGTCTAATATTCTAAATAGCAATATCGTATAAGGTCTTTATACTGTTCGACACTAGATCGGCGCTGCGGACTCTCCTCAAACGTCCGCACACCACCGCCTTCTGAATCTACACACAAACAATGCGCAGGCATCCGGTTCCCCGGTACCTGCGCATTCTTTTTTATATAATATATGCTCTTCAAAAAACAACCGTCAACGCAATCAGCCCGCCGTTCCGGACAAGAAAAGCCATGGAAACAGAGACAAAGAGCGCCAGAAAAACAGCCATCGTGATCGCGATGACTTGGCGGGACCGATTCGATTGTCTGTCCGCATTGACTGTGCGCATTGATCCTTCTCCTGTCTCCACCTGTCTCCTCATTCACATGTATTGCCCGGTCAGGCTCTCAGGGCAGGCACGGACCTCAGCCGGGCTTCCGCTGACTACAATGCGGCCGCCCTCTGCGCCCCCTCCGGGGCCCATGTCGATGATGTAGTCGGCGCTTCGGATCACATCGAGATCATGCTCGATGACGATCACAGTAGCGCCGTGGTCGAGCAGGCTGCGGAAGACCTCAAGGAGCACACGCACATCTTTAGGATGAAGGCCGATGGTGGGCTCGTCAAAGACAAAGACGGAGTCCTCCTGGCCTCTGCCCATCTCGCTGGCCAGCTTGAGGCGCTGCGCCTCGCCGCCAGACAGGCCGGGTGTCTCCTCTCCCAGGGTAAGGTAGCCCAGGCCAAGATCGTGCAGGACCTGCAGGCGTCTGCGGGTCGTCGCAAGGTCCGAACACGCCTGCATGGCCTCGTCAACGCTCATGGACATCAGATCCGGCAGGCTGAAGGAAGTCCCGTTCTTCGCCCTGCGCAGAATGTCATGCGCCTCCCGGCGGTAACGCCTGCCCCGGCAGTCCGGGCAGGGGATGTCGACATCGGGCAGAAACTGCACATCCAGAGAGATCTGGCCGGTTCCGTCGCAGGTCGGGCAGCGGAGTTTTCCTGTGTTATAGGAAAAATCTCCCGCCTTGTATCCGCGCGCCTTTGCGTCCGGCGTCCGGGCATAGATCTTGCGCAGTTCATCGTGGACATTTGCATAGGTTGCCACTGTGGAGCGCACATTGATGCCGATGGGCGTAGCGTCGATCAGTTTCACCTGACGGATGCCCGGAGCTTGTATGGATTTCACATGGGCGGGCAGCTTTTTTCCGTCTACGGAAGCGGAAAGGGCAGGGATCAGGCTCTCCAGGATCATGGTCGTCTTTCCGGAGCCGGAGACGCCGGTGACCACCGTGAGCCTGCCTTTGGGAATGCAGACATCCAAAGGATGCACCGTGTGGATGGGGCCGGTCTGCATATGGATGGTCCCCTTTGAAAAAAGGTCCTCTTGCGCCTTTTCAGAGGAAATCGCATATTCTCCCGACAGATAGGGGCCGATCACGGATTCGGGATTTTGTTCAATTTGCTCAATGGTGCCCTCTGCGATCACGGTACCGCCTGCAGCGCCGGCGCCGGGTCCCATCTCGATCATCCAGTCCGCATGGGACAACACCTGGGTATCGTGGTCTACGATCACCACGGTATTGCCGTCCGCCGCCAGGTCATCCATGACGCCGGTCAGCCCCTTCAGGTTGTATGGATGCAGACCGATGGAGGGCTCATCCAGCACATAGAGGACGCCGGTGGTCCGGTTGCGGACCGCCCTGGCCAGCTGCACGCGCTGGCGCTCTCCGGTGGACAGGGTAGAGGCAGCGCGGTCCAGGGACAGATAGCCCAGGCCCAGATCCATAAGGCGGACCGAGGTGTCCAGGAAGGATTCCACGATATTTTTGGCCATGGGGCGCATGGACTCAGGCAGGGATCCCGGCACTCCTTTGACCCAGGGAATGAGGTCCGAGAGGGTCATGGCAGTCGCCTGGTCGAGTCCGATTCCCCGCAGGCGGGGCGCCCGGGCAGCCCCGGACAGCCGTGTCCCGTGGCAATCGGGGCAGACGCCCTCCTTGAGGAAGCGCTCGATCCGCTTCATGCCCTTCTCGTCTTTTACTTTGGACAGGGCATTTTCCACAGTGTAGACCGCATTGAAATAAGTAAAATCCATTTCTGTGGACTGTTTGGTCTGCGGGTTCATATAGAAAATATGCTTCTTCTCGGCGGGTCCGTGGTAGACCATCTCCTTTTCTTCGTCCGTGAGGTCTTTGAAGGGCACATCCGTGCGCACACCCATCTCCCGGCACACGTCCTTCATCAGGGACCACATGAGGGTCCCCCAGACCACGACTGCGCCCTCGTCGATGGTCAGCTCCTCATTGGGCACAAGGGTCGATTCGTCGACTGTGCGGGTGATGCCGGTCCCGCCGCAGGTCGGACATGCCCCGCTGCTGTTGAAGGCCAGTTCCTCCGCGCCGGGCCCGTAAAAGCCCTCGCCGCACACCGGGCAGACGGTCTCCTGCATAGCCGCCACATCCATGGAGGGCTCCGCGTAGTGGCCGTTGGGGCAGCGGTGGCTGGCAAGCCGCGAGAACATGAGCCGCAGGCTGTTGAGCAGCTCTGTCATGGTCCCGAAGGTAGAGCGGATCCCAGGCACACCGGGGCGCTGGTGGAGGGCCAGCGAGGCGGGTACATAGCGGACCTCGTCCACATGCGCCCGCGCCGCCTGTGTCATTCTGCGGCGCGTATAAGTGGAAAGCGATTCCAGATAGCGTCTGGATCCTTCCGCGTAGAGGACCCCCAGGGCCAGGGAGGATTTTCCCGATCCCGAGACGCCCGCAATGGCCGTGATCGTGTTCAGCGGAATATCCACATCGATATTTTTCAGGTTATGTACACGTGCGCCCCGCACCTCCATATTGCGCGGCAGCATCTTTTTGTCTTTCTCCATGTTGTCTCTTTCCTTACAAGTCACACCTGTGCCGGCTCTTTCCTTACATGTCACACCTGTGCCGGCTCTTCATCCCAACTGTTTTTCTAAAAACATTCACGATCCGCTTGCAGGTCCTGCGCCCATGCGCAGCACGGGTTCATATTTCCCTGCAGCTTCCTGATTCCCGCAGTTTTCGCCTGCGCCCATGCGCAGCACGGGGTCACACCTGCGGCATGCCCGCAAGAGGCATCATCTTCCGGCGCCGATCATCTGCTGCCTGCGATCATCTCCCGGCTGCGATCATCTCCCGGATTGCCTTGCCGACGCCGTTGTGATCGTTGTCGTCTGTAATCATGTCACACATCTCTTTGATCTTGTCCTCAGCGTTCCCCATCGCGACGGAGAGCCCCACTGCCCGCAGGACAGCGCTGTCATTGTCGGCATCCCCGATGCCTGCGGTCTCCTCCATGGGAATCCCCAGATGGCCTGCAAGCTTCTCCAGTCCCAGCGCCTTGGAGACGCCGGGGGCAGTCATCTCGAGCGATGTTTTCTCTGCCTGCGCAAAGGTGAGAGGCAGGTGCCTCAGCTTCTGAAAAGCCCTGTCCCGGTCCTCTTCCGACCGGAAATAGATGTTCACCTTGGGAACAGAGTCATGACACAGAGCCTCCTCCTGCATGCTCTCCACGGCAGTTGCGACGCGGCGGTACATCTCTTTGTAGATTCCCATGTGATAGTCTTCCATGTGCTCGATCTGTTCCCCGCAGGTAATCGAGTATCCATCCCCCAGGAAATGGATCATGCCGGTCCTCTCCCCCACCAGGCGGATGATCTCCAGCACGGTCTGCTGCGGGACAGCGCGTCGGAAGATATTCTTTTTTTCCTGAAAATCATAGACGACGGAACCGCTGGTACAGATTCCGTAGCGGATCTGAGGAAGCGTTCCCGTGTAGGGATCCAGTTCAACTATATCCCGTCCTGAACAGTAGACCATTTGAACCCCCTGCTCTGCGGCAAAGGCGATATCCCGGACTGTATCCGGGTGGATGCTCTTGTCGGACATCAAAAGTGTGCCGTCCATATCCAGAGCGATCAGACTGACTTTTCTCTTCTCCATAAATACCTCTATCTCAATCTCATTGGGAGTCTGCATTTGCACCTGTCTCTTCCGCGGTTTTACACTTTTTCATTGTAACACAGGATATATGTGCCGTCCTGCGTCTCAAACATACAGAGCAAAAAGCGAGCAAAAAATGTCAAAAGATTCCTTCGCCCGGAAGCAGTATGGCCTGCACCCGCGGGTTTCCCTGTCTGCGCGCGGCTGCACTCCAGTGGGTTTTCCTGCCCGGGCATTGTTTCCCGCCTGCCGCCAGCCCTGGCAGTGCATTGCTGCACACCCGCGGGTTTCTCTGCACGGGCATTGCTTCGCAACATGCGCCGGCATATGTACAAAAGATGTTTTTTTACCAGTTATTTCGTGCTTTTTTGCCGAATTCGTTTACAACTTGCTTTTTATGAGCTAGAATCATCATTAGGGATTTTTTGCGCACAAGCCGGTTGTATCAAATAAGGTTTTACACAACTTATCATGAGTGATTTCTGAATATCGAAGAAATCATGATGTTTTCCGGTTACAAGTCAATGGAATGACATCACTTTATGCACAGTCGCGGCACTTTGAAGAGACTTGTGCCCTTGCAGATGATCCGGGAAGGATGTGACTTATGCGTCAGTTTGAGCTGATCGCGCCCTGTCATTTCGGCATGGAGAGCGTAGTCAAAAACGAGATCTACGAAATCGGATACGATGTAACTGAGGTGACCGACGGAAGGGTCACCTTTATAGGCGATGAAGAAGCCATCGCCCGCGCCAATATCTGCCTGCGGACCGCCGAGCGCATACTGCTCAAGGTCGGTTCTTTCCATGCGGAAAATTTTGAAGAGCTCTTCCAGGGGACCATGGCCCTTCCCTGGGAACAGTTTCTGCCGCGGGAATCCCGCTTCTGGATCAAAAAAGCCGCCAGCATCAAGAGTAAAGTCTTCTCCCCCTCTGATATTCAGTCAGTCATGAAGAAGGCTATGGTTGAGCGGATGAAACAGAAATATCCCATCGACTATTTCCCCGAGACCGGCTCCGACTACCCGGTGCGCGTCTTTATTTACAAGGATGAGGTCACTGTGGCCATCGACACATCCGGCGACTCCCTGCACAAGCGCGGATACCGCCGCATGAAAGTCAAGGCGCCCATCGCCGAAAACCTGGCCGCGGGTCTGATCATGCTGACCCCCTGGCAGCCCGGCAGAGTCCTGGTTGATCCTTTCTGCGGGAGCGGCACTTTCCTCATCGAGGCAGCTCTCATGTCCGCCAACATCGCCCCCGGTCTCTACCGGCATTTCATCGCCGAGGACTGGACAGAGATCATTCCTTCCAATGTCTGGGCAGATGCGCGCGAAGAGGCAAGGGATATGATCGACCTGTCCGTGGACACGGACCTGCAGGGATATGACATCGATCCGGAGGCGATCGCGGCCGCGCGTGAAAACGCCCGCCTGGCAGGTGTGGAGAAACTGATCCACTTCCAGACCCGTCCGATCTCCGCCCTCTCCCATCCCAAGAAGTACGGATTTATCATCACAAATCCGCCCTACGGAGAGCGCCTGTCGCCCGGTTCAGAGGCCCTGACAGAGGTCGACCAGAATGACATCGCCCGTTCACGCGTCAATACCAATGCGCTCAGAGAGCTGTATGAAACCCTTGGAGAGCGCTTCAAAAACATGGACACCTGGTCTATGTACCTGATCACCTCTTACGACGGATGCGAAGAGGCCATCGGCAAAAAGGCCGCCCGTAACCGCAAGATCTACAACGGCATGCTCAAGACCTACTTCTACCAGTTCCCCGGCCCCCGTCCTCCCAGACGCAGAACCGGTTCGAGAAGCGGCAGCTGAGCACATATCCGGAGAACTCAGGCATTTTGTCATGCATCCGAGCGGGGAATAAAACATCCGGACCCTCGATGGATGCATCTGAGCATTTCATCAAAATGCAGGATCATACAATGCACCCTCTGCACAGGAGGGTGCATCAATTGTGTAAAAAGATTTTTCAGGAAAACAGAGATGAGACAGAACAAATACCAGATTATTTTTGCAACAGGAAACAAGGGAAAGATCCGCGAGATCAAAGAGATCGTGGCCGCCGGCAAAAATGCAGAGAACATCGAAGTCCTCTCCATGCGCGAGGCGGACGCAGCGGCGGACCCCGATGAGAACGGTGCCGATTTCGAGGACAACGCCATCATCAAGGCACAGGCGGTCTACGACCTGCTCCGCACCCGCCCTGTTCCCGAAAACACGACCCGCATCGTCATGAGCGATGACTCCGGCCTCGTGATCGACGCCCTCGGCGGCGCCCCCGGCGTCCACTCCGCCCGCTATATGGGCTATGATACAGACTACCGTCTGCGCATGGAGCACATCCTGGACCTGATGAAGGACGTCCCGGATGAAAAACGCAGTGCCCGCTTCGTTGCGGCTGTCGCTGCCGTCCTGCCCAACGGAGAAACCCGCGTCGTACGCGGCGCCATGGAAGGCCGGATCGGCCACTCCATCGCCGGAGAAAACGGTTTTGGCTACGATCCCTTTTTCTACCTCCCGCAGTATGGAAAGACCAGTGCGGAGATCTCTCCGGAAGAAAAAAACAGCATCAGCCACAGAGGCCAGGCACTCAGGAAGATGCTGGCAGACCTGGGACTGATCTGATCTAATCCTGATCTGATCTGACATGGCCAGCCCCCATGCGCAGCATGGGGACTGGCCTGCGTGTTTACCTGCATGTTTCCTTGTCTTTGTATTACTTGACAAGAAATCATTTTCCCTGCGCACACGCGGACATTCTCACAGAGCATTTATGATCCGCCCCAAAATAACCGGCCTAAAATTATCGTTATTTCGTAATTATATTTTTAATATTTTGTCGTTGACACAGGGCGGATTGTTAGATATAATATCTCTTGCATGTGAGACAACGGTCTCCAACGGGGTGTGGCTCAGTTTGGCTAGAGCGCCTGGTTTGGGACCAGGAGGTCGCAGGTTCGAATCCTGTCACCCCGATGAATCACACAATTTCATATTTAATTTTGTGCGGGTGTAGTTCAGTGGTAGAACACTAGCCTTCCAAGCTAGATATGTGGGTTCGATTCCCATCACCCGCTTTCGTAATTGTAAATCCGCAGGGGCGATTGCGAACGGCTTATGTGTCCGTAGCTCAGTTGGATAGAGCACCGGCCTTCTAAGCCGGGTGTCGGGGGTTCGAGTCCCCCCGGGCATACGCAGGAGTTAATACTTCTTATCTCCTGTTTATATGGTGGGTATGGCGTAGTTGGTTAGCGCGCCAGATTGTGGTTCTGGAGATCGTGGGTTCGAGTCCCATTACCCACCCTTTTTTTAT
>OCVV011293819.1_pt1 | contig 11556 bp, 10 predicted proteins | sample 1539721 | NCBI WGS metagenome assembly OCVV01 (sample SAMN02144230, study PRJEB22623) | gut metagenome | biome: sheep rumen | host: Ovis aries | place: New Zealand | reverse complement strand
TGCGGCTTGCGCCTTGGGCGAGCTGCTGGGCCGCTGCCTTCCCGCGCACTTTGCTGAGGGCGTTCTGATCGCCGCGCTGGGCAATCCCGACATCACACCGGACGCGCTGGGGTCCCTCGCGGCCGGGAGCATTCTCGTGACGCGGCATCTGAAGGATCGGAGCGTTCCCGGCTTTGAGCGCTTTTCCTCCGTCTCTCTCTGCCGCACCGGCGTGCTGGGCACCACGGGCGTGGAGAGCGCGCAGCAGATCCGGGCGCTCTGCGATCTTCTGCGGCCCGTCTGCGTGATCGCTGTGGACGCGCTGGCCGGAGCGGAGCTCTCCGGGCTCTGCCGCTCCGTACAGATCTGTGACACCGGGATCGCCCCGGGCTCCGGCGTTCGCAACGACAGGGCGGCGCTGACGCGGGAGACTCTCGGCGTCACTGTGCTCGCCGTCGGCGTGCCCACGGTGATGGACGCATCACTCCTGCGGGAGGACGAGACGCTGGGCGACTGCTTTCTCACGCCCCGGTCCATTGACAGCGCGGTACGCTCCGCCGCGCGTGTCATCGCCTATGGGATCAACCTGGCGCTGCACCCCGGGCTCACCGTGTCGGATATAGATTTATTAGTGGGATGATCGTTTGATTTTTGTTTTCCTTCTTTGTGGTCTCCGTCAATGTTTCACGTGAAACATCCGCGGTTTCAAAAAGAAGACAGAGAAAGTTTCACGTGAAACATTGAAAAAGCGAGGAGATGCTGTTATAATGCTTTCACCGAAACAGGGAGAAAGAAAATGGCTAAACTCATCGCATTCGCAAATCAAAAAGGCGGCGTCGGGAAAACCACCAGCTGCGTCAACCTGACGGCGGCGCTCAGCAGCATGGGAAAGCGTGTTCTGCTGGTGGACTGCGACCCCCAAGGCAATGCCAGCTCCGGCATGGGAGTGTCCAAAAGCCTGCGGCCCAACACCTACGACATGCTGATCAACAGCGTCTCACCGGAGGAGTGCATCCGACATACGGACTACGGCGACGTGATCCCCACGGGCAAAGAGCTGGCCGCGGCCTCGGTCGAGCTGATCAACGAGGAGCGCCGTGAATTTATCCTCAAAAACGCGCTGCAGAAGCTCTACAGCGACTACGACTACATTTTTATTGACTGTCCCCCATCCCTGGAGCTGCTGACGGTCAACGCCCTGGTGGCGGCCGATTCCGTACTGATCCCCATGCAGTGCGAATACTACGCGCTGGAGGGCATCGCCGATCTGATGGTCAGCATCCGCATGTGCTCGAAAAAGCTGAACAGAAAACTGCAGATTGAAGGCATCATCCTCACCATGTACGATGCCCGCGCAAATCTGACCTCCCAGGTGGCCAACGAACTGCGCAAGCACCTGAAGGAAAAGGTATATGACACCGTGATTCCGCGCACGGTACGCCTCTCCGAAGCGCCAAGCCACGGCATTCCCGGCGTTTTCTACGATAGGGCCAACAAGGGAAGCAAAGCATACATGGCGCTGGCGGAGGAATTTCTGCGGAAACAACACTGACGGAGAAAAAGAATGGCAAAAGAAAAGAAAGGACTGGGCATCGGGCTGGACGTCCTCTTTGCGGGGGATTCCTTGGAAGAGGAATCCGAACTGCTGACGCTGCCGATCAGCAAGGTAGAGCCCCGGGAAGAACAGCCCAGAGAATACTTTGACGAGAAAGCGCTGCAGGATCTGGCCGATTCCATCGCGCAGTACGGTCTCATTCAGCCCATCGTCGCAAGAAAGCTGAAAAGCGGCTACTATCAGATCATCGCAGGCGAGCGCCGCTGGCGCGCCTCCCGCATGGCAGGCCTGCAGGAGATCCCCGTCCGGGTCATTGAGGCCGACGACCGGAGAACCGCGGAGCTGGCCCTGGTGGAAAACCTGCTGCGTGAGGATCTGAATCCGATCGAAGAAGCCAAGGGTTACCGCAGCCTGATCGAGGACTACGGCCTGACGCAGGAGGAAGCGGCCCGGAGTGTGGGAAGATCCCGCCCGGCCATCACCAATTCCCTGCGGCTCCTGAGTCTGTCTCCGGCCGTGATGGAGCTTGTGGAGAAAAAAGAGCTCTCCGCCGGCCATGCCCGGGCCCTGATCCCGATCCAGGAGGACGCGAGACAGCTGGAGGCGGCAAGGGAAGTGATCAGCAAATCCCTGTCTGTCCGCCGGACGGAGCAGCTGGCAAACCGAATGCTGCGGGAACCGAAGGAAAAAAGGACAAAGATCGACGCTCTTGCCGTGGACTACGCGGCCGAGATTTCCGACGAGCTGAGCAAGATCCTTGGCAGAAAGGTAAAGCTCATCGACGGCCGGAAGGGCGGCCGCATCGAACTGGAATATTACGACGCGGACGACAGGGAAGCGCTGATCGCCGCGCTGCGCAAGCTGAAATAAAACAGGAGAGAAAAGTATGTTAGACATTCGATTTGTACGGGAAAACCCCGAAATTGTCAAGGAAAACATCAAGAAAAAGTTCCAGGACGCGAAGCTCCCCCTGGTGGACGATGTGCTGGAGCTGGACGCCAAAAACCGCGCCGCCAGAATTGAAGTCGACGAGCTGCGCGCCCAGAGAAACAAGCTGAGCAAGGCAAACGGCCCCCTCTACGGCAAGCTGAAAAAGGCAAACGAAGAAGAAAAGGCTGAGATCCAGGCCCAGATTGACGCGAACAACGCCGCCGTAGTGGCGAACGACGCCCGCCGCGAGGAGCTGACCGCGCTCGAGGAACAGTACGATCAGCGCATCCGCGCCATCATGCTGCAGATCCCCAACATCATCGATCCCTCCGTGCCCATCGGTCCGGACGACAGCGCAAACGTGGAGGTCGAGCGCTTCGGCGAGCCTGTTGTCCCCGATTTTAAGATTCCCTACCACACCAACATCATGAAGACCTTCAACGGCATCGATCTGGACGCCTCCGGCCGCGTCTCCGGCAACGGCTTCTACTACCTGATGGGAGACATCGCCCGCCTGCACTCCGCAGTCCTGGCCTATGCCCGCGACTTTATGATCAACAAGGGCTTCATCTACTGCATCCCGCCCTTCATGATCCACGGCAACGTGGTTGAGGGCGTCATGAGCCAGACCGATATGGACGCCATGATGTACAAGATCGAAGGCGAGGATCTCTATCTGATCGGCACCTCCGAGCATTCCATGATCGGCAAATTCATCGACCAGATCATCCCCGAGGAGAGCCTGCCCCAGACCCTCACCAGCTACAGCCCCTGCTTCCGCAAGGAAAAGGGCGCCCACGGCATTGAGGAGCGCGGCGTCTACCGTATCCATCAGTTTGAGAAGCAGGAGATGATCGTGGTCTGCAAACCCGAGGATTCCATGGCCTGGTATGAGAAGATGTGGCGCTACTCCGTCGAACTCTTCCGCAGCATGGAGATCCCCGTGCGCCAGCTGGAATGCTGCTCCGGCGACCTGGCCGACCTGAAGGTCAAGTCCTGCGATATCGAAGCCTGGTCCCCGCGCCAGCAGAAGTACTTTGAGGTCTGCTCCTGCTCCAACCTGGGCGACGCCCAGGCCCGCCGTCTGAAGATGCGCGTCAAGGGCGCGGACGGCAGGACCTATCTGCCCCACACCCTGAACAATACCGTTGTCGCGCCTCCGAGAATGCTGATCGCATTCCTGGAGAATCACCTGCAGGCCGACGGCAGCGTGACCATCCCCGAGGTGCTCTGGCCCTACATGGGCGGGACCAAGGTGTTGGTTCCGAATCATTAAGTTCATACAAAAATTTATAATATAAGGAGGAACATCACATGAAAAAATTCTTCGAAGAGTTCAAAACCTTCATCACCCGCGGCAACGTTCTGGACATGGCCGTCGGCGTGATTGTCGGCGGTGCCTTCGGCGCCATCACAAGCTCCCTGGTTGCCAACGTCATCACCCCGCTGCTGGCCTGGATCTTCGGCACCCCCAACACCGATGCCCTGAACATCACCCTGCGCGCAGCGAACGAGGCTGAAGGAATTGAGCCGATCGTGCTCGGTCTGGGCACCTTTATCGGCGCCATTATTAACTTCCTGGTCATCGCCCTGGTTCTCTTCTCCGTCATCAAGGCCTTCAACAAGGCACGCGAGGCCGCGGAAGCCCTGAAGAAGAAGGAAGAGGAAGAAGCCCCCGCTGAGCCCGAAGAGCCTAAGCCCACCACCGAGGAGCTGCTGACCGCCATCCTCGACGAGTTGAAGAAAAAGTAAACGAAAGCCCTTACATACAAAAAAGACCGGATACCCTCCGGTCTTTTTTGTATGCTTTTTTCCTACTATATTATATTTAGTTCTCTTGAAAAAAAACCACATTTGTGCTATAATGATATGGTTAAGAATAATGTGCGCAATTGCGCCTTTCCGGGGTGTACGACATGAATTCTCTGCAGGAACTATGGGATGCAATCCTGAAAAAGCTCTCCGGGCAGCTCACACCGACGGCGATCAACACCTGGTTTGCAGACTGCAGACCCGTGGCACTGGAAGACTGCCGCCTGATTCTGCATACCAGCAACAACTTCAAGCGGACCATCATCAATCAGCGCTACAGTGAGGCGATCAGGTCCGCACTCTACGATCTTTTCTCCTCCGATTTTGAGCTGCTGGTTCTGGCCGGGGATGAGATCAACGACTTTGAGTCCACCGCAAAGGAAGAGAATTCCCTTCCGGAGATGGAGGGCTATACCTTCGACCGCTTCATCGTCGGCAACTCCAATAAATTTGCCCATGCGGCCGCCGTCGCCGTGGCCGACAAGCCGGGCAAGGCCTACAATCCCCTTTTCATCTACGGAAACTCCGGCCTGGGCAAGACCCATCTGCTGCTGGCTATCGGGCAGGCGATCCACGCCCGGGACCCAAAGCAGAAGATTGCCTACATCAAGGGCGATGAATTCACGATCCAGATGGTCAAGGCCATCAAGGACGGCACGACCGAGGATTTTCGCACCAAATACCGCAACGTGGATCTTTTTCTGGTGGACGATATCCAGTTCATCGCCGGCAAGCAGAGCACGCAGGAGGAGTTCTTCCACACCTTCAACGCCATTTATGAGGCCGGGCATCAGATTGTCATCACCTCGGACCGCCCGCCGCTGGAGATGAGCCTGCTGGACGACCGCCTGCGCACCCGCTTTGAGGGCGGCCTGATGGCGGATATTCAGCCCCCCGATCTGGAGACCCGCATGGCCATCGTGAGAAACAAGGCGGCCCATCTGGGGCTCATCCTCTCGGACGAGGCCGTGGAACACGTGGCCGCCAAGATCACGGCCAACATCCGGCAGCTGGAGGGCGTCATCAAGCGCCTGACGGCCTATAAGGAGATCCTGAACGAAGTCATCACCACCGAGGCCGTGGACCGCGCCATCAAGGACGTGATCCGGGACGGCCCGGAAATTCCGAAGCCGGAGAACATCATCCGGGAGACCGCCAAGTATTACTCCCTCAAGGAGGAGGATCTGCGCGGGCAGAGCCGCTCCAAGAATACCGCCATGGCCCGCCAGGTCGCCATGCACCTGATGCGGCAGCTGACGAATCTCTCCCTGAAGGACATCGGCGAACAGTTCGAGGGCCGCAATCACGCGACGGTGCTCAGCTCCATCCGCAAGGTGGAGGACCTGATGCAGAAGGACCCCGAGCTCTCCGCCACGATCCGGGATATCAGCTCCAACATCACGAGCAACAACATGATGTGACGACCCTCCGCTTTTCCACAAAAAATCTGTGGAAAGTGGAAAAGGGAAATGTGGAAAAGAAAAAGAGGATCCCGGCTGTGGAAAGCAGGAAATCTGCAAACATTTTTTTCCACACGGCAAAACCGCGCCGTCAAAGTCTTTTCCCGGGTTTTCCACAGAAATATTCTCTACTACAATTGCTACTAAAAAAATAAGATTTATTGATGGATAGAAACTGTTTTTGAAGAGACGGAGGAAATGAAATGAAGTTCTCTTGTGAAAAGTACATTCTGCAGTCCGCGATCGCCGTGGCCTCCCGTGCAGCAGCCTCCAAGAGCCCGATCCAGGCGCTGGAGGGCCTTCTGCTGGAGGCGGGCAGCGATCTGAAGATCACCGGCTACGACCTGAAAGAGGGGATTTTCACCTACGTGCAGGCAGATATCGCGGAGGGCGGCTCCATCGTCATCGGCGCGAGATTCCTGGGCGATATGATCCGCAAGCTGCCGGACGGCATCGTGACCGTCTCCACCGACGGCGGCAGCGGCGTCAAGGTCAAATGCGGACGCAGCGAGTTCAACTTCATGGGCATGAGCGCGGAGGATTATCCCGAGATGCCGGGCGTGGACGGGCTCAACACCCTGAGCCTGCCGCAGAAGACCCTGCGCAGCATGATCAACCAGACCATTTTCGCCGTCTCCGACAGCGATGTGCGTCCGATCTATACCGGAACCCTGTTTGAGAAGAGCGGCACGGAGCTGACGCTGGTGTCTGTGGACGGTTACCGCCTGGCCAAGCGCAGCGAGACGCTGGAGCACGTCGAGGGCAAGGACTGCAGCTTTGTGGTGCCCGGCGCCGCGCTGAGCGATATCGAGCGCATCTGCGAGGATAAGGACGATCTGGTCTCCATCAATGTGGGCGCCAAGCACATCTCCTTCACCATCGGAGACACCGTGGTGATCTCCCGTCGGCTGGAGGGCGACTTCCTCAATTACCGCAAGTCCATTCCCGAGAACTTCCGCTATGTGGTGAGCGTGGAGCGCGGGGAGTTCATGTCCGTCATCGACCGCGTGGCTCTCATTATCAGCGAGAGAAACAGCAGCCCGGTCCACATGTTCTTCAACGACGGCAGCATCGACTGCGCCTGCACCACGCCCATCGGCAAGGCGGAGGACGTCTGCGCCTGCGAGGGCAGCGGGGAGGGGCTGGAGATCGGCTTCAATGACCGCTATCTGATGGACGCGCTGAAGGCCGCCGGTGTGGAGGAGCTGCACGTCTGCCTGAATACAGCCTCCTCCCCCTGCGTCATCAAGGCCGCCGACGGCAGCGAGAGCTTCACCTACATGATCCTGCCGGTGAGACTCCGGGCGGGAGATTGATGTCAGAAAAACACTGTTGCTGCGAAATAACAGCGCAGACGACGAACGCCCCTCATCAGTCCGCTGCGCGGACAGCTTCCCCCAAGGGGGAAGCCTATAAGGAAGAATTATTGTTATGGAACAAATTGCAATCAATACCGAATTTATCAAGCTGGACGCGCTGCTGAAATACGCCGCTCTGGTCGGTACCGGGGGCGAAGCCAAGCTGGTGATCGGCGAGGGAATGGTCAAGGTCAACGGCGAAGTCTGCACCATGCGCGGCAAAAAGATCCGCCCGGGCGACGTGGTAAGCTTTGACCGCTTCACCGTCGAAGTCACGCAGGCATGAGGATCGAGAAAATCGCGCTGAGCGGCTTCCGCAATTATGAGTGGGAAACCGTGGCGTTTGCGCCGGGCACCAATGTGATCTCCGGCCAGAACGCCCAGGGAAAGACCAATCTGCTGGAGGCCGTGTATATGCTCTCCAGCGGCAGGAGCTTCCGCACCCGCTTCGATAAGGAGCTGGTGGGCTTCGGCTATTCGGAGTGTGAGATTCTGGCAGACGTGTACAGCCACGAGCGGGCGCAGACCATCTCCATCCGCCTCAAGCCCGGACAGACCAAGAAGATCCTGGTCAACGGCGTGAAGAAGACGGCCTCCGAGCTTTCGGGGCAGGTGAACGCCGTGCTCTTCTGCCCGGACGATCTGAACCTCATCAAGGAGGGCGCCGCGGTGAGACGGCGGCTGCTGGACAACGCGATCTCCCAGATCCGCCCCCGCTACGCGGAGATTCTCTCGGAGTTCAACAGGCTCTATGAGCACAAGACCCGCATCCTGAAGGACTGGCGGGAAAAGCCCTCCCTGCTTGACACGCTGGACGAATTCTCCGATGGCATGGCGCGAGCCTCTGCCCACCTGATCCGCTACCGGGCGGCCTTCGCCGCGCGGCTCAACGAGGCCGCGCCCCCCATCCACCGGGAGTTTTCCGGCGACGGGGAGGAGCTTACGATCCGCTATACCACGGTCAGCACCGTGAGAGATCCCTTTGCCCCCGCGCGGGAGATCTATTACGACATCTGCGAGCATCAGGAGAAGCATCGGCAGGCGGAGCTGGAGAGCTCCCAATGCCTGACCGGCGCCCATAAGGACGATCTGGAGATCGACATCAACGGCCGTCCGGCCCGCTCCTTTGCCTCCCAGGGGCAGACGCGCACCGCCGCGCTGAGCCTGAAGCTGGCCGAGCGGGAGATTTTTCTGGCGGAGACCGGGGAATACCCGGTGCTGCTGCTGGACGACGTGCTCTCCGAGCTGGATCCCAGGCGGCAGGAATTTGTCCTCAACCGCATCGGCGGCGGACAGACCCTGATCACCTGCTGCGAGGACGACGAGATCTCCTCCCGCACCGGCGGGAAGGTGATCTTCGTGGAGAAGGGAAAGATAAGAGCCTGCGGCTCTTAGTTTTCAGTATTCAGATTTCAGGAGATGCGTCTTTTGAATTACAGTGATCTGAAAACTGAAAACTGAACTCTGAAAACTATGTACCTGCATCTTGGAAAAGGAACGGTCGTGAGGACCGACAGCATCGTCGGCATCTTCGACCTGGATATCACTTCCCAGTCCCATCTGACGCGGAAGTATCTGTCTGCCGCCGAAAAGGCAGGGCAGGTCGTGAACGCCGCGGAGGACATTCCCAAGTCCTTCGTCGTGTGCCGGGACGGGGAAGAGAGCCGCGTATACTTAAGCCAGATGGCGGCGGCAACGCTCTTGAAACGCGCAGAGAGCGGAATTCTATGAGGAATGGCCGTGCTTCCCCCTCAGGGGGAAGTGGCCGAAGGCCGATAGGGGAAATCCATTCCCCCTCAGTCATCTCCGTTTGCGGAGATGACAGCTCCCCCGGAGGGGGAGCCATGATTGAACCCTGTTTTTTCTACTCAGAAACATTATTCCCTACTAAAAGAGGTTTACTATGGCAGATATCACCGAAAAAGTCACACAGGAATATGACGCTTCGCAGATCCAGGTCCTGGAAGGTCTGGAAGCGGTTCGCAAACGGCCGGGCATGTACATCGGCTCCACCTCGTCCTCGGGCCTGCACCATCTGGTGTATGAGATCGTGGATAACTCCATCGACGAGGCGCTGGCCGGCTACTGCACCCATATCGAGGTCGTCATCGAAGAGGGGAACATCATTCGCGTGTCCGACAACGGCCGCGGCATCCCCGTGGATATTCAGGAACAGACCGGCAAGAGCGCGCTGGAGGTGGTCTTCACCGTGCTGCACGCCGGCGGCAAGTTCGGAGGCGGAGGCTACAAGGTTTCCGGCGGCCTGCACGGCGTGGGCGCTTCCGTGGTCAACGCTCTCTCCGAGTGGCTGGAGGTCCAGGTCCACAAGGACGGCAAGATCTACCAGATGCGCTTCAGCCGGGGCGATATTCTCGAGCATATCCACGTGGTGGGCGAGACCGATAAAAACGGCACCACCGTGCGCTTCAAGCCCGACCCCGAGATGTTTGACGACACGGTCTACGACTATGAGATCCTGCACACCCGCATGCGCGAGCAGGCCTTCCTGAACGGCGGCCTGACCATCTCCATCGAGGATCAGCGCGAGGGGCAGGAGCGCCGGGAGCAGATGTGCTACCAGGGCGGCATCCGGGAATACGTGAGCTTCCTCAACAAGAACAAGGCCCCCATCCACGACGAAGTGATTTACCTCTCCGGCGCCAAGGGGGACGCTGTCGCCGAGGTCGCGCTGCAGTATAACGACGGCTACAATGAGATCCTGGTCTCCTTCGCAAACGACATCCACACCCCCGAGGGCGGCATGCACGAGACGGGCTTCAAAACGGCCCTGACCCGCGTCATTAACGCCTACGGCCAGAAAAACAACATCATCAAGGGCGACGACAAGGTCTCCGGCGATGACGTGCGCGAGGGCATCTCCGCCGTCATCTCCGTGAAGCTGCCCGAGGCCCAGTTTGAGGGCCAGACCAAACAGAAGCTGGGTAACGCCTACATCCGCACCCTGGTGGACAGCATCGTAAACGACCAGCTCACCGAGTACTTTGAGGAGCACCCGGCTGCGGCCAGGGCCATTCTGGAGAAGGCCATGATGGCCAACCGCGCCCGTGAGGCCGCGCGCAAGGCCCGCGAGTCCGTGCGCCGCAAGACCGGCCTCGAGTCCGGCCAGATGCCCGACAAGCTGCAGGACTGCAACGAGCGGGACCCCTCCCTCTGCGAGATCTACATCGTCGAGGGCGATTCGGCCGCAGGCTCCGCCATCCAGGGCCGCGACAGCCGCTTCCAGGCCATCCTTGCCATGTGGGGCAAGATGCTGAACGTGGAGAAGGCCAGGGCGGACAAAATCTACGGCAACGACAAGCTCTATCCCCTGATCGTGGCGCTGGGCGCCGGCATCGGGGACGAGTTCAATATCGAGAAGCTCCGCTATCACAAGATCATCATCATGGCCGATGCCGATGTGGACGGCAGCCATATCCGCACGCTGCTGCTGACCTTCTTCTTCCGCTACATGCGCCCGCTCATCGAGCACGGCTACGTCTACTCCGCGGTGCCGCCGCTCTACAAGCTGACCCGCGGCAAGACCCAGCGCGTCGCCTACTCCGACGAGCAGCGCGATCAGATCAGCGCGGAGCTCCGCGCCGACAACCCCAACGCCAAGGTGGACATCAACCGCTTCAAGGGCCTGGGCGAGATGGACCCTCACGAGCTGTGGGAGACCACCATGGACCCGGAGACCCGCTCCCTGCGCCGCATCACCCTGGGCGACGCCATCATGGCCGACCAGGTCTTCACGGTGCTCATGGGCGAAGAGGTCGAACCCCGCCGCGAGTGGATCGAGCAGAACGCCAGGTATGTGGTGAATCTGGATATCTGATCCGCTTTGCCTCCCCTGTGTAAGGACTTTTTCCTGAAACAGTGCCGGTGGCACGTTTTTCAGGAAAAAGGCGAGCGAAGCGAGGTGGCGCTTCAGCGCCGGAGGGGTTGTACAATTTTGTACAGCGCCCCGAAACAACAGCGCAGAGGGACGACCGCCCCTCATCCACCGCTCCGCGGTCCCCCTTCCCCCGAGGGGGAAGGCTATAAGGAAAGGATTCAATCAATGGCACATAAAAGAGATTACAAACCGGAGGATATCGCGTTTCCGAATCAGGTGATCACCGAGTCGGAGCTGGTGGGCGAAATGCAGACCAGCTATATCGACTACGCCATGTCGGTCATTGTGGGCCGCGCCCTGCCCGACGTGCGCGACGGTCTCAAGCCGGTGCACCGCCGCATCCTCTATACCATGTACGAAGGGGGCCTGACCTCCGACAAGCCCTTTAAAAAGTCCGCCACCTGCGTGGGCGACGTGCTGGGCCACTACCATCCCCACGGCGACGCCTCCGTTTACGACGCGATGGTGCGTCTGGCGCAGGACTTCTCCATGCGCTACATGCTGGTGGACGGCCACGGCAACTTCGGCTCCGTGGACGGCGACCCCCCTGCCGCCTACCGTTATACC
>OCVV012860061.1_pt1 | contig 11557 bp, 6 predicted proteins | sample 1539721 | NCBI WGS metagenome assembly OCVV01 (sample SAMN02144230, study PRJEB22623) | gut metagenome | biome: sheep rumen | host: Ovis aries | place: New Zealand | reverse complement strand
AACTATAACAAGATGACCTTGAAGGAATTTGAGACCCGCTATCCCAACCTGCCTTTGGTGAAGGTAATGAATGCCCAGGGCATCGACACCAAATATCTGCAGGAGATGATTGTGGGACAGCCTGATTTCCTGGCAGGTGCCAACAAGCTGGTGGGTAGCATCAAGCCTGCTGAGTACCGCGACGTGATGGAGTGGGGCTTTATCAGTGGTGCTGCCAATTATCTGAATGACGCCACTGTAGCAGAAAGCTTCGACTTCAATGGTAAGATCCGCTCTGGTCGTAAGCAGAACCACCCCTTGTGGAAACGTAGCACCAGTCAGGTGGAGCGCGTGATGGGTGAAGCCCTGGGTAAGATCTACGCAGAGAAGTACTTCCCAGAGGCTGCCAAACAGCGTATGCTGACCTTGATTAAGAACCTCCAGATTGCACTTGGCGAGCGTATCGCTGCCCAGAACTGGATGGATGATTCAACCAAGGTTAACGCGCTGCTGAAACTGAATAGCTTCTATGTGAAGGTGGGTTATCCCGATAAGTGGACAGACCTCTCAGGACTGACTATTGATCCTGCCAAATCTTTTTACGATAACATGCAGGCGTGTGCGAAGTTCTGGAATGCATGGAACATTGAGCATACTGTAGGTAAACCCGTGGATCGTGACGACTGGCATATGACCCCACAGACGGTGAACGCCTATTATAATCCTACCACTAATGAGATTTGCTTCCCTGCAGGTATCCTGCAGTATCCTTTCTTCGATATGAGCGCTGACGATGCCTTTAACTATGGTGCTATCGGTGTGGTTATCGGTCATGAGATGACCCACGGATTCGATGATCAGGGTCGTCAGTTTGATAAGGATGGAAATATGCACGACTGGTGGAAGGAAGCTGATGGAAAGAACTTTACAGAGCGCACCGATAAGTATGCTGACTTCTTCAGTGCCATCAACGTGTTGCCTGACCTGAAGGGTAATGGTCGTCTCACATTGGGTGAGAACCTGGCTGACCATGGCGGTCTGCAGGTGGCTTGGACTGCCTATAAGAATGCGACCAAGCGTCAGCCTCTCGGTGAGAAGGATGGTCTGACTGCTGACCAGCGTTTCTTCCATGCCTATGCCGGTGTGTGGGCTGCTAACATTACAGAGGCAGAGATCCGCAACCGTACCAAGAGTGATCCTCACTCTCTGGGTCGTTGGCGTGTGAATGGTGCCCTGCCACATATCGATGCCTGGTACGAGGCTTTCGGTGTAAAGGAAGGCAATCGGATGTTCATTCCAAAGAAGGAGCGCCTCGAATTGTGGTAATCTAACCCCAAAAATACTAAATTTTGCCGTCGTAAATATAAATTTACGGCGGTTTTTTTTGTTTGATTGATTTTTTTAATTAACTTTGCACCTAACTTAAGTTAAAATTCCAACAAACGATGAACGATAATACACAAAACCAAGATCGAACAAGTCGTGGAGCAGAACCCCTCTACCGCGATCGTGCTGTTCAGCAACCCCAGTATCAACAAGCTATGCAGTCGCGTGCTGCCGATGGTATTGAATGTCCGCATTGTGGTGCTATCAATGAGCCCGAAGCGCTTTTCTGTGCTTCCTGTGGTGAGCCTATCGGACAGGCCACCTGTCCTTATTGTGGTGCAGCTGTCGATGCTGACGCTGATTTCTGTGAGAGCTGTCGCCACTATATCCGCAAGGATGTGTGCTCATTCTGTGGTGCCTATTTGAACGGCTCCGATTCATACTGTCCAGAGTGTGGTAATCCTGTTGGCGGTATCGTTTGTCCTATTTGTCGAACCCAAAATAACTTCTCGTTCTGCAAGCAGTGTGGTACAGCCCTTACCGAAGAGGCGCGCATGCTGAGAGAGAAGGTGATGGAGATGCCGGAATATCAGCAGATGCAGAAACTGGCTGATGAGATTCAGAAGTTGGACCAACAGATCCCTTATGTCACTGAGCAGGACAAAGAACGCGATCGTAAGAGTCAGGAACTGCGTCAGCGTGTGCTGATGCTGTTGGCTCAGGATCGTGGCATGGACCGTGTTGACGCTAACCTGGCTGATCATAAGGTGATGAGCAAAGATGAATATGACAAGAAGAAACAGGAACGTATGGATATGTTGTCGCGTCTGCTGGACCAGATGGCCCAGGTGCCTCAGCCCAAGCCCGCTCAGGTGCGCAACTACGCGATGGCCTGCAAGCCTCAGGGCGTGCGTCTGGCTTGGCAGTGTAACTTCAAGCATGCCCTCCATTCCAGTCCCTGTGGTTGCGCAAAACCTCAGTTAGGCGGAAAATGGATTATTCTTGGTCAGGGAACTAGAAAAGAAATTAAAGACGATATCTAATGAGTACGGTTCGAACTCCACAAAATAAAGTGAATGACAACGAAGTGGTTAACGTCGATAAGACCGTACGTGTAACCAATTTCGACGCCATGCCTGAGGCTGCTTCGAAAGAAGATAAGCCCCAACCCCTTGATGGTACTATCCGCATTGACATGCCCCAGCCCAATGTTGTAAACCGGCAGGAGGCCCCTGCGGCTCAGCCATTGGATGGCACCGTTCGTGCGCCTGGTATCAACCAGCCGGTGGCACCACGTCCTGCTGCCCCTGCGGCTCAGCCGTTGGATGGCACCGTTCGTGCGCCTGGTATCAACCAGCCGGTGGCACCACGTCCTGTCGCCCCGCCTCCAGCAATGGACCGCACCTCACGTGGTGCCCAGCCCCGACAGGAGGCGCCTGCACGCCCGAATGTCAATATCTCAATCATCTCTTCTGCCAGCTCAGCAGAAAGAGCCAAGAAACTCAAGCAGCAGCGTCAGGAGATTGATGGTAGTATTTTTGTGCTGAAGGGCCATAACTACCGTCGTGTGTCGGTGCTTAGCGAGAACACTGGTGAGGCTGATGTGTTCCTGGTAGAGAAAGACCACAAGGAATACGTGCTGAAGGTTTACTATCCCAATTTCGATGTCAACAGGAAGATTCTGCAGACCGTGCTGAACTTCGACTTTGAAATGGTGGTGAAGGTCTATGACTTTGGAAAGACCTACGTGGAGGGTAAGCACCGTTACTACGAGCTGATGGAATACCTGCGTGGCGGTTCGATGGCTGAATACAAACTGGAGGGCGATATGGACAAGTTCCGTCGTATAGCCCTGCAGAGTGCTGCCGCTCTGGCCTATTGCCACCAGCTGCGCATCCTTCACAAGGATATCAAACCGGGCAACTTCTTCTTCCGTGACAAGGACCATAATGAACTGGTGCTGGGCGACTTCGGTATCTCAAGTATGCTGGAGGAAGATGGCAAGTCGCATAAGACGACACAGGCCCGTACGCCTATCTATGCCGCTCCTGAGATGTATGCTGATGTGATCGATGGCGTGGTGGAGATCTCGCCTAAAGCCGACTACTACTCGTTGGGTATCAGCCTGATGACCCTGTGGCTTGGTGAGAGTCCTATGAGTACCAATGAGCGTGTGATGATGCGTCAGAAGAACGAAGGACGTATCCCACGCATGAACGAGTTGCCTGAGCGTATCAAGTTGCTCGTGATGGGACTTACCGTGGTGAACCCCATCAACCGTTGGGGCTACGAGCAGGTGGAGCAGTGGTTCCTGGGTGAGAGTCCAAAGGTTGACCTCTCATCACCCTTCCTGAAATACCAGAGCTTCATCGTTGACCCAGAGCGTAACCTGGTGGCAGAGAATGTGCACGAGCTGATTCCTATGCTTCTGGCTAACGAGAAGGTGGCCATTGGCTATCTGTATAACGGTCGTATCACACAGTGGTTGGATGCATGCGGAAACAATAAGCTGAGCACCATTGTGAGGGATATTATCACCAAGCGCTATCCTATCGATCAGCGTGCAGGATTGATGGCCTCGCTCTATGCCATGGAGCCCACCTATCCGTATAAGGATCTGCGAGGCAACCTCTGTGATGATATCCATGCCGTTTGTATCTCGCTGTTGAGCAATCAGGACGAGTATGCGTTGACGCTCAGCAATCCTAATGATAATTTCTATCTCTATATAGAGACCCATACCAGTTGTGATGTGGACCGTCTGCGTTCTTATTTCAAGGAGGTGGATTATACCAATAAGGAGAGTGTGCGTGTGGCCATCATGAGAATTGTGCTCGAGGTGGACCCTGAGATACCTTTCCTGGTCAAGCATCCTTCGACCACCATCAATGAGATTGTGAGTGCCTATAGTCATGTGGATATCACCGAAGACGAGTGGCACAGTCTGACGGATGGTCGACTGCTGGCTTGGATGTACAGTCACGAAGACCAGATGGCCTGTGAGAGTCTGCGTATCATGACGCAGGGACAGCCTTATTCCTCACACCTGGCCTATAAGGTGCTATATAACCTGAATCGTGAGTCGGCCTATGATCTGGCTGGCGCCTTTACGCCTCAGCAGGTTGGTGAACTGCTCAACGATCGTCTGCACCAGGCACAGAACCTGAGCGACAAGGAGTTTGAGGAGACGATGAAGGATTTCCTGGAGTTGGACGGCCGTTTCGCCTACTATGCCCAGCTGCATGGTTGGACGGAGATGTGCAGTGAACACCATCGTTGCTTTGATTTTAAGAGCGATGAGAACAAGGAGCGTATGGGGGCCTACGATGCCAAGACAGCCTGCTATCGTTTCTGTCGTATCTTAGGTGTGACGCCCACCTATCAGATGCCTGATGGTATCGAATATGCTGATGGTCGTAACCTGCAGGCCAAGAAGATGCAGGTGTTCCGTAACGAGATCCGCAACGGCTCGATGGCACAGTGGATGTCAGCCTTCTATCACGAAGACCCCACGGCAGACTTTACGCAGGAGTATGCTTACGAGCATGCTGTTGAGGACTGGTTGATGGCAATGGGAAAGATTGATCCGTCGCAGCGCTATTATAAACGCTTTATCGAGGCGAGGGATGAGACCCAGCGACGAGTGGCTTATGTGAAAGACAGCTGGCGTCGTGCCAAAGCCAAGGAGAACCTCTGGCGCATGACATTCTATGGACTGAGTGGTATCTGGCTGGTGTTCGTGCTGATCTTTGGTGTCACCAATCCGGAATATATCCTGACCCATACATTCATCAGTATCGGTATTCCTTTGGGTGGCATGACCGGTGTGATCGTGGCTACCCGCTCGTTCTTCAAGGGCTACGACTTCATGTTCTCGTTCTTGTGGGGACTGATAGGTGCGTTTACATGCTTTATACCTATTATAATATTAAAGTATATAGGTGCATCGCATCCTACATTGTTCAATATCGCCATTATTGTCATCACCCTGATCTATATGCTGGTTTGTCATCTTACAGACTTCCGTGGTGATGAGAAGGCTGACAGTCGATTAATCTCAGAGGTCTTGGAAAACGATGTCAAATCGAATCTCATAGAGCCCCTGTTCTATACCTTCAAGGCAAGGTCGTATAAGTACAAGGGTTCGAAGTTCGGTTTGCTGAACGATGTCACCGATCAGGTCCGCTCCATCAGTGGAGAGAGTGTGCTGCACTATGTGCTGTGGAGCATGCTGATGTTGGTCTTCGTGGCCTCGTTTATCATCTTCAGTCCCAAGATGCTGAACATTGCCAACCCCAACAGTCATATGAGGGAGGCGCCTGCAAGTATTATTAAGAAAATTGATAGAGACGCATAATATAAAATGGTTTGTCAGAATTGTCATAAAGAAAACAGAAGCAAAGCGAAGTTCTGTAAGTGGTGCGGTCAGCAGCTTGTAACCACCGACTTGCTTGATAAGCTGGTTGGCCTCGACGAGGTTAAGAATCAGCTGAAGACCATTGTCGATACCTATACGTTTCTGCGCTCTCGCACGGATATCTCCAATGCTCGTATCTCGTTGAACGCCATCGTGATAGGTGATACGGGTACAGGTAAAACAGCCCTTGCTGAGATACTGCGCGATTACTTCTATCAGCATAAAATCATAGAGAAACCTCAGCTGATGATGGTAGATGCCGTAGATTACCAGCGTTTTGTCGATAAATGGGATGAGAATATCAAGAAAGCCAAGAACGGTATATTGTTCTTCGATAATGTACAGAAACTGTTGCCGGATAAGTACTCTAACCAGGTGAACCCACTCGACAAGTTGTTTGTCGAGATGGATAAGTGGGAGGATAATCCTATTGTGATCATCTCGGGTCTTTCCAAAGGTCTGGAAGACTTCCTGGACAGCAACCCCGCTGTGGCCAACCGTTTCAAGTACACCTTCCGTATGACCACACCTGGTTATCAGGAGTTGACCGAGATCTGTAAGATGGATCTGAAATATAAGTACGGCATCTCAGAGTTCTCGCCCGAGGCAGATAGTCAGTTGACGCGTTTCTTCAAATATCAGGTGAAGATCAAGGATGAGACCTTTGGTAACGGTCACCTGGCCAACAAGACGGCAGAGGATATCTTTACCCAGTATATCAGTCGTGGTGCCAGCGCCACCCGTGTGGAGATAGGCGATATCAAGGGCTATGTGCCTGAGGAGCGCTCGATGGAGGATATCCTCTCGGATCTCGATACCTATATCGGTATGGACGAGGTGAAGGCAGCCGTCAAGGAAATGGCCTACTCTGTGCAGAATGCCATGCAGCGTGCTGCACGTGGCCTGGGTGAGCAGGAGAAGATGTCGATGCATATCATCCTGACCGGTAACCCGGGAACAGGTAAGACCACCATCGCTCGTAAGTTGGGTGAGATCTTGGCAGCTATCGGTTATCTGGATAGCGGTCATGTGGTGGAGGTTGACCGTGCCAAGATGGTGAGCCAGTATCAGGGAGAGACACCTAAGGTGGTGGATGCCCTGTGCGACAAGGCCAAGGGCGGCATCCTGTTTGTCGACGAGGCCTATACGCTGGCGCCTGTCAGTGCCTCTGGCGATCGTGATGCGCAGGGTGCACAGGCCTTGGAGAAACTGATGAAGCGTATGGAGGACGATCGTGGCCAGTTCATCGTGATCGCTGCCGGCTATCGCACGGAGATGGAGAACCTGTTCCGTGTGAACCCGGGATTCCGCAGCCGCTTCAACTACTTCCTCGATATCAAGGACTACTCACCAGCAGAGCTCTATCAGATTATGCAGGTGTTTGCCAAGCAGAAGAAATATATCTTCTCACCGGATGCTCAGGCGCTGACACAGAAGATGATCAAGGAGATGTACGACTCACGCGACAAGGATTTTGCCAATGGTCGTACCATGCGTACCCTCTTCGATCAGATCTGCAAGAAGCAGGCTCAGCGACTGCAGGGTGCCAATATCTCGATGATGAGCAACGAGGAGCTGATGACCATCATACCACAGGATATCCCATACGATGCCCCACAGACCGTGAGCGCAGACGACTGTCTGAAGAAACTCGATGGTCTGGTTGGTCTCTCGGGTGTGAAGAAGGAGATTGCCAACCTCACAGCCTTCCTCAACCTGCAGATTGCCCGTGGCGAGACCAATACGTTCCAAGGCAAGCACTATGTGTTTACTGGTAACCCAGGAACAGGTAAGACCACGGTGGCTCGTATCATGGCAGATATCTTCAAGACCCTTGGCGTGGTGTCAAGAGGACAGTTGGTTGAGGCTGACCGTTCGAAACTCGTAGCAGGCTTCTCTGGTCAGACCGCTATCAAGACCAACCAGTTGGTTGATCAGGCCATGGGCGGTGTGCTGTTTATCGATGAGGCTTATACCCTGAAATCGAATGATGGTGACACCTTTGGTGCAGAAGCAATCGACACCTTGTTGAAACGTCTGGAGGACGATCGTGGTAAGTTTATCTGTATCGTGGCAGGTTATACCGACCAGATGCACGACTTTATCGATACCAACCCCGGTTTGAAGAGCCGTTTCACGCAGACCATCCACTTCGATGACTATACGCCCGATGAGTTGACAGAGATCTTCCTGCATCTTGCTTCCGGCAAGAACTTCACTACCAGCGAGGATACCAAGGCTGCCATCCATCGTATGTTCGAACAGCTCTATCTGCGACGTGATAAGAACTTCGGCAATGCCCGTGAGGCCCGTCGCATCTTCAACGAGGCCGTGGAGCGCCAGAGTCAGCGACTCGTCAAGCAGATGTCGCAGCCTGGTTTCCAGGAGAGCGATATGTTTGCCATCACCGTCGAGGATCTGCCCATGTCTCAGGCAGAGGCCGCCCGTCCGCTCGATGTGGTACTCAACGAGCTCGAAGAGTTCATCGGTATGCGCAGTGTCAAGGATTCTATCCGTAGGTTGGCCGTTCAGAGCATGTTCATGAAACAGCGTGCCGCCATGGGTGCGGGTAGTGTCCAGCAGATGTCAATGAACTTCATCCTGACTGGTAACCCCGGTACTGGTAAGACCTCTATAGCCCGTAAGATGGGTGAGGTGCTCCAGGCCATGGATATCCTGCCCACATCGCGTGTCATCGAGGCCAGTCGTGCCACACTCGTTGGCAAATATATGGGTGAGACCCCGAAGATTGTCAACAACATGTGCGACAAGGCCATGGGTGGTATCCTGTTCATCGACGAGGCTTATACCCTGAGCGACGGTGGCGACATGTATGGCAAGGAAGCCATCGACACGTTGATGAAGCGTATGGAGGACGATCGTGGAAAGTTTGTGGTTATCGCCGCTGGCTATAAGGATAAGATGGAGGAGTTCCTGATGATGAATGCCGGACTGGCTAGCCGCTTTACCCATAAGTTGCATATCGACGACTACAACCCCGACGAGCTGTTGGCTATCTACAAGCATATGGCTCAGAAGGAGCAGTACCAGTTCACGCCGGAGTCAGAGCTTAAAGCCCTCGACAAGATCTATAAGATGGTACTGGGCAAGGGCGACTCATGGGGTAATGCCCGTGAGATGCGTAACCTGCTCGATGCCACCATCCAGCACCTGTCGGAGCGTGTGTCTATGATGCCTGCTGATCAGGTTACAAAGGAAACATATCAGATTATACTACCAGAAGATATTTAACGCTATATGATTATTTGTCCAGCTTGTAAAGAAGAAATAGAAGACGATTCCCATTACTGTGACCAGTGTGGACAGCAGCTGTTGTTCTGTAAGCAGTGCGGTCATGTGGGAATTGGACGTCGTTGCACACGTTGTGGCGGTGTCATGGCTTTGCGCCAGGGGGATGGCATTGTGAGCCGTCCTGCTGCAGGAGGTCAGGTACCCCCGGCAGCGCCCGTTTCACGCCCCAGCGTTCCTCCTGTTTCTCCCATTTCTATCATATCCAGTGCCTCTGCCGCATCGGCATCGTCAGCCCCAGCAGCTCCAGCTGCAGCCCCTGCAGCAGGTCCTACTCCGATGGGCGCTCAGATGTCGTCAGGGCCCAGCATCGCTATCGCGCAGACAGGTGCTTCGCATAGCGGTCTGCCAACCATGACCCTGGTCAACGATGGCCTCAGTCTCAGGATTGTGGCCATGAACGGTGCTATTATAGGCCGTCGCAAAGGTCCTTACGTGCAGTTCTTCGAACAGCATTCTTATGTGTCGGGTATCCATGCCCAGCTGAAGTATAAGTCGGGTGCTGGTTGGTGTGTCATCGATAAGAATTCGTCGAATGGCACGCGCGTGAACCAGAATCCCATCCAGCCAGAGGTGGAGACACCGCTGAAGAATGGCGATACCGTGACCATTGCCAACATCGACTTGAAGGTTATTATACGTTAGATTATATATAAAGAAAGATGATCACAATACACATGACAGCAGCCAGTAAGGTAGGTTGCGTGCGTAGTCAGAACGAAGATATGGTGCTGGTGGAGAGTCATTTCGTGAGGAATGATGCCATCGAAAGCCGTGTGGATTTAACCAATAGCGATCGTTATATCGTAGCTGTCGCTGATGGCATGGGCGGTCATAACCGTGGTGATGTGGCCAGTAATGACGCCTTGCATAATCTGCATTTCTTCTTTCACGACATGCCCACAGGTCTGGATGCCAAGGGTATCAACGATGCCTTCGTTGGGTGGTTGGACTCCATCAACTATGTCATTGCCTCCAAGGGCCGTTCCGACGTGCAGTATGAGGGGATGGGAACCACGCTGGTAGCAATGGTGTTCTACGAAGGTGAGTTCTATTCGTTGAACTGTGGCGACAGTCGTCTGTACCGTTTCCGTGATGGCCAGCTCACCCAGCTCACCACCGACCATTCGCTGAGCAACATGTTGGGTTCGTCCAAGCACTCGAATATCATCACCAACTGTATCGGTGGTGGTAGCACATCATCGTTTATCGACGTGGTGAAGTTCACTGATGACGTGAAACCTGGCGATACCTATCTGCTGTGTACCGATGGTTTGTCGGATATGCTGCCAGACTCGGTTATCAGTACCCTGTTGGCAACAGGCTCTGATGCCAATAACCTCTGTGATGCTGCTGTGGCAGCAGGAGGCTATGATAATGTGACGTGTTGTGTGATGCAATTTTAAAAAGAAGAGTAAAACAAAGAAATGCCACTAAGATTACCAGACAAACTGCCCGCTATCGATATTCTGAAGAATGAGAATATCTTTGTGATGGATAACTCGCGGGCAACAACTCAGGATATCCGTCCACTGAAAATTGTGATATTGAACTTGATGCCTCTGAAGATTACGACAGAGACTGATCTGGTGCGCCTGTTGTCCAACACACCATTGCAGATGGAGATCAGTTTCATGAAACTGAAGAGCCATACCCCCAAGAACACACCTATTGAGCATATGATGATGTTCTATCGTGACTTTGAGTCCATGCGCGATGAGAAGTATGATGGTATGATCATCACTGGCGCCCCTGTCGAGACGATGGCCTTTGAGGATGTGACCTACTGGGATGAGATCACAGAGATCTTTGCCTGGGCCAAGACCCATGTCACCAGTACCCTCTATATCTGTTGGGCTGCCCAGGCAGGTCTGTATTACCACTATGGCGTACCCAAATACCCGCTGAAGAAGAAGATGTTCGGCATCTTCCCACAGACTCCTGTCGACACCCGTCTGCCCATCTTCCGTGGGTTTGATGATGTGTTCATGATGCCCCATAGTCGTCATACAGAGATCCATCGTGAGGATATCGTTGCTCATCCTGAGCTGACCTTGTTGGCAGAGTCGGAGGAGAGTGGTGTGAGCATGGTGATGGCACGTGGCGGACGTGAGTTCTTTATCACGGGCCATCTGGAGTATGCGCCAAACACGCTTGACAATGAGTATAAGCGCGACCTGGGTGTGCGCGATGATGTGGATATGCCCAAGAACTACTACCGGGATGATAATCCTAATAATCCTCCCGTGGTCACCTGGCGTGCGCATGCCAACCTGCTGTATGCCAACTGGATTAACTATTATGTCTATCAAGAGACACCCTATAATATCGACGAAATCAAATAAGGCCTGTGACTGCGTTAGAATTATTAGCCCCAGCCAAGAATCTGGCTTGTGGTATAGCTGCTATTGACCATGGTGCTGATGCAGTCTATATCGGTGCACCCAAATTTGGTGCCCGTGCTGCTGTGGGTAACAGCATCGAGGATATCAGGGCGTTATGCGATTATGCCCATCAGTATGGTGC
>OCVV011145158.1_pt1 | contig 11557 bp, 11 predicted proteins | sample 1539721 | NCBI WGS metagenome assembly OCVV01 (sample SAMN02144230, study PRJEB22623) | gut metagenome | biome: sheep rumen | host: Ovis aries | place: New Zealand | reverse complement strand
GATCTTGAATAATAGTTTCTATTGGTTTTTCAAATGCCTTAACAAGGATAACTATATTAATATGATTAAGTAATAATCCAAATACTAAAAGTAAAATTACAATTTTTGAAATAATACCTAACTTAGTTACGCTTGTTGTGAAATAAAAAGATTTATTCTTTCTAGTTTTCATTATTTTTCCTCCTTAAATATTACAAATTCATTCTATCATAATACATATTATGTTTCAACAAGTATAAATAATGCTTTATAACTCTTTACTGATAAAATCTCATAATAATCAGTAATAATAAAAAAAGTTAAATGTCTATTATTCTATTTTTACATATATACTTTTTATAAAGTACTAATATGATTATATATCTTATTCTCAAAGTATAAAAACGGATGATATCAACACATTGATACATCCGTTTTTAATATTTATTGACTAAATTTTTTCAAGTTTTGCATAAACAGTAACATCGCTATTAACTGTCTTTACTTCTTCTTTATAATCTTTGTCCAAGAACCATCCCTTAAATTCATAACCATTTACATTTACTGGCTTTAATTCTAAAGAACCATCAAATTCTTCCCATTCTTTTAATTCAGTATGTACAGATGGAACTTCATCTAAAGCATTTCTTACTCTTACTGATTTATACCAAGGGTATTTAATCTTTAAAGTTTCACTAGTAAAATAGAAAAACTTCAAAGTATCTACTAAAGAATCCCATGCTCTATAATAAAAATCATAAGTGTCAACAGGTCCAAAGCAATCACAACCCTCATCCTTTCTCCAGTATCTAAAGAATAAAGGTAAGAATTCAATAAATTCTTGATACTTTCCTTGCTTATAAACATAACCTAAGAAAGTATCACCTTCTTGACTATTTATATCTTTACCACTAGCAGGAGTTAAAAAGTAAGGATTTAATGTATCACCAGGTCCATATAAGTTTTCTTTTCCTAAAGCATTCCAATCAGTACAAAAAGCAATAAAACCTTTTGCATCTTTAACATCAATACTTGATAAGTCAAAATCAGTCTTTTCTTTTAGAAAGTAATAGAAATCACTATAAAAACTAGTCCTCAAAGCATCTTTTGATGCAAACACATTATAACCATAATCATAAACAACTTTTTTCACATTATTCACCTCATATTAATTATAATATTTATTAAATAGCTTTTCCAGCAAATTGTGTCATATATAGATCATAATAACGACCTTTTTTCTCTAACAATTCATAATGATTGCCTTTTTCCACAATCCTACCCTTATCAATAACCACAATTACATCAGCATCTTGGATTGTTGATAAACGGTGAGCAATAATCAAGCTTGTTCTATTATGCATTAAATTTACCATTGCATCTTGAATATTCTTTTCAGTTCTTGTATCTACTGATGAAGTCGCTTCATCTAAAATCAAAATCTTTGGATCAGCAAGAACTGCTCTAGCAATAGATAACAATTGTCTTTGACCTTGACTCAAATTAGATCCACTTTCTGCTAAAACTGTATTATACTTTTCAGGTAATTTTCTTACAAAATAGTTGGCATTACTCAAAACACTAGCTGCCTTTATTTCTTCAGGCGTAGCATCTTGTTTACCATATTTTATATTATTACCAATAGTATCTTTAAATAATACAGTATCTTGTAAAACAATTGCTATAGTATTTCTAAGTTCATCTTTCTTAATGTCATTGATGTTAACTCCATCAATTAAGATTTCACCACTATCTACATCATAAAATCTCATGAGTAAATTTACAACAGTAGTTTTACCACTACCAGTTGAACCAACTAAAGCTATTTTTTGCCCTTTCTTAACATCAAGTGTAAAATCAGTCAATACTTGTTGACCTTCCACATAACTAAAGTTGACGTGATTAAAAGAAATATTACCTTCAAAGTTATCTTCATCAATTACTTTAGTTCCCTCATCAATTTCATTCTTAGAATCTAAGATTTCAAATACACGTTCAGCACCAGCCATAGCATTAAATATTTGACCCATTAAATTTGCTATTTCATTGATTGGTCTAGTGAATTGCTTTGTGGAATTAAGGAATAGTGAAATAGTTCCAATACCAATAACCATTCCAAATGGTTTTGATAGAGCAATCCATGCACCAACAAAAGCAATTAAAACGTAACAAACATTAGAAATAAAATTCATAATTGGTCCCATAGAACCAGCCCATATATCACCAACAATACTAACCTTTGTCAGTTTATCACTAGTCTCTCTAAATTCATTTTCTACGTCTTCTTCTTTAGTATAAGCAACAACTGTCTTATATCCTGTTACCATTTCTTCCACATGACCATTCAATTGTCCAAGTAAAGATGCTTTCTTAACATAATATTTTCTCATCTTATTAGTTAATAGCTTACTAGAAATTACTGTTAAAAATACAGTAAATAAACATACAATGGTAAGTAACCAACTATAATAGAACATTACAACTAAGAAACCAATCATAGTAAGTACACCAGAAACCAAAGACGCAATTGATTGAGAAATTGTATTACTAACAGTTTCCACATCGTTTGTCATTCTACTCATCAAATCACCATGTGAATGAGTATCTAAGAATTTAACTGGTAGTTTTACAAACTTAGCAAACAAATCATTTCTCATCTTAAGTACTGTCTTTTGAGATAACTTAGCAGACAATCTTTGTTGGAAAAATACGAGTAAAGAACTAACTATGTAAACAACAATCAAAGCAATAATTAATTTTATCGTATTTTCATAGAACAAATTAGCCATCACTTGAGTAACTATACTTTCACCATCAACACCTGTTTGAATCTTTGTAAGTAAATTAATTATTTCACTTGTAATAATTGGAGCAGCCAAATTTACAATAGTATTTATAACAGAGATAACAATAACTGAAATAAATAAAGTTTTGTTATAACTAATGTATTTAAATAATCTCTTCAAAGCTCCTTTTAAATCTTTTGGTTTTTCAATAGGCATTGCATTTCTTGGACCTCTTCCTGGTCCACCCATAGGTCTATTATTTTGTCTTCTTTGTCCAGTTTGTTCAGCCATTTTATTCACCATCCTTCTTCAATTGAGAATTGTAAATATCAATGTAAACTTGACAATTCTTCATCAATTCCTCGTGTGTATCAAATGCTTCAATTTGTCCTTCATTCAAGACTAAGATTCTATCCGCATTCTTAACACTAGCAATTCTTTGTGCAATGATAATTAAAGTAGTATCCTTTAATTCCCTATTCAAACATCTATATAATTCAGCTTCTGTAGCTAAATCCAAAGCACTAGTAGCATCATCAAAAATAACAATTTCAGGTTTCTTAATCAAAGCTCTCGCAATTGAAATTCTTTGCTTTTGTCCACCAGATAAACTAGCACCTTTTTCTGCGACCATTGTGTCATAACCATTTTCAAAACCAGTAATGAAAGAATCAGCTTGTGCAATCTTACTTGCCCAGATAACATCTTCATGTGTTGCATCTTTCTTACCCCATTTGATATTTTCTTCAATTGTATATGAATATAGCTCACTTTTTTGTAAAGCAACGCCAACTCTGTTTCTCAATTCTTTCAAATCCCAATCTCTAACATTAACGCCATCAACATATACATTTCCCTCTGTTGCATCATAGAACCTAGTAATTAAATTTACCAAGCTAGTTTTTCCGCAGCCAGTAGAACCTAAAATACCAATTCGTTCTCCTTTTTTAATTTCAAAACTGATATTTGAAATGACATTTTCTTCATTTTTATTATATGTAAACCCAACATTTTCAAATCTTACTTCACCAGTACTTGTTCCTTCTTTTATTTTTCCACTATTAACTACTGGTTCAGAATCTAATACTGCATTAAGTCTCTTGATTGATGCTGCGCCTCTAATAAAAGTTTGAAACATCATAGCAAGCATTACAAATCCAAACAGAATTGAAGTGATAAATGTGATAGCTGACATTACTTCACCAACCTTCAATCCGTTAAATATGCCATTATCAAAATTAGCTTTAATTTCAACTCCGCCTAAATATACTATTGCAAGAATTGCTCCTGAGAAAAATAAACTCATGATTGGAGAGATAAAAGCTAAAACCTTAAATACTTTCCAGTTAATATCATATAAATTTTGATTAGTTCTTTTGAACCTTTCAACCTCGAAATCTTCCTTAACGTATGCTTTTACAACTCTAGCACCTGTTACATTTTCTTGTACAACTGCATTTACATCATCAACAGCTTCTTGCATCTTCGAAAATTGAGGTCCTACTTTTCTTAAAACTAAAATAGTTATCAAAATAATTATTGGTAAAATTATTAAAAGCACTAAACTAAACTTCTTATTAATACCAAGAAGCATTATAATACCAATTACAAATTGCATTAAACTTCTAATCAACATTCTCATTGACATAGATACCATGGTTTGAACTTGCGTAATATCATTTGTCATTCTAGTTACAAGTGAACCAGTTGTGAAATCATCTGTTTGTTCAAAAGATAGATTCATTGTGTGCTTAAATACATCATTTCTCAAATCATTTCCGTATTTATATGCTGCATTATTAGTAAATACTCCAGATAATACTCCGCACAAACCACCAAACATTACAAGTAAAAGCATTAAAATACCAGTATTAATAATGATAACAAGTTGAGGATTCATATCACCCCAAAGTACTGTATTATTAATATATTTAAGTAGCCATCCTGTATATATGCCAGTTCCTTCTAATTGTTCTTTATTAACTTCATAGTTAATTCCGTAGTCGACAATAACTGCCATAAGTTTAGGTTGAAGTAAATCCATCAATACTTCAAATACCATTGTAAGTGGAGCTAGTATTGCTGATAACCAATACTTTTTAAGATATCTAAATATTTTCATCTCGTTTACCTATTTCTTCTTGTATTTTATTTAATACTCGATATAAGACCTTTCTTTCTTCTTCAGTAATAACTTTTTCAATTTCCAATTCTTCACATCTTATAAATTCAATATTCTTTAAACTAAGTTCCTTACCCTTATCGGTATATGAAATCTTAATGATTCTCGCATCATTAGGATCTACTTCTTTTTTAATAATCCCCTCATACTCCATATTCTTTAAAGTGAGTGAAATAGTAGGTGCTTTTAAATTTGTATAATTGACTAAATCAACTTGTGAAACACTTCCAAAAGCATCAATACATCCCATTATTCGAAAATAAGTAGTATTAACTCCAGCTCTTTCACCGCATTTTTTCATATGATTTTTAATCATTCGTACAGTGTTATGCATTTCCATTAATAGAGTCTTGTTTTGATTAACACAATCTTTTCTTTCATATTTCTCCATTATATTCTTCCCCTTTCTAATATATTTAGCTATCAAAAACATAACTAAATAATTAGTTAGTTTTAAAACTAAATATATATTATAATATGAAACTTAAAATATCAATAATAAAAAAATGAAAGTGTTTTTTTTATTTTTAAAAGTGTTTTCTAAAAATCTAATGTATTGAAATTTAATAGAATATTTGTTAAAATGTAAGAGAGAGATTATGCAATTTTGTAAGGTAGGAGAATATGCTTTATGAATGAAAAGATAATTGGTGTTACTCCTCGTTTTAGCGTTGAAGGTACAAAGCTAAAACAATCGTGTAACGACGACTATTTAAGAAGTATCCAAAACATCGGTTTTACTCCAATCATACTTCCAATGGGTCTCAAGAAAAACGATATTATTCTTGAACTTTGCGATGGATTCCTTATTACAGGTGGAGTAGATATCTTGCCTAAATTTTTCAATCAAGAAAACAATGGTTCTGATAACGAAGGCAATGAAGAAATGGATTTACTAGATAAAGTCGTTGTGGAATACGCTTCTAAAAAGAAAAAACCTATGCTGGGTATATGTAGAGGTCATCAAGCAATTAATATATTTATGGGCGGTGATTTGATCCAAGATATTGGAACAAGTCATAGCAATACACGTCATGAAGTTAAAACTGTTCCTAATAGACTAATTGATTTCCCAGAAGTTATTGAAGTTAATAGTTATCACCATCAAGTACTAGATAAAATCGCTAATGGTTTTACTCCTATTTGTTGGAGTGCTGAAGGCTACTGTGAAGGAATGATTCACGATACTCTACCTATTATGTCTTTCCAATTTCATCCTGAAAGAATGCAGGATGAGGAAGTTGGAAAATTGATATTTGAAACATTTAAAGATATGGTAGAAGAAAATAGCTTTTAAAAAACACTTGCTTTTCAAAAAAATTGCAAGTGTTTTTTATTTTTATAATTCTTCTATTATTTCACCGACATAGATTCTATGTGGTTTATCAACCTCATAATACCTCTTCGCAATATCTTCTGGAATCATATTGATATCTAGATCTTGATAGTACAACTTCTTCATCAATAATGTCTTCTTCGCTTCTTTATAAGTGACTGCAACACCATTAACACTAACAGGATTAAATTTTGTTTCTTTTTCTTTATCTATATCTCTTCCTGAATGAGTTCCATAATATAAAAGCTGTCCTTTATACTTATCATCATAGAAACTTACTGTAAAATATTCATTCTTTTCCATAAATTCATATGTATACCTACAAGGCTTTACATATGCAATGAATACTTTTTTACTCCACAAAGCACCATAAGTACCCCAACCAATAGTCATAGAATTAAATTCATCGATTGTTCCTGCGGTAATTAAAGCACCTTTTCTAATTTCTTCAAAAAAATCATTATTCATAAAAGCAACTTCCTCCAATAAATTCTCTTAATAATGAATTACAAGGAACTAGTTTTTCATCAATATCTTTCATCATCATCATGAAAGTAATCAAATTTTTAACTTTTCCATAATATATACTACCCTTCTTAACAGTTAATAAAGCAGGTAAAGCATATTTTTTCATAATCATAATTTCATAAGTCAATTCAGTATTATATGTATAATCTGCTTCATTTTGGAATGGATAAATCCATTTAAATTCACCCTTTCTAACATTATCCCATAATGATAATGTATTCTCAGGAGAAGCTCCTCTAAACAAACTATCTCTAACAATTCTTCTTAACATTCTCAAATCTGATGCACTAATTGGACTATGGTTATCAAAGTTCAATACTGCAAGAGGACTGATGAAGATCTTAAACTTGTTTTCTCTAGGAATTGCTCCAGTCAATCTTTCATTTAAAGCATGAATTCCCTCAATTAATATTGGTTGATTCTTTTCAAGCTTAACAATGTTATCAGAAATATAGCTCTTACCAAGTTCAAAATCAAATTTAGGTAAAGCAACCTCTTCTCCATTTATAAGTCTCTTTAGATGCTCATTAAATAAATCAATATTCAATGCTTCTAAATGTTCATAATCTGGATTACCATTTTCATCAAGTGGATACTCTCCTCTATCCTTATAATAATCATCAATTGAAATCATCACAGGATTAATTCCCTTTGTCATAAGTTCAATTCTAAGTTTATTACAGAAAGTAGTCTTTCCACTACTAGATGGACCAGCAATAGCAATTAACTTAATATTATCCTTTTTACTTTCAATTAAAGTTCCAAGCTCAGCTAGCATATTTGCTTGCTTAGTTTCACACATATTAACAAAATTAATCTGTCCTTCTTTTGTGCTAACAAGCTCATTCATATCACTAATATTCTTAATACCACATCTTCTTGTCCAACGAATTTGTGTATCAATCATATTTCTAAATGCTTCACAATCCTCAAATTCAGGAATCATTCCATTTTCTTCATATCTAGGATATTGAACATAGAACCCATTATTATAAGCATTAATCTCATATTTAGTAATATACCCAGTGCTTGGTAACATCATTGAAAACATATAATTATAATAGCCATCACACTCATACGCTTTTAATGTCAGATTTCCATTATATTTAAGCATATTAACTTTTTCAATGTATTGTTGAGCCTTATATATTTCAATTAATTCTTCTTTCTTAACTCTCTTCTTAACAATAGGTATATTTAAATCTATTATCTCTTGAAGTCTAGCTTTGATTTTATTTACATCATCTTCAGTTAGATTATACTTTCTAATATGAAATTTAAATGATCTAGATACAAAATTAGAAACAATTACCTTCTTAGAAGGAAACATCTCAAACAAAACTTTAAGAATTAAATATCTCAATGTTGATTCATACATCTTAACAACTTCAGGATCTTTTGTATCAACAAATTCTACGTATGAATCACTATAAATATAATAATTCATCTCCTCAATTTTACCATTTACTTTTGCAGCTAAAGCATTGACATTGTGTTCTTTTGCTAAATCTTTAACCATTATCGGTTCATTATATTCTTTTTTTATATCATTTAATATAATTGAAAACATATTACCTCCTATATTTAAATACTAGGATTAAAAACAGCATTATAAGCAACTTGCTCTAATATAGCTTGCATTTCATCACTGATTTCAACTCTATCATTACCAGAATGCCATGTGATAGATGTATCCTTAATATAATCATTATATTTATAATTAATACCAATTGGACTTCTACCATAAATAGTAGCATAATGACATAAAGCAACAACATATGATGTATATGTTGATGGATGAGAATTATCACTATTATGAGTAGGAATATCCTTATGATTCTTAAGTAAATCATAAACTGCAAGTCCACAATGACTAACTCTGATTTCAAGTTCATTAGCAATACTAGTATATGCATCGCTTAACTTTTTAGTCATCTCTTGTTCACTCCAACCAGTTACAGAATAACCACCTTTTCTTGTCCATGTTTCATACATAATACAAGTAGCTCCTAAATTACTAAAATAATTATATAACCATCTAGCATTTTCATAGAAATTATTAGGATTTGTAGCTGGATTAGTTGATTGATCTTGTAAAAAGACAATGTCAAACTTTGTCTTTTCTGTTGCCTCAGTAACATATTTATAATAAGTGCCATCAGCACAATCCACATAATTATATAAATATGCTCCCCCGTAACCAACCTTTACAATATTTACCTTTATTCCTTCTCCTTCAATAACGCCTTTTAAACAATTCATCATCGTATTGTAATTAGTATAACTATTACCAATTAATAAAATATTTAAATTACTCATACCTTCTTTATTCCTATTAAGAGCATTATCATAAGTTCCCTTTGTCTCTCCACACTTTTTACAAGTGTATTCTTCTTGAATAGGGTTTTCCTTTGTTGGTGATTCAGTTTTACTTGTAAGTTCAAATTCATGTTCTCCACCAATTGCTTTATATTCTTCATATCCTCTTACTTCACCACATATTTCACATGTATCATAAGCAGAATGACCATCATGTTCACAAGTAACTTTAACTGCATCTGTATGAATCCAAACATGTTCACTTTCATCTGGCCCATTTAAATTTCTAGATACAAGACCTTCAAATGTTATTTCTCCTTCATAAGTCACAAAAAGAGTAAATTCATAAGTCTTTGGATGTTTATCAGATTTCAAAGAATCATTATAAGTATAAGTCAACACAATTCTTCTACCATTTGTAATATCAATATCAGCTTCAAACGTAGCTCTATATTTACCTTTACCACCTTCTACATTTTTATTATATGAATAAATTTGCTCATCTGTTTTGCTAATTATCTTATCTAAGCTTACATCATAATTCCATGAATAAGCTGTACCTATTGTACAATCTAAATTTACAATAAAAGTACGATTATCATTTTCTAGAATATATACTTCATCACCATATTTATCGACATCATCATTATCATTATTATCAATTGGTTTATCATTGCCACAACCAATAACTGTCAATAATAAAACAATAATCAAAACTAATAAAAATACTTTTTTAATTTTATACATAAGACTCTCCTCTATGTATAGATTATAACACATTGTTAACCAAATAAAAAGAACTATTGTACCCAATAGTTCTAGTCTTATTTTTCGATACAAATTAAAAATAAAATAAAAAACTATTGAATTAACAATAGTTTTTTGTAAATCAGATATTATTATTTAAAATAATTATTTTGCTAATGCTTTTTTAGCTACATCACAGATGCCTTTGAATGCTTCTGGATCATTGATAGCAACTTCAGATAACATCTTTCTATTGATATCAACATTAGCAACTTTTAAGCCATGCATTAAAACGCTATATGATAAATCATTTAATCTAGCACCAGCATTGATTCTAGCAATCCATAATCTTCTGAATGTTCTCTTCTTATTCTTACGATCTCTGTAAGCATAAGATAATGATTTCATAACTTGAGCTTTAGCACTCTTAAATAATGTATGTTTTGAGCCAAAGTAACCTTTAGCTAGTTTTAATACTCTTTTGTGTCTTCTTCTAGTAACGACACCACCCTTTGTACGTGGCATAATTTATTTCCTCCTTATTTCTTTAAAATTACTTTCTTTACACACTAGTTAAGTTGGTCTAATTGTTGACGAATTCTCTTCATATCTGAAGTAGTAACAATTTGAGCCTTTCTTAAATGACGAATTCTCTTTTGTGTTTTACCTGGTGCTAAATGGCTATTTCCTGGACGCCATCTTTTAATCTTACCAGATCCAGTAACTTTAAAACGTTTTTTTGTTCCGCTATGTGTTCTCATTTTAGGCATAATAATACACTCTCCTATCTACTTTTTCTTTTTTGCTAATATTGCAGTTACATTCTTTCCTTCTAAAACAGGTTTACTTTCTACAACAGCTAAATCAGCTAGTTTTTCAATGTACCTGTTGATAACTTCAATATTAGGATCACCTAAATTAAGCATTCTTGCTCTTCTAACAAATGTTAATGTAACTTTTAATTTGTTACCTTGTTCTAAAAACTTAATACCAGCTTTTAACTTAGTTTCAAAATCATTATCACTAATTACTGGTGTAAGTCTTATTTCCTTTACACAAACAATAGTTTGGTTCTTCTTGGCATTTTTAGCTCTCTTTTGTTGTTCATATCTGTACTTTCTATAATCTAAAAACTTACAAACAGGAACCTTTGCATTAGGAGCAACGCAAACTAAATCATATCCAGCTTCATCAGCTAAAGCTAGAGCTTCTTCAATTTTCTTTTCTCCTAGTTGTTTGCCTTCTTCATCGATGACTAGAACTACTTCAGCCGTAATTTCCTCATTAACTAAATTTTCATTTTTTTGATCTTGATTCTTATTTATATTAAATACACCTACCTTTACTAAGTTATGAGTGAAAGAAATAAAACATAAAATGACTAAACATTAAAAAATGTGAGCGCGCAAAACACCCACCATAATCTAATCACTTTATCAATTAAGTATGTTTAGAACATGACATTTACCTACCGCCTATATAGCAATCAGGTGAGAAACGGGTGTTTCTTCTTTCCACTTCATAAATTACATATAGATTATAAACTAACTGCCCTTTAATGTCAAGTTTTATTTTTGTTTTTTTTATTGCTATATATTGTAAAATGAAAATAGAATTAATATATAAAGAAATAAATCTATATCAAGGTGTGTATCCAAAGGGGTTGAAGGGGGAATGCGT
>OCVV012846134.1_pt1 | contig 11562 bp, 7 predicted proteins | sample 1539721 | NCBI WGS metagenome assembly OCVV01 (sample SAMN02144230, study PRJEB22623) | gut metagenome | biome: sheep rumen | host: Ovis aries | place: New Zealand | reverse complement strand
CGGTCCAGCACGCGGCGGGCCTGCTGGGCGTTCACCAGGTTCATGTCAATGTCCCTGGGGTGCTCGATGGCTTCCAGGATGGCGTTCTTGGTGATTTCGTGGAAAACGATGCGGCGGGTCTTTTCGCGGGGCAGGCCCAAGGTCTCCCGCAGGTGCCAGGAAATGGCTTCTCCTTCGCGGTCCTCATCGGAGGCCAGCCAGACGGTGGCGGCTTCCGTGGAGAGCTTTTTCAGTTCGGCCACTACTTTTTTCTTGTCGGAGGGAACGACGTACTGCGGTTGGAAACCGTGCTCTACATCCACGCTCAGCTTATGCTCTTCCAGATCCCGGATGTGGCCGATGGAAGCTTTTACAAGATAGTCTTTGCCCAGGTATTGCTGAATGGTCTTCACCTTGCCGGGAGACTCTACGATTACTAGATTTTTTCCCTCCATAGTCTCATTGTTTCAGTTTTCTTCTGCAAAGTAAAGCAGAATCGGGGCAATTTTCCAAATTTTCTGATTACTTTTGTAAATTGGAATTTCTGCCAAGACCTAAGGTCTTGTACGCAGGTGAAAATTTTAGACAAGATGACAGACGCAACCCAAAAGAAGATCGTCAAGTGGTTCTGGATACTCCTGGTGACTCCCTTTGTCGCCCTGGCCGTCATGATGTGCATTGTCTGGGCCTTTGCCGACATCCCTTCCCTCGAGGAGCTGGAGAACCCGGATTCCAAGCTGGCCACCCAGGTCATTGCCGAGGAAGGGGAAATCCTGACCACTTATCATATAGAGAACCGGACCTTCGTCAGTTACGATGAACTGGCTCCTTCCCTGGTCCAGGCCGCCGTCGCCACCGAGGACAAGCGTTTCTATGACCACTCCGGCGTAGACCTCCAGTCCCTGGCCCGCGTGCTGTTCAAGACCCTCCTTTCCCGCGATTCCTCCCAGGGTGGCGGCTCCACCATTACCCAGCAGCTTGCCAAGACCCTCTACCCCCGTGGAGAAAAGGCGGGCAAAGTGAAGATTGTTTGGATCAAACTCAAGGAATGGATCACCGCCATCAAGCTGGAGCGCAACTACACCAAGGAAGAGATCGTGGACATGTACCTGAACGCCATTTTCTTCGGCTCCAACTCGTACGGCATCTCGTCGGCCTCCAACCAGTTCTTCGGCAAAAAGCCCGGCGAACTGCTTACGGAGGAGAGTGCCGTCCTGGTGGGTATGGTGAACAAACCCACCCGCTATAACCCTGCCCTGAATCCGGACCACGCCCTCAAGCGCCGCAACCTGGTCCTGGAACGCATGCGGGAAATGAAATACCTCACCAAGGCGGAATGCGATTCCCTGCAGGCCCTTCCCATCGTCCTGCACTCCCGCCAGGGCGACCGCACCACCGGTGTCGGCCCTTATTTCCGGGACATGCTCCGCCGCACCATGAGCGCCTCCAAGCCCAAGCGCTCCTCCTATGCCACCGAGGAAGACTACCGCGTAGACTCCCTCCTCTGGGCCGACGACCCCGTCTACGGCTGGCTCAACAAGAACTCCAAGAGCGACGGCTCTCCCTACGACCTGGACCGCGACGGCCTCCGCATCTATACCACGGTCAATTATAAGATGCAGCGCTATGCGGAAGAAGCCATCGCGGAACACCTGGGGAAAGACCTCCAGAAAGCGTTCTTCCGGGAGCTGAAGTACCGCAAGAACGCGCCCTTCACTTCCGACACGGACAAGTCCGTCATCGAAACCACCCTCCGGCAGGCCCGCCGCTGGAGCGACCGCACCCGCATGATGAAAGCCTCCGGCGCGACGGATGCGGAAATCGAAGCCTCCTTCGACGTCCCCGTCAAGATGCGGGTCTTCACCTGGGAAAAACCCGGTTATAAGGATACCACCCTCACCCCCAACGACTCCATCCGCTACTACAAGTCCTTCTTCCGTGCCGCTTTCATGGCCATCGAGCCCGGCACCGGCCACATCAGGGCTTATGTCGGCGGCCCGGACTACCGCTATTTCAAGTACGACAACGTGCGTCAGGGCAAGCGTCAGGTGGGTTCTACCATCAAACCTTTCCTGTACACCCAGGCCATGGAATCGGGCATGACCCCGTGCGACCCGGTCCTGAATTCCCCGGTCGTGATTGTCGTGAACGATGACGAAACCTGGTCCCCGCAGGACCCGCACGCCGACGGCACCATGGTAGACCTTCGCTGGGGCCTTGCACAGAGCTCCAACTCCGTGTCGGCCTACCTGATGAAGCAGCTGGGCGCTCCGCAGATGGTGTCCATGATGCGGAAGATGGGCATCGGCGGCTTCATCGACCCCGTCGTCTCCCTTTGCGTCGGATCGGCCGACCTGTCCGTCTATGATATGGTCACCGCATACAACACCTTCCCTTCCGGCGGCACCTACACGGCACCCATTTTCGTCACCCGCATCGAAGACAGCGACGGCAACATCCTGGGGCAGTTCAGCGACCGCAAGCGGGAAGCCCTTTCCCAGCGCGCCACCGGCGCCATGGTGCAGATGATGCGCGGGGTGGTGGACGGCGGTACCGGCAGCCGGCTCCGTTTCCGCTATGGCCTCAAGGGTGAGATCGCCGGCAAGACCGGCACCACCAACGACAACTCCGACGGCTGGTTCATCGGCTACACGCCCCGGATCACCGCCGGCGTGTGGGTCGGGGCCGAAGACCGCTATGTCCATTTCAGCAGCACCAGCCTGGGACAGGGTGCCAACATGGCCCTTCCCATCTGGGGCCTGTGGATGCAGAAAGTGCTGAAAGACGGCACGCTGGGCATCTCTGAAGCGGATGTGTTCCCGGAAGCCCTCAAGGGCTCCTACTGCAACGGCCAGGAAGCCAATGCAGCACCTGAAAAGACCGACCTGGAATCTTATTATTTCGAATAATGTCAAAGTATCAGTCCATTGCCGTCATCTACGGTTCCGATTCCTCCGAATGGGAGGTTTCATGCAGGAGCGGTGAATTCACCGCCTCCCGCATCGACGAGTTCCAATACGATGTCTATGAAATCTTTGCTCGCTTCGGTCAGTGGCGCCTCGTGGCCATGCGCAAGGCCAATTCCATGCGCGTCGCCTTCCCGGAAGGTGCCCAGCCCCAAGTGGACAAGTCGGACTTCTCCGTGATGGTACTCGGCGAAAAGATCAAATTCGACTTCGCCTACATCATGCAGCACGGCGCGCCCGGCGAAACCGGCCTCCTGCAAGGCTATCTGGAAATGCTGGGAGTTCCGCACTCCAGCTGCAGCGCTTTTGTCACCACCATCGCCTTTGACAAGTATTCCTGCAAAAGCTACCTTCGAAATGCGGATTTCGTGAAGATGGCCAAGGATGCCCTCATCCGGGAAGGAGAAGACGTCGAGGACTTCTCGGTAAAGACGGTCACCCGTCTGGGCCTGCCTCTTTTCGTCAAGCCCACCAGCGGCGGCTCCAGCTTCGGCATTACCAAGGTGGAAAAGGCCGCGGACCTTCCCGCCGCCATCCGTTACGCCTTCAAGGAGAGCAGTACCGTTATCGTCGAGGCTGCCATTTACGGAGAGCATGAACTTACCTGCGCCGCCTATTTCGACGGCACCACGGTACGCGCCCTCCCGGTGATCGAAATCATCTCGGAGAGCGGCTGGTTCGACTATGACGCCAAATACAACGGCCTCAGCCGGGAAATCTGTCCGGCCCCCATTTCGGACAGCCTCACCGCCACCGTGCAGGAAACCACCTGCAAGATCTACCGTTTCCTGGGCTGCAAGGGCTTGGTGAGGATGGACTACATCTCCACGCCGGACGGCCTGTATTTCCTGGAAGTGAACATCATCCCCGGCATGACCAACGCCTCCCTGGTGCCCAAGATGGTGCGTGCCTCCGGCATGAGCATCACCGACTTCCTCACCACCATCATCGAGAATTCATAGGATGCTGCTGGTAGATTTTCTTCGGAAAGGGATCGCTGCCCTGGAACCTTTGTACCCTACGGCCGAGGCGCGCAGCATAGTCCTGATGCTGTGCGAGGAGATGATCGGCACAAAGAATTATACGCACATCGTAGAGCCGCAGTACCAGATTGACAAAAAAGGGGAGCAGCCCCTCGCCGAGGCGCTGGTGCGTCTGCAGGGCGGGGAACCCATCCAATACGTGATCGGAAAGGCCGAATTCTGCGGCCGCAGTTTCTGTGTGAATTCCTCCGTCCTCATCCCCCGCCCGGAGACGGAACTGCTGGTGCGGGAGGCCATCAAGATCGCCGGCCGGATCCAGCGGATGCGTATCCCCTATGGCAAGTCCGCGGAACCGGTCCGCATCCTGGACCTTTGCACCGGGTCCGGCAACATTGCCTGGTCGCTGGCGCTTTCGGTGCCCGGTTCCCGCGTCGTCGGCGTGGATATCTCGGAAAAAGCCCTTGCCGTGGCCCGCAGCCAGAATTTCTCGGCCGAACTCAAAGCCACGGGCGCCCTCGCCCCCACTTTTGTCGCCGCCGACGTCCTGGACACCGAGCAGGAATTCAATTACGGCTCCTTCGACCTCATCCTCTCCAATCCTCCCTATATCATGGAGAAGGAAAAACCGCAGTTGAGGCGCAATGTCCTGGATTACGAGCCCTCGTCGGCCCTCTTTGTCCCGGATGCCGATCCGCTCCTTTTCTACCGCGCCGTAGCCCGTTGGTCTGAGCGGTTTCTCTCCCCGGAGGGGAAGGGCCTGACGGAGATCAACGAAATGCTGGGCCCCGAGACGCGGGCGGTTTTCTCCGATGCCGGGTTCAGCCAGACAGACCTTGTAAAAGATTTTTACGACAAGAACCGTTTCGTTTTCTACATGAAATAAGCCTCTCCCGTGTGTGGGGGGCTTTTTTTGTCGATTACCCGTTTGAAAATTCAGAAAACGGATAAGTTTGCGGTACTTTGCATCGAGGACCGGCGCAGATCAATGCCGGGTAGAATTATGAAGTACCGTTTCTTTTTTGCAGGGGTGCTGTCAGCCCTCCCGTTTCTGGCAGGATGTGATCCCATGGACCTGGACCCCGGGCAGCCGGAAGACCCGCCCTATGTCTCCCTGGAAGAAGTGGCGCAGCTGCTTTCTTCCGTTGCGCTGGGCACGCCGCAGATGGAGGAAGTGCGGGATGCCGCATCGGCATCGGCCGTCAACGGCTACGACGAGGAATACCGCATGCAGGAACTGTTTGCCTCCCCGGGAACCGGTGTGGGAAATTCCGCTCCTACAAAAGCAGGCGGGTATGCACGTCCCCTTCGGGAGCTGCTGCGCGAAGCTGCCCTCTCCACCAAGGCCGGCGCTTCCGGTCCCGAAGCCTGGCTGGACTCCCTCTCCACCTCCGACGTCCAGATCTACTGGCCCTTCTCCGAGGACTGGGACGGCGAAACGCTCCCCGTCATCACCTACGACCCCGGCGACGGCGCCCTCCGGAACGAAGGGTATGCCCTGATGCCGGACGGCACAGTGGAAAAAGTCATGGTAGACGAACAGATGGCCTCCGAACGCCCCGTATGGGTCGTAAACCGCAATTCTGACGCCGATTACCGCACCCTCGAGCTGCGTCGCCGGGAAGACCCGTCCTGGGGCACCGGTGGCGGTGATATCGTCGTGAAGTCCGATGCGGGAGACTTCCGGACTCTGATCCTGCGCTCGTTCAAAGCCAACCGCCAGTATGACAGCTGGTTCTGCGGGGCCAGCGAGTTTTTCGTGAAGATCGGCGCCGTAGAGGACTTTACCGCCGCTACGGAAGCGGAGCTGCGCCTGTACGAGCCCTCCATCACGGATTTCATGATTGTCGTGCGCAGAAAGCAGGTCGGGGAGTCGGTGCCCTTCAATGCCATCCTGGTGTCGGAGTGGACGCAGCAGCTCTCATCCTGTGCCTTCATGATCGTCGAGGATGACGGCGGCACCCGCACGACCTGGGACTGCAGCGCCACTGTCAAAGTGAACTCCAAGAGCTACGGATTTGACATAAAAATCCCCCTCTATTCCCGGGACGACATTGTCTGGCGGGGCTCCCTCTCCCACACTTTCATCGAGAAAAACAGCGGCCGCCGCGCCAGTTTCGGCGACGTTGACCTGGTGCTGGAGCTGGTATAAACGTTGCCCTCCGTTTGTTTTTTCCCCTTTACTTCCCTACTTTTGTCATTGGAAATGTAATCTGACAGAGGGCTCTTTTTGCAAATGAAGACGCTGGAATTATTGGCACCGGCCAGGACGGCCGATATCGGGATAGCGGCAATCGACTGCGGCGCCGACGCCGTGTACATTGCCGGACCGGCTTTCGGCGCCCGCCAGGCGGCCGGCAACAGGATCGAAGATATAGCAAGGCTCTGTACTTATGCCCATCGTTTCGGGGCGCGGATCTTCGCCACGGTCAATACCTTGATTTACGAAGAGGAACTGGCCGAAGCCCGTTCCATGGTGCAGGATTTGGCCAAGGCCGGTGTAGACGCCCTGATTGTGCAGGATCCTGCCGTCATTTCTCTTGCCGAAGGTACCGGACTGGTCCTTCATGCATCGACCCAGTGCGCTATCCGTACTCCCGAAAAGGCGGCTTTTCTGGAAAGCCTGGGCTATGGCCGCCTGGTCCTGGAACGGGAACTGTCCCTGGAACAGGTCCGCGCGATTTCGTCCCGTGTGGATGCGGAGATTGAGTTCTTTGTCCATGGTGCCCTCTGTGTCTGTTATAGCGGACAGTGCTACCTGTCTGAATACCTGACCGGCCGGAGTGCCAACCGGGGTGAATGTGCCCAGGCCTGCCGCAACCTTTATAACCTGGAAGACGCTTCGGGGAAGGTCCTGGCAAGAAACAAAGCCCTCCTGTCCTTGAAAGATTTCAACCTCATCCACCGTTTGGAGGACCTGGCCCAGGCCGGTGTCAGTTCCTTTAAGATAGAAGGCCGGCTCAAGGGCGAATCCTACGTCAGGAATGTCGTAAGGGCCTACTCGGATGCTTTGGATGAGCTGGTCAGCCGCAGGCCCGGCCTGTATCGGCGTTCCTCCTTCGGAAAGGTCCGGGGAGGATTTGTGCCGAACCTGGACAAAACCTTCAACCGCGGATACACGGAGCTCTATCTGGACGGCAGGCGCGGCCCCTGGTCCTCGATGGATGCCCCCAAATCCATGGGTGAGCGGGTGGGCCGCGTAAGCAAGCTCTATCCGGATGGTTTCCTGCTGCATCCGGACAACCCCGACCTGGTCGTCTCCAACGGCGACGGCTTTGCCTTTGTCGGCCCCGGCGGCTCCATCACCGGCTTCCGGGCCGACGTTTCCGACGGTTTTCGCATCCGCTGCAAACGGCCGGAATCCCTTCGGGTGGACACTGTCCTGTACCGCAATATCAGCGCCGCTTTCGAAAAAGCGGTCAATTCGGATAAACCTGTCCGCGAAATCCCGGTCCGCGTTGTCCTGGAGGTCCGGGACGGCATTTTGCTTTCCCGCGCCATATCCGAGGACGGAAGGGAAGTGAAATACAGTGAAAAGATGGTTCCCACCCCGTCCCGCGACCCTGAAAAAATGCTGGAAACAATCCGGACCCAGCTGTCCAAACGGAGCGGCCATTATGCGTTCCTGTGCCAGGAAGTCAACGTCGAGGGAGAAGTTCCCTTTGTCCAGACTTCCGTAATCAACGGCATCCGCCGGGAACTGGCTTCGCAGCTGGATCTCCTTCCCGTCCGGATGAATCCCCTCCGTGCAGGCCGTCAGGACGAGGCCTTCTCCCTTACCGGCCGGCTGGACTACAAAGCGAATATTGCCAACTCCCGTTCCCGGGAGCTATATGCCCGCCGGGGAGTTCCGGAGATGGAAGATGCCTATGAACTGACTCACCGGAAAGGCTTGGAACTGATGCGCAGCAAGTACTGTATCCGGCACGAACTGGGCCTGTGCCCCCGCCAGGGAAAGGCAAATAAAGCGGAACCGCTCTTCCTGATCAACGGGAAAGAGCGGCTCCGTTTGGAATTTCACTGTTCCGTCTGCGAAATGACGGTGCAGTAGAACTTACTTCAGGGCTTTGAGCTGGGCCTCGGCCTGGGCGGCGTACTTGGAACCGGCGAGCTTCTTGTAGTACTCGATGGCGGTAGCCTTGTCTCCGGCCTTCTGGGCGGTAGCGGCGATGGTGAAGTTGATGTCTGCTGCATCTTTGGCGTCAGGATTCACGGCCAGATATTTCTTGTAGGCTGCGATGGCCTGGGCGCTCTTGCCGCTCTTGGTGTAGGCGCTGGCGATGAGCTTGTAGGCGTTGGCGCTCTCGGAGTAGGTGTTGGAGGTCTCCAGGGCTTCGATGGCGTCGGCATTCTTGCCGGCCTTCAGCAGGGCCATGCCTTTCTTGAGGAAAGTGGTGGCGAGGAGTTTTCCGGCCTGCTCTTCACCCAGTTCGTTGGCTTTGGTGAGGGTGGTGATGGCGTCGTCGGTAGCGCCGTTCTGCAGCAGGGCCTGTCCCAGCAGGAGGAAAGCCTGGCCATCCTCGGGAGTGAGGGCGGTGACTTGCTTGAATGCGTCGATGGCATCAGCGAAGTTCTTGGCCTTCAGCAGGGTGGTGCCTTTTCTCAGGAGTACATTCGGAACCAGGGTTTCAGCCTCCTGGATAACATCTTCAATGCTATATTCGGTAGCGACGGTCTTGGCCTGGCCGAGGGTGGCGAGGGCCTCGTCATAAGAAGCGTCGTTGATCTGCTCCTTGGCGATGGAAAGGATGGTGCCAGGGATGATTTCTTTGCACTTGGAGACCAGGTCGGCAGCTTCTTCGCCTTCGATGGCCTGGGCCAGTGTGAGGGCCTCCTGGAATTGGGCCAGGGCCTCTGCCTTGTTGGTTTCCAGAGCCTGTGCTCCGGCGTTGAAAGCGTCAACAGCTGCGTTGAAATCTTGTGCGGTGGCCACGGAGGCGGCAAGCCCGAGGGCGGCGATAGCTACAAAAAATCTTTTCATTTTCTTACATCTATGTTAAGTTATACGTTCTCACTAGCACACGAATTGCAAAAATAGCAAAATATGTTGTATTTTTGCACAGAATTCGGGTTAAAAATGAAATTTATCCATCTCAAACATATCCTTTCGGGCCTGTGTGCCCTCCTGTGTTTTTCAATAATTGTGCCAGCCCAGGTGCAACTTCCGGCGCTTCCTGTAGACGGACGCATCCAGAAAGGCACGCTGGGCAGCGGTGTAACCTATTATATGGTCACCAATCCCCAGGTGAAAGGATACGCCCACATTGCCATCGTCCAGCGGGATGAGCCGCTGTCCGCCGCCAAGCGGGAAGGCCTTCAGAGCGCATTCTTCGCCCGTATGGGAATCGCCCCCGGGCCGGAAGGTTTCCTCCAGGACCAGGACGGTTCCACGGTATACCGTTTCCCGGACGTCGCATTCTACCGGCCGGAAGTGCTGGATTCCACCCTGCTGTATACATTCTCCCAGGTGGCGGCTTCCAAGGCCGAGCAGGCCGTCATCGTGAGCGGTGACATCGATGCCGTGGAGCTGAAGAAGAAGATGGACATCTTCTCCATGATGGTGCCGCGGATGCTGGTGAAGGAAAACCATCGGCCCGACTATGTGTGGGAGCCCTCTCCTGCGCCGGTGGTGCATTTTTACCCGGAAGGGAAGGCGCAGGTGCGGGTCACTTACTCCGGCGCCCGCATCCCGTTCGGCTATATGAATACGGCCCAGTCCATCGTCTCGGGGCTTTTCGGGGAAGAGCTGGGCGTGCTTGTCCGCCACAGGGTGGAACGCAACCTGCGTGACCAGGCCATTGCGCACGGGCCGGTCGGCTTCCAAGTGCTCTCGAGCGAGAATTACGGCGGAGACGAGCGCTACACCGTGAGTGTATGCGTCGAGAAAGACCAGCAGGACGCCGCCATGCGCGTGATCTCCTCCACCCTGGCGGAGATGGACGCTTTCGGCGTCGCGGCCCCTGAGTTCGTCCAGGCCAAGCAGGTGCTCTCCCCCCGGCTGCACCGCCAGGCGGAAAACCTGCCGTCGGCCCGGCAGGACCTGGACCGCTGTATCGCCAACTTCCTGTACGGCGCTTCGCTGGCCCCGGGCAGTGAGCCGCTGCGCTACTTTAGCCGGAAGAATGTGGCCGACACGACCGAAGCGCGCCTGTTCAACGGTTTCTCCTCCGCCCTCCTGGAGCAGCTTTCCAACCTGACGCTGGAATACGTCGGCGTGCCGGACTCCCTGGAAAAGAAGGACGACGCCCTTTTCTACTATAATCTCGCTTATCTGTACGGGTCGGTGTCGGCCAGCGGGAAAGACTATCTCTGGCACAGCGCGGACACGTCCGGCCTGGAAATGACCTGCCCCAAGGTACGGCTCAAGAACGAAAAGGCCGAGGCCGTCACCGGCGGGGTCCTGTGGACCTTCTCCAACGGCATGCGGGTTATCTACAAACGGGTACCCGGCGCCCGGATGTTCAGCTATGCCCTCCAGATGGGGGGCGGCCTGTCCCAGGTCAAAGACCTCCGGGAAGGGGAGGGTGGCTATATCGGTGACCTCCTTTTCCTCTATGATGTAGGCGGCATTCCTGCCCCCGCGTTCCGCGACATCCTGGCAGGGAACGGCATCAGCATGACCCCCGGCCTCTCGCTGAACAGCTTCTCCCTCAGCGGCGACCTTCCCTCCGACCGGCTCACGCTCCTGCTGAAGGTCCTGCTGCATCTGGCCAATGACAGAAGTCAGAATATAACTGAATATCAGCAATTTGTAAAGTCCCAGCAGATTGTCGGCACCCGTGTGGAAGACATGCTCTATGCCCGCCTGCATCCGGATTACCCTTATGCCGAAACCCGGAATCCGTCCGTCCTGAGTCCGGATACCCGTGCCAAGGCGGAAGCCTTCTTCGAGGACCGTTTCTGCCGCATGAATGACGGGATCCTCATCCTTAGCGGAGGTCTTTCCGAGGAAGCGGTGAAAAAACAGCTGCTGAAGTACCTCGGCGGCTTCCGTGTCCTTCGCGGAACCACTGCGCGCCGACCTGTCACCCTACCTACCGTGAGCGGTGTCACCACCTACACCGGCGAGGAGGGCCCCTCCGGTATCTGCCTGCTCATGGATGCGGCATATCCCATCACCGCCAGCCATTTCTATACCTCCCAGGTCGCGGCCGACCTTCTCCGCCAGTCCCTGGCCCGGCATCTGGCCGGATACGGCTACAGTGCGGAAGTCTCCGTGGACTTCCTCTTCCACCCGCAGGAGCGCATCCGCCTGCTGGTGAAGTGTACCCCGCTGCCGCTGAGTTCCCTGCCTTCGGACGTTGCCGCCGTTACGCCGGAGCGTGCCGTCACGGCATTGCGGGCGGCCCTCCACGATGCTTCCATGGCCCCTGTAGACAAAAAGGACCTGGCCCAGTGGAAGGCAAAACTGTCGGCCCAGGTGAAGGCCGTCATGGCTACGCCGGAAGGATTCACCCACACGCTGCTGACGCGTTACTCCTCCAATAAAGACCTGACTTCACGTTACGCGGAAAGCATTTCCGGCATTACGGCCGCCGATGTCCAGACCCTCCTGGCCGCCCTCTATGCAGGCGGACGGATCGAATACCTTGTACCATGAAACACGCATTCGGAACCTTTATCGAGATTGGCGATAT
>OCVV011321258.1_pt1 | contig 11562 bp, 11 predicted proteins | sample 1539721 | NCBI WGS metagenome assembly OCVV01 (sample SAMN02144230, study PRJEB22623) | gut metagenome | biome: sheep rumen | host: Ovis aries | place: New Zealand | reverse complement strand
TAATACTCATTCTTTTTTATTTTAACTACATTTTTTCAAATCTTAATCTTGCACCTGGAATTTTAGTTAAGATTAAATCGAATGTTGTAGTACTTGAATACCAAGAATTAAATATAACTGGTATTACATATTCTGTTTTATCAGTTAATTCATATTCAACTCCAGCACTTGTAAGAAGTGAACTTGGAGTAATTTGAATAAAATTATGATTTATATCTAGTTGAACTAAGTACATAGTATAACCACCAGGATTTTTATTTACTTTTGCTTTATATTTCGAACCAGGTTCAACTTTCAATGCATCATCATATATTGCATGTGAACTATTATGACAATAACCATAAGAACAATAACATCCACCTAAAAGCTTACTTGAATCAGTAAAATCATATTCTGTTATATTTTTTGCAGAGTTAAATTTTTCTGAAGACATATATTTTATAGAATGTAGTTGAATCTCTATTCTTCTTTCAGACATATATTTTATTGCAGTTTGCCCATTTTGCCATCTATAAGCCATTTGAACTCTTATAAATTTTGTATTATTATCAAGTGTTACACTTATTTGTCCTTTAGTTCCATTAGTATAATCTAAGTATCCTATATATTTTTTATCTTTATCATATTGAAAAATTGTTACTCCATAATCAGTTTGTGATGTTTGAGTAAGTTTTTCTAGTAAATAATTATTAGTATTAGTTTTAACTAGATCTTTTGTATAGGCATAACCTGTATTAGTATTAGTTTCACCAGTTGTTTTTGATACACTACCTACTACATAATTTGTACTATCATTAAAATTATATTCATCAGCAGAATATGTTGGTGTATAAATATCTGCTGTTATTATAGTTTCTTTTTGTTTTGTTTCATTATTAGTTTGAGTAAAACTTTTACATCCAGCTTTATAAGCAAGATTTCCTTTTGTTAAAACTTCATCTTCGTCTGTATAATCTATTAAATCATCTACTCCAAAATCATTATCAACTTTTACAGCAGATATTAAATAATCTTTATCCCAAAATGTTATATAGTGTTCTATCTTGCCATCACCAATTTTTTTTAATAAAATAAATCCTTCATAATCACCTGTATTTGATAAATCTAAATCATTTTTTATATCATATATTATGCAAGCATTATTAACATTTCCTAGTAAATCGTCTGCTAAATACTTTTTGGTTGCTTCGTTAACTATTTTCAATCCAAAATCTGAGAATGTTTTTTTCTTTGCAGTATTTAGTACGCTTAGAACAGCAGGTACTGCTATTATCATTATTATTGCTAGTATTACAATTACTGCAAGTAATTCTACTAAAGTAAAACCTTTATTTTTTTTATTCATTAAACTCACCTAATTTAATATTATCATTATTATATTAAAAATAAAAGAATGAGTGTTAATTACTCATTCTCATTATTATCATTGTTTTTATCTTCTTCATGAATTTCTTGAATTAATTTTTCAATTTTTTGACCATATTCAATTGATTCATCTACAATGAATCTAAGTTCTGGAATATGTCTTAGAGTATCTCCTAATCTATCAGCTAATACGCTTCTTAAATAAGGAGCAGCTTCTTTTAAATTTTCTGCAACAGCCTCAGGAGTTTCTTCACCCATGTAAGTGTAGTAAACTCTTGCCCAACTTAAATCATTAGTTACTTCACATCCAGTTACAGTAACATGTTTAAGTGTTTCATCTTTTGCTTCTAATAATAATATATTTGATAATTCTCTCATTACTTGCGAAGAGATGCGTCCTTGCTTAATATTATTCATTATTTCTTAACCTCAACCATTTCATAAGTTTGGAATACGTCTCCTTCTTTGATGTCATTATAACCTTCAATAGTCATACCACATTCAAATCCAGATTTAACTTCATGAGCATTGTCTTTTCCTCTTTGTAAAGATCCAACTTTGCCATCATAAATAACTATTCCATCTCTAATAACTCTTACTTGTGAGTTAGATTTAATAACACCATCAGTAACCATTACACCTGCAATGTTACCAATCTTAGAGAACTTGAACATTTTACGAACTTCTGCATTACCTGTTACTTTTTCTTCGTATTCAGGATCTAACATACCTTTCATAGCTTGTTCCATTTCTTCTACTAATTTATAAATAATTGTATAAGTTCTTAATTCAACTCCAACATTCTTAGCACTATCTTTAATAGAGTTTGATGGAATTACATTAAAACCAATTATAATTGCATTTGATGCTTGAGCAAGTGAAATATCACTTTCAGTTACAGTTCCTATTCCAGATCTTATAACTTTAACTCTTACACCTTCAACATCTATTTTTTCTAGTGAATTCTTAACTGCTTCTTCAGAACCTTTAACATCACATTTTAATACAACATTAATTTCTTTAATACCAGATTGAATAGATGCAAATAAATCATCAAGTGAAAGTGACTTAGGAGCAGACACTCTTGCTTTAGAATCTTCCACTCTCTTTTCAGCAACTTCTCTTGCTTGTTTTTCAGTTTCAAAAGCCATGAATTTATCACCAGCTTCAGGGTTACCATTTAAACCAGTTATTTCTACTGGAGTAGATGGACCTGCTGAAACGATATCTTTTCCTTGATCATTTTTCATAGTACGAATACGACCATTAGTTAAACCAACAACTATTGGGTCACCTATTCTTAATGTACCATTTTGAATTAATAGTGATGCAACACCACCCATTTTGTTATCAATTCTTGATTCAATTACTGTACCAGTTGCATAACGATTTGGATTTGCTTTTAATTCTTTAACTTCAGCAATAGCAAGAAGTGTTTCAATTAATGCTGGAACACCATCTCCTGTTTTTGCTGAAATTCTAACAAATGGAACATCTCCACCCCATTCTTCTGGGTTAATTCCTTCTGCAGCCATTTCTTGCATAACTTTATCAGGGTTTGCTTTTGGACTATCCATTTTGTTAACAGCTACTACAATAGGAACATTACTTGCTTTAGCATGGTCAATTGCTTCTTTAGTTTGAGGCATTACACCATCTTCAGCACTTACAATAATAATTACAATATCAGTAACTTGTGCTCCACGTGCACGCATTTCAGTAAATGCAGCATGTCCTGGAGTATCGATAAATGTAATTTTTTGTCCATTGTATTCAGTTTGATATGCACCAATACTTTGAGTGATACCACCTGCTTCTCCAGCTGCTACATTAGAGTTTCTAATATAATCTAGTAATGTAGTTTTACCATGGTCAACATGACCCATGATAGTAATAACTGGAGGACGTGATTCAAGATCTTCTTCTTTATCTATAATTTCATATTGCTCGAAATTAGTAACATCTTGAGTTTCAGCACGTTTTAGTTGTTTTCCATATTCACTTACAACTATTTCAGCTGTTTCAAAATCAATTCCTTGAGGAAGTGAAATCATCATTCCAAGGCCCATAAGTGTTTTAATTAAATCAATTCCTGGAACACCTAGAGCATCAGCAAGTGATTGAACAGTCATTCCTTCTTCATAAAGAACTACAGATGAATCACTTTCAACAGAATTACTTTGAAGTTTTTCTTTATTCTTATACATTGCTTTTTTCTTCTTTAAGAAATCTTTAGCTATGTTTTCTTGTTTATTTTTATTTTTATTAAACTTCTCTTTAGTAGTTGTAACATTTTTAGAAATTGTTGAAACTCTATTATCATTCATCATTTTATCAACGATTTCTTCTTCATCTTCTGTTTCAATGTTAAGTGTATCTTCATCTTCTACTGAAAACATTGTATTATCAAGCATTACAATTGTATCATCATCGATATAATCATCTTTATTTGATACATTAACACCTAATTCCTTACATTTATTTAATACGTCTTGAACAGTATAATTCATACTTTCAGCATACTCTTGAACTGTCATATAATATACCTTCTTTCTATATTTTGTTTGGATATTTTATTTGATAAATCAGTGTTGTAATAAATACTAATTATTAATTAATCTATTTAACTCTTCGAATACTTCATCATTTACTTCAGTTTCTAAAACTTTATTTAATATTTTCTTTTCTTTAGCTGTTTTAAAAACTTCAGCATCTTTCTTTAAATAGCATCCATGTCCATTTACTTTACCAGTTAAATCAACAATAACACCATTATCAGTTTTTACTACACGTATTAGTTCTACTTTAGGTAATTTTTCACGTGTTACTACACATGTACGCATAGGTATTTTTTTCATTATCTATTTCCTTCTTCTTGAACTTGAGTCATAGATTTAACTTCAATTCTAAACTTAGTTAATCTTGAAGCTAGTTTAATATTAATACCTTTTTTACCAATTGCTAGTGATAATTCATCATCAGGAACAATTGCAAGTGCAATGTTTTCTTTATCATTAGCAAGAATATTTACGATAACATTCTTAGCAGGTGAAAGCGCATTCTTAATAAATTCAGCTGGATCTTCTGAATATTTAACTAAATCAACTTTTTCACCATTTAATTCTTGAAGAATAGTAGCAATTCTTACTCCTCTTTCACCAATACATGCACCAACTGCATCTACTTGTGGATCATTTGAGAATACTGCAACTTTACTTCTAACACCAGGTTCTCTTACTACTGAATGAAGTTCAATAGTACCATCTTTTAATTCTGGAATTGTTGATTCAAATAATCTCTTAACAAATCCATAGTGTTTACGAGTTAATAGAATAAGAGGTCCTTTTGTTCCTGCTTCTACTTTAGAAACATATACTCTTATTTGTGCACCCATTTTAACTTTTTCACCAGGAATCATTTCTGATTTAGGTAAGATACCTCTTGTTCTTCCTAAGTCTACATAATAATTTTTAGCATCTTCCATTGCTAAAGTACCCATTAATAATTCATATTGTTTATCTAAGAATTCATCAATGATTGCAGTTCTTTCAGCTTCTCTTATTTTTTGAGTTACTACTTGTTTACAAGTTGATGCTGCAACTCTACCAAAGTCATGTGGTGTTACTTCTTCAACATATTCTTCTCCAACTTTAGCGTCTGGCCATTTTTCTTTAGCATCTTCTAAAAGAATTTGAGCGTCGCTATTGATTTCTGGTTCTTCATATACGATGTTTCCTTTTTCATCGTATAAAGTATTTCCATTTTCATCTACTGCTTCTTTACCATCATCATAGTCTTCTACTACAACATAGTATCTATAAACTTTAAATTCTCCAGACTTCTTATCAATTTCAACTCTTACGTTTGATTTTGATTCATAGTTTTTCTTATATGCGCTTATTAAACCTTGTTCCATAGCGTCATATACTACATCTTCACTTATTCCCTTTTCTTCAATAATTCCTTTAAGGGCTTTAATAAATTCCTTACCGTTCATTTTATTCTTCTCCTCTTTCAACATTTGTAATTTCTAAGGTGTATTCGTCTTTAATAAGATTAGCTTCATCAAGAATTGGATTAATAACATCTGTAGCAGCTACAATAGTATCTAAGTCAATTCCATTTACTTTATCTAATTCAATCTTTAGATAATTTTGATTGTACTCTTTTTCCCATTTAACACTTTCTACAAAGATGTCCATTTTTTTCATTGGTTCAGTGATAAGTTCTCTTATTTTTGTTAAAATATTATCCATAAAATACCTCCAAACATAAACAAAAGTGGGAATTTCTGCCCACTTAAATGTTAAATGTAGTATAACAAAAATACTTTCTTAAGTAAAGTATTTATTGCTAACTACCAATAAAAGAGCATTAAATGCTCTTTTTATTTATAATTAATATCATATTTTGTATTATCACTTATTAATAATACATTTGTAATTTTATCTTCTTCTATTTTTACTGTAACCGTATAAGCTATGTCATTTATAAGAATATTATCATATGTATAAATGACAGATGAAGCAAGAGTTTGATTTATTGCTCTATTAGATTCAAGTATATTAATTAGACTAGTAGGAATAACTATATTCTTTTCTACTTCTCCAAATAGATCATTATTCTCTTTATCTTGTCCTAGGACATATTCATAAATAACATTATCTTTGACTTTAAACTTCTTAGTTGCGTTAGATGACTCAAACATACCAGATAAAGTATCATCGGTATAAATTAAGTTTTCTATTAGATATGGAGTTTCTCCAATTGTAATAGTAATAGTTGCTTCTTTTTTACTTATTTCATCAACTAAGTTCTTATAGTTTCTTTTTTGTATTTGATACTCAGTTGTAGTGGTTGTTCTATTTTGCTTTTCTTTTTGTTCTTTAGCAATAGTCATTCTTGAACAAGAACTAAGTATTATAAAGAAAAGAATAAATAAAATTACTTTTATTAATGAAGAAAAACCAGGAGTATTTTCTAAATGATAACGAAAACTATTTAGAAAATCATCATCAGCTGCTATTCTTCTTTTTTTATTTTTAGCCATTATTTATTTACCTCGATACCAAGAAGATTTTCTTTTTTATAACCATTAAAGAAATCTTTAACACTCATTTCTTTTTTACCAGCAACTTTTATTCTTTTAATTAAAAGTTCTCCATCACTTGCTAATACACCAAATGAGTCTTTATTAACAGATGTAACTGTTCCAACTTTACCTTGTTTTTCTTCTCCAACTTCTGTTTCAATTATTTTCCATTCTTCACCATTTACAAGAATATTAGCGTAAGGTGTTGGATTAAGTGCTCTTACAAAGTTATGAAGTTCCTTTCTTGTTTTGGTAAAATCTAATCTTTCATCTTCTCTTTTTATTTTAACAGTATGAGTTGCTTCATCATCATTTTGAGGTATATCAAAGTTTTCTCCTTCAATTATCTTTGGAAGTGTTGAGATAAGTAAATCACGACCTAATAAAGATAATTTTTCAGATAAAGTACCATATGTATCATTATCACTTATTTTTATTTCTTTAGCATGAATTATATTACCAGTATCTAATCCTTCTTCCATATACATTAAAGTAATACCAGTTACTTCATCTCCATTCATAATAGCACTTTGAATTGGAGATGCTCCACGATACTTAGGTAAAAGAGAACCATGAATATTAATACAACCATAATCAGGATAATCAAGCATTTGTTTAGGTACTATTTGACCATATGCACATGTAATAATTACATCTGGTTTATGATTTAATACTACTTCATATTCTTCTCTTATTTTCTTTGGAGTAAATACTTCAATATTATGTTCTAAAGCACATGCTTTAACAGGAGATGGAGTAAGTATTCTTTTTCTACCTACTTCTTTATCAGGTTGACTAACTACTAATACAACATTAGTTAGTTCAATTAAACTTTTTAATACAGGAACTGAAAACTCAGGTGTTCCCATGAATACTACTTTTAAATCTTTTAATGTCTTTGCCATAAAAAATCACCTGTAAGTATTATACTATAAATTAGTACTTAATTATAGACATAAAAAAATATCTCATACGAGATATTTTATTTTTCAGCAATTAAGAATAATGCTATTTCGAATATTATTCCAACAATAAGTGAGAATAGTATTACTAACCATCCAATTGAAATTGCACTAATAACATTCATGAATATTAGGAAGAATGAAAGTGCAATACCATCAATCATTACTGCTAAGATGGACATAAGTTTATCTGATTTAACGATTAATAGAATTGTAGAAATTTCAAATAAACCAACTGGAAGAATAATTCCTAAGATGAATGTAATCATTCCTGTTGCAGTTGATGGGTTTAAACATAACTCTAATAATCCAGATCCACTTAATACTTCGCCATTAATAACTCCGACAGGCATATTAAATGCAATAGCACATAAAATTCCTAAGAAGATTGTAAATACTCTAACACCAACACTTGTGTTTGTGTTAACAACAATTCTATTACTTCTTGTAGATGTAGACTTCTTTGCAGGAGCTTTTACTGTTTTTTTAACTGGAGTTTTCTTAACAGCTGTAGTTTTCTTTGCTGCAGTTGTTTTTTTAGTAGCAGACTTTTTAGTTGTAGCCATATAAATAATCCCTCTTTCTATCTTAACTATATTGTATTTTATAAATAAAGACTATTCAATAGGTTTTGTATAAATTTACAAAAAAAAGAAGACTTAGTCTTCTTTACAAGCTTCATCTAAAGCTTCGAATAATTTATTAACATCCTCTTCGTTCTTAAGTCTTGCTCCACTGGCAAACTTATGTCCTCCACCATTGAACTTTTCAGCAACTGTGTTAATTGGGATATTTCTACTTCGAATATTTATTTTAAATATTTTAGAATTTTCATCAAATGATGAGAATGCCCAGCATTTTAGTTCTTTAATAAAGTTAAGATTATTAACCATATTAGAAGCTGTTGATGAATCAACTCCAAATTCTTTAATTAAATCACTAGTAATTCTAATATATCCAAATCCATTTTTAGTAATTGTTAAATTACTAATAATATATGCTTCAAATTTTCTTTCATTAATTGGTCTTTCATAAAGATTATTATATATTTTACCAATATCTAATTTATAATCCTTCATAAGTTTAGATGCTAAAACTAAAGTTTTAGGAGATGTGTAACTTAGTAAGAATCTATCAGAGTCAGCAATAATTCCTGAATAAAGATTTTCAGCAATTACTTCATTCATCTTTAACTTAGTTTTATATGCAAACTCTGTAATAAGTTGTGTACAGCTTGCAGCAGTATCATCAACTATTTCTAAGTCACATACTTTCTCTTCACATGGATGATGATCTATTTTTATAGTAAACGGAAACTCACTCTTATCAGGTCCATCTACTCTATCAAATCTTGGTAAATCTAGAATAATATATAATGCTTTTTTAAAATCAACATCATCTATTTTATCAAGTATACCAAAGCACTTAAATCTAGATACACCAGATCCTACTGCATATACTTTTTTATTCGGAAAATTATATTTAATCAAATCTCTTAATGCAATTTCAGAGGTAATGGCATCTGGATCTGGTCCAATATGTCTTGCAATGATAATTGTATTATATTCTTTGATTTTCTTTAATATTTGTTTGTGTATATTATTCATCATAATAAACACCACCTATTCTATTCTTTAAATTAAGTTATATGTATCTTCAGCAATCATTAATTCTTCATTAGTAGGAATAACATATACTTCTACTTTTGATTTATCTGTAGATAATTTTATTTCTTCTCCTCTTACTTCATTCTTCTTATCATCTATTTCAACTCCAAGAACTTTTAGAGAATCACAAATCATCTTTCTAACTGGAATAGCATTTTCTCCTAAACCAGCTGTGAATACTAACATATCGCATCCACCTAATTCAACATAATAACTTGCAATGTAATCTACTACAGCTTTAACATATTTATCAACTGCAAGTTTACATCTTTCGTCTCCTTCTTCAACACCAGCCCAAACATCTCTAAAGTCAGATGACTTTCCTGATAATCCAAGGAAACCAGATTGTTTATTTAAAACATTTATTACTTCTTCAACTGTTACATTTTCTGTATCACATACATATGAGATGATTGATGGATCTATATCTCCTGAACGAGTACCCATCATGATACCTGCAAGTGGAGTAAATCCCATTGTTGTATCAATTGACTGTCCATCTTTAACAGCACTTAATGATCCACCTGAACCTAAGTGACAAATAATTGCTTTGTATTCTTTCTTTCCAAGAATTCTTTCTACTTGTTTAGAAATATAGCAATGACTTGTTCCATGGAAACCATATTTTCTAATCATCATATCTTCATACCAAGAATATGGTACTGGATAAATAAATTCTCTTGGTTTCATTGTTTGATGGAATGCTGTATCAAATACAGCTACATTTTTTACATTTGGTAATGCTTTTTGAACTGCATAAATACCAAGTAAGTTAGCTGGATTATGAAGTGGTGCTAGAGCACTGAACTTCTTAATATCATCAATTACTTCATCAGTAATAACTACTGATTTATTATACTTATCTCCACCATGAACAACTCTGTGTCCAACAGCTCCGATTTCATCAAGAGTTTCTACAATTCCTAATTTTAATATTTGTTGAAGCATATCTTCTACTGCTTCTGTATGATTAGTCATATCTTTATCAGTATGGTATTTTTCTCCATTGAATTTTATATTAGAAAAACTTCCTGGAATACCAACTTTTTCATAATAACCTGAAGCAATTAATTCTTTATTATCCATATCAAATATAGAAAATTTTAAAGAACTACTACCACAGTTAACAGACATTATTTTCATTTATATTCTCCTCTTTTCCGTATTTATTATACTAAACTATGACTTTTCTCTCAATAAAAAACTATTTACAAACGCCCTATTTACTTTATATTTAAGTAATAAAAAAGAAGCTATTAAGCTTCTTCTTCAGTTGCAAGTCTATAAGTATCTCTTGCAATCATTAATTCTTCATCAGTAGCAACTACATAAACAGGTACTTTAGAGTCTTTAGTAGAAATAATTCCTTCTTTACCTTTTCTAGTAATTGTTTCTTCATTCTTTTCTTCATCTAACTTAATTCCAAGTGCATGAACTTTTTTGATAGATTCTCTTCTGATGATTGGATCATTTTCTCCACCGCCAGCAGTAAATACGATACCATCAATTTTACCATCAAGTTTAATGAAGTATTGTGCTATATAATTAGCAATTCTTTGAGTATACATTTCAATTGCTAATACTACTTTATCTTCTTTTGCTTCATATGCTCTATCGATATCTCTTAAGTCAGACATACCAGCAATTCCTTCAAGACCAGATTCTTTATTTAAGATTTCATTAATCTTTTCAGATGAGTATCCAGTTTTTTTCTTAACATATTGAATTAATGTATGATCAATATCTCCTGAACGAGTACCCATCATAAGTCCTGCATTTGGAGTCATACCCATAGTTGTATCAATACATTTACCTTCTTTAATAGCACTTATTGAAGCACCATTACCAATATGACAAATTATTAAATTTGGTTTTTTATTCTTTAATTTTTCAATCATAGTTTCTGTAATGAACTTATGAGAAAGTCCATGGAAACCATATTTTCTTACATCGTATTTAACATACCATTCATATGGAATAGCATAAAGGAATGCTGCTGGTTCCATTGTTTGATGGAATGCAGTATCGAAACATGCTACGTTAACAGCTTCAGGTACATTATCCACGAAAGCTTGGACTCCTAGTAATCCAGCTGGATTATGTAATGGAGCTAAATCAGAAATATCATTTATTTCTTTAATAACTCTTTTTGTTAAAACAACACTCTTTGAGTATTTGTTACCACCGTGAACGATTCTATGACCTACGGCTTTAATTTCGTCTAATGACTTAATCACTTTTTGGTCTACTAAATCTTTAAGTAATAGTTGTACAGCTTCTTCATGATCTGCAAAATCTATGTCTTTTTCGATCTTAGTATCCCCAATACGAATGCTATATACTCCATCAGATAGTCCAATTCTTTCGATTGTACCTTTCATTAGAAGTTCTTCTTTTGGCATATCGTATAATCTGAATTTTAGGGAACTACTTCCCGCATTTACAGATAATATCTTCATACTTTCACCTCTATCTA
>OCVV012891149.1_pt1 | contig 11567 bp, 7 predicted proteins | sample 1539721 | NCBI WGS metagenome assembly OCVV01 (sample SAMN02144230, study PRJEB22623) | gut metagenome | biome: sheep rumen | host: Ovis aries | place: New Zealand | reverse complement strand
TGATCGAGGACAAGCACGTGGTCATCGTGCTGCCTGTCGCCGCGCTGATGGATTTCGTGAGTGTGAGAGAAGATCTGTCGGATGCGAGGGTCGTGTTCGAGCAGGATGAAGAAATCGATCTCGAATGGGTCAAGGAGTCATTGGTGCGCGGAGGATATGAGCGCTGCGCGGAAGTGGACCTGCCCGGGCAGTTCGCCGTGAGAGGCTCTATCATAGATGTGTGGTCGCTGACGGAAGAGCGTCCTTTCCGCATCGAGCTTTTCGGAGATGAGATCGATTCGATGAGATCCTTCGACCCGGAGTCGCAGCGGTCCATCGAAAACATGCAGAAGGTGATGATCTACCCGGCTGTCGATAATATAGGAAGAAAAGGAAGCCTGCTTTCCTGGTTCCTGTCGGAAAAAGGGCAGGATGAGGGCTGCTCGATCTTCATTGATGAGCCGAACCATATCCTTGATGCGGCAGGATCTGTTGAGCAGGAGTTCAGAGAGAGCGTAAAGAACCGGCTTGCGCAGGGCGATTTTCACAAGGGCGACAAAATTCCGGATATACTCGGTGCGGATCAGATCGTTCAGACTTTAAATAAATGCCGCTGCGTCGCGCTTTCTGCACTGGACATGCGGAAAGGGGAGTGGAATATCACGGCCGGCTTCGGACAGACGGTTCAGGCGGTAAGCTCATATAACGGCAGTTTCGAATATCTGGTAGGCGATATTAAAAAGTACCGCAAGCGCGGCTATCGCATAATTGTTATGTCAGCCTCCCACACGAGGGCACGGCGCCTTGCGCAGGACCTTGAGAAATCGGAGGTGCCTGCATTTTACACCGAAGACCTGGATCTTGAGCTCACATCGGGGCAGATTGCGGTCATTTACGGAAGAGCAAGCCGCGGCTTTGAATATCCGATGATCAAGCTCGCCGTCATCACCGAGACGGACATCCTCGGCTCCAAGCCGAAGAAGCGGAAAAAGCGCACCCGCTATACGGGTGAGAAGATCGCAAGCTTTAACGAGCTGCATGTCGGCGATGTCGTCGTGCATGAAAACCGCGGCGTCGCTATTTACCGCGGCATCGAGCAGGTCAAAGTCGACGATGTCCTGAAAGACTATATCAAACTGGAATATAAGGACGGCAACCTCTACGTGCTGGCCACACAGCTTGATGTCCTGCAGAAATATACCGGCGGAGGGGAAAACAGTACACCGAGGCTCAACCGCCTGAACGGGTCGGAGTGGGAAAAGACCCGCGCGAGGGTCAGGAGCTCCGTCAAGAACATCGCCAAAGAGCTCATTGCGCTGTATGCGGTGCGTGAGAATTCTGAGGGATTTGCATTCAGTGAGGATACCGAATGGCAGAAGGAATTCGAGGAACTGTTCCCGTTTGAGGAGACGGAAGATCAGCTTATCGCCATCGATGATACCAAACGCGATATGCAGAGCCACAAGATCATGGACCGCCTGATATGCGGAGATGTCGGTTACGGCAAGACGGAAATTGCTCTCCGGGCTGCATTCAAGGCAGTACAGGACGGCAAACAGGTGGCTTACCTCGTGCCGACGACGATCCTGGCTCAGCAGCATTACAATACATTTGTCCAGAGAATGAAAGAGTTCCCTGTGAATATAGCCCTGCTCTGCCGGTTCTGCTCGGCTGCCCAGATCAAACAGACCATTAAAGATCTGAAGAAGGGGCTTGTGGATATCGTGATCGGTACGCATCGCCTGCTCTCGAAAGACGTTGAGTTCAAAGATCTCGGCTTGCTCATCATCGATGAGGAACAGCGCTTTGGCGTGACGCATAAGGAGAAGATCAAAAATCTCCGCAAAAATGTAGATGCGCTGACGCTCACGGCTACGCCGATCCCGCGGACCCTTCACATGAGTCTTGTAGGTATCCGCGACATGACGGTCCTCGAAGAGCCGCCTCAGGACCGGGTCCCGATTCAGACTTACGTCATGGAGTTCAATCAGGAGATGGTCCGTGAAGCCATCTGCAGAGAGATGGCCCGCGGCGGGCAGGTCTACTATGTATATAACCGGGTCCGCGATATTGCCGATATGTCCTCACGTATTCAGAATCTGGTTCCTGAGGCAAATGTTGCATTTGCCGACGGCCAGATGAACAAGCGTCAGCTTGAGGACATTATGTTCGACTTCATAAACGGAGAGATCGATGTTCTGGTCACCACGACGATCATCGAGACGGGACTGGATATCTCAAATGCCAACACCATTATCATCCACGATGCCGACCGCATGGGTCTCTCCCAGCTCTACCAGCTCCGCGGCAGAGTAGGACGCTCCAACAGAACAGCCTACGCTTTCCTGATGTATCGCAGGGATAAGCAGCTGAAAGAAGTTGCGGAAAAACGTCTGGCGGCAATCCGCGAATTTACGGAACTCGGTTCCGGATTCAAGATCGCAATGCGGGACCTCGAGATCCGCGGTGCGGGAGATCTGCTCGGAAAGGAGCAGTCGGGCCACATGGATCTTGTCGGGTATGATCTCTACTGCAAGATGCTTGCCCTGGCTGTCAAGGAGGAAAAAGGGTTGGTGCAGGAAGAGTCGACATTTGAGACAGTCGTCGATATCAATGTTGACGCCTATATTCCGGATACCTATATTACGGACGAGTTCCAGAAGCTCGATTTCTACAAGAAGATCGCGGCGATCGAGAACGAGAGGGACAACGACGAGATCTCCGATGAGCTGATGGACCGCTTCGGCGAGTTGCCAAGGACGGTACGGAACCTGCTTCTCATCGCGGAGCTGAAAGCCTCGGCTCACGCTGCCTCCATAGTGGAGATCAAACAGAGGTCCCGGGAGGTGAGGCTTACGGTGAGACCTGAGCCGACATTTGACACGATGCAGCTCGGGCGGATCGTGGGTTCATTTGCGGGTATGTTCACTGTACATCCGAGTCCTACGGGCGCTTATTTCCTCTATAACGGTCCCACCGGTAATGTGGAAATGATAGAGAATCTTAAAAGATTTACAACAGAACTTGCTTCAACGGTAAAAAGCGTATAGAATAGGGATTCGGTGGTTTTGACTTACTAAAACTTCCCGATTGCATTTTTAATGATATCGACTGTATTGTAGATATGAAGCGGGAAGTTTGAGTAACTTTGAATAGGTAGATAAGTATCATAAGAAAGAACGGAGATTATTATGAAAAGTCTATGGAAAAAATTCGCGGCAGCCGGTCTCACCGCAGCGATGGGTGTTTCCATGCTCGCAGGCTGCGGAAATAAGGATGCAAAGATCGACGGTACAAAGACAGCCGTCACGATCAACGATGAGGCGGTAAGCCTCGGTGCAGTAAGCTTTCAGGCCAGATTTCAGCAGGCTTATATGTATCAGATGTACAGTCAGTATTTCGGAACGACTCAGATTTTTGACCAGGTCATGGATGAGTCTACCGAGAAGACTTACGGCGATCAGATCAAGGAGAGTGTTCTTGAGAACATCGAGGAGCTTGTGCTGATCAAGCAGCATGCAGAGGAATATGATGTGGCACTCGACGATGATAAGAAGGCCGAGATCGAAAAGATCGCACAGGCCTATATCGATGAGAACGATGAGAAAGTCCGTGCTCAGATCGGCGCATCCAAGGAAGATGTTGTGTATCTGCTCGAGCTTCAGACCATTCAGGATATGATGAGAGAGCCGATGGCCAAGGATGTCGACACGGAAGTTTCCGACGATGAGGCACAGCAGACGACCGTTACATATCTCTCCCTCGCCAAGAAGACGGAGGAAGATCTGGCGGCAGATGAATCCGCAGCGGATGAATCCGTATCCGACGAGTCTGTATCGGATGAATCCCTGTCCGATGAGTCTGTATCCGAGGAGGCGAAGGCCGAAAAGCTTGAGGCAGCCAATAAAGAGGTCAAAGAAAATGCCGAAAAGATCCTCGCTGACCTCAAAGCCTCTGACAATGCCGCAGAGACAGACATGACAGCGATTGCGGCAAAATACGATGACACTCTTACGGCAGCGTCCGGCCAGTTCACGACAAATGATCCGACAGACACGACTCTCGACGCCGGCGTGGTCGAGGCCGCAGCCGAGCTGAAAGACGGTGAGGTCTGTGATAAAGTCATCGAGTCGGACACACATTACTACGTGTTCCGCGTTGATAAGACGTTTGCGAAGGACGAGACGGAAGCCAAGAAGGAACAAATCGTCAAAGACCGTAAGACAGAAGCTTACAATAATCTGATCGATAAGTGGAAAAAAGAAGCTGATATCAAGGTCGATGATAAAGTCATGGCGACACTGCTGATCACAGACTCCGCAGCGTTCACGCTCGGACAGGATGAGTCCGTGGCGGATGTATCGACAGCTGATGAATCTCTCGCTGATGAGACAACTGCGGATTCCGCAGCGGCAGAGGTCGCAGATTCGTCTGTGACAGATGAGTCTGTAGCGGGTGAGTCCGTGGTAGATGAGTCTGCAGCTGATTCATCAACAGATAAATAATAAGCACAGATTAGGCTGCCGATGTGGCAGCCTCTTTCTTTTTTGATTTGCTGATCAGGTCGCAGGCCTGGTGCCGGAATAGTACTTTTGGCACTGTAATCATTTACTTTTTGTAAAGTGAGAGTAAAATAGAGCTTATTGAACAATTAACGGAGAGGAGGAATCGATTTGGACAGTACCGTCATAAAGAAACTTGCTGACATTGATCTTGCTGCCCGCTCCATCCTTGCCGATGCCGGGAAAGAGCAGGAAAAACTTGCTGAAGAGTACCGGGCGAAGACGCAAGCATATGACCGGGAACTCGATGAGCAATCTGAGCGCGAGCTTAAGGAGATTCGGAACAAACTCGAGAGAGAGAACGCAGAAGAGATTGCGAGACTTGAGGCCGATATGGAGACATCACTCGCATTCATAGAGAAGAATTACGCAGAACAGACCGATAAACGTGCGGATGAAATTGTCGGCCGTATCCTGGAGGCAAATGAATGATGAACGGTTTACTTGCATTCAGCGGAGTTAATACCAAGATCCGTGCGATGCAGAAAAACTTCATATCGGAGGAAGGATTCCGGGAGATCGTCTCGCTGCCTGATGTGCCGGCGATCATCAACTATCTTCGGAGATATCCGTGCTACAAGGCAGAGTTCGAGCGCATGGGTGAGGCGGAGCTTCATCGCGGCAATGTCGAATTTCTGCTCGGCAACTCGGTCTACGAGGATTATGCCAAGATATACCATTTCTGCAACGAAGACCAGAAGAAATTTCTGAGGGAATATGCGAGAAGGTACGCGATCAAATATCTCAAGACGTGCCTGAGCTATGCATTCATCGGGAAGACCCCGAATCCGAACGTCTATCTGTACAGGTGGTTCTATGACAAATACACGCCTCTCGACATGGATGCCCTCTTCTACTCGACCACGGTCGAGTCTACGCTGGAAGCCCTGAAGGGTACCGAGTATTACCCGGTCCTGTCAAAGGTACATGAGAATCCGGAAGCCCAGCTGTTCGACTATGAGACCGCTCTCGATATGTATCACTTCAGGACTATGTGGAACAACCGGAAGAAGCTGTTCTCTAAGGAGGGCTGCGAAGTGATCGCCAGCGGCTTTGGGACCAAGTTCGACCTTCTGAATATCTGGTACATCCATCGGGCACGTCAGAATTTTCACATGTCCGAAGCCGATACGTACGCTTTGACGATCCCGATTCTATACAAGCTCAGTAGTCAGAACATTCGGGAAATGGTGGAGGCCGAAACGGAGGAAGCTTTCCGGACGGCCCTCGATAAGACCTTCTACGGCAGGCGCTATACGGAGTTCGGTCCGCAGAATCTCGGTGACCTGTATGAATATGTCGGGCGGCATGTCCTTGAGGTGGAAGCCAGGAAATATCCGAATTCCATCGCGGTCATGTACCGTTATCTCTATGTCAAGGAGGTACAGGATGCGGCGCTGACAGCGGCAATCGAGTGCGTGAGGTACGGGCTTTCGCCCGATGAGGCGATGGAGAATCTGTCGGCGATGGTACGGGGAATTTAGACTTCGTATCTTGCTGATAACGGATTTGCATGGAGAGGATGCTTGTCGCTGCTTTGCAGCCGTCTTAGACGGAGATTCTCGATCCGATACAGATTAATAGAAAACGGACGCATGTGTGAGCGTCCGGAATAACGGGATTGCGGGAGTGCGTAAGCACGGAACAATCCGTAATCGATTTTTGGCGACCTTATCATAACATTTGTAACTAGTTAACACCGGAGGATAAGTATGATTGTAAAAATGAAATTCGTAACCCTCACGGGTCCGAGGGATGATATCGACCGCATGGTCGACAAGTATTTGTCCGGATATGATATTCATCTGGAAAATGCGATGAGCGAACTCTCCCAGGTCCATGATCTGAGGCCTTACGTACAGGCAAATCCTTATCGGAAGCTGCTGGCCAAGGCCAACACCTACTGTTCCATGGTAGACAAAGTCACGCCGGTACCCGCCGACCAGCTCCCGCTCGAGGAGGCGGTCGAACTGATCCGAAGTCTGGATGAGAATCTGACAGTGCTCGCGGAGCATAAGGCGGATCTGGAAAAGGAACAGACCAGAGTCGATGCGCAGATGAGCAGTGTCAGGCCTTTCGTCGACATTATGGATGATATCGATGATATTCTCGGGTTCCGGTTCATCGGCTTCCGTTTCGGAAGATTCCCGAAGATGTACCTGTACCGGTTCAAGGAATACATGTACGGCAACTTTGACACGATCCTGCAGGAGTGCGGGGAGGACGATGAGTACGTTTATTGCGTATATTTCGCTCCGCATGCAGAGCTGCACCGAATCGAAGCAGTCTACTCTTCAATGCACTTTGAAAGACTTTTCATCCCGGATGAGTACAGAAGCGACCCGGGAGAAGCTTTCAGAAAACTTTCCGAAAAGAAAGCCGATATCGATGAGGAAATCGCCGATATCGATGGGGAAATGAAAAAAATCCTGATTCAGCGTGCACCGACGCTGCTCGGCGCACAGACGAAGCTGGAAGCACTAGCGCGGAATTTTGATGTTCGCAAGATGGCAGCCGTTACCGAGCACGCCCATGAGCAGTTCTATATTCTGTGCGGCTGGATGTCCGAGGAGGATCTGGCAGCTCTGCGGCGCGACATCGCGCAGGATGAGAAGGTCGTTCTCATGGTTCAGGACAATGATGCGGAAATTAAGACACAGCCGCCGACAAAGCTCAAAAATCCGGGGCTTTTCAAGCCTTACGAGATGTACGTGAAGATGTACGGTCTGCCGAATTACCGGGAGATGGATCCGACCATTCTTGTTGCGGTGACCTACTCCTTCATTTTCGGAATCATGTACGGTGATGTGGGACAGGGACTTTGCCTGATGATCGGCGGTTTTCTTCTTTACAAATTAAAACATTCCGATCTCGCGGGCATCATTTCCCTGGCGGGTGTGTTCTCGACAATATTCGGATTCATGTTCGGCTCCGTTTTCGGGTTTGAGGATGTCATAAAGCCTCTGTGGCTGGATCCGAGGCACGATATGATCAAGCTGCCGGGCGTCGGAAACATAAATACGATTCTCGTCTGCGCCATCGTGTTCGGTATGTTCCTTACGATACTGACGATGATCCTTCACATCAGAAATTATGCGAAGGAGAGGAACACGGAGGAGACATTTTTCAGCACGAATTCCGTGGCAGGACTGTGCTTCTACGCAACGGTGGTGTTTGAGATCATCATGATATTCTCCGGACATACGGTTCCCGCTGCGAGAGTCTTCGAGGTAATCATCACGCTGTCAGTCCTTGTCATGTTCTTCAAGGAGCCGCTCACGAAGATTGTTGACAACAGAAAGGCAGCGAAGGCCGGGAGCGGTCAGGATTCGAAGAAAGCTCGTGAGAAAGACAAGGCAGCGAAGCAAGGCGGGAAAGAAGCTCCTGAAACAGAGAATGAAGTTTTTGAAGGCGGATTCCCCATGTTCCTGGTACAGGGATTTTTCGAACTCTTTGAGGTCATGCTTTCATACTTCTCGAATACGCTTTCCTTTGTGCGTGTAGGCGCATTCGCGGTCAGCCACGCGGCTATGATGAGTGTCGTTCTGATGCTTGCCGGGGCAGAAAACGGCGGGCCGACGAACTGGATGATAGTCATACTCGGAAATCTGTTCGTCATGGGTATCGAGGGTCTGATCGTAGGTATTCAGGTTCTTCGTCTTGAGTTCTATGAGCTGTTCTCCCGCTACTATAAGGGAGACGGAAAGGAATTTGTTTCGTCGTTCGAGAAGAATGCCTGACAGATTATCTGTTCATAAGGACAGGCACGGCGGATCGCAGACGTGCGCAGTGGAAGGCGCCTTGGCGCCGCGCACATCGCGGCAAGAACGCCGAGGCGTTCTTGAAGATGAATGTGTAAAATATTAATTGTCTCTGACAGGGGATACAAACATATATAGGAGGTCATTATCATGACATTGGCAACAGAAATTTTGGTAGTCGTCGCACTCGTTCTCAGCATCATCCTTCCGGGGCTCGTATTCCTTCTCGGCGAGAGAAGCCGCGGCCGCTTCAAGGGTGCGCTCGCAGTTAACTGTTTCCTTTTCTTCGGAATTATGCTGATTACATCCATAGTTCTTTTGACGGGATCCTCATCTGTATTTGCAGCGGAGGAAGTCGCAGCTTCCGGTTCGGGGCTTAAGGAAGGACTCGGTTACATCGCAGCTGCGCTCTCCACAGGCATCTCCTGCCTCGGCGGCGGTATCGCAGTAGCATCCGCGGCATCCGCGGCTCTCGGTGCCATCAGCGAGGACCAGACGATCCTCGGTAAGTCCCTCATCTTCGTAGGTCTGGCGGAAGGTGTGTGCCTTTACGGACTGATTATTTCCTTCATGATTATCGGTCAGCTGGGATAATAGTGGGAGAAGATTATGAAAATGTATCTCATCAGCGACAACAGCGACACCCTGACCGGCATGCGGCTGGCAGGCGTCCCCGGCGTCATCGTACATGAAAAAGATGAGCTGAAAAGAGCGCTGGAGTCTGCATTTGAAGATCCGGACATCGGAATCATCCTGCTGACTGAGAAATTCAGCCGGGATTTTCCCGAATATATAAACTCCGTGAAGCTCCGCAGGGGAATGCCGCTCATCATCGATATTCCCGACCGCCACGGCTCCGGCAGAAGACCGGATTTTATAACCGCATACGTCAATGAAGCGATAGGATTGAAATTATGACACAGGAAGATAAATTACGCAATTTTTATGATCTCTCGATTGAGAGTGCAAGCAGGCAGAGAGATCAGATGCTCGCTGACTGTCGGGCTTCTCTTGAAGCAGACTTCGAAGCGCACAGGAGCGAGAAGGAGAATATCGTCTCGGACCGCATGAAATCTGAGACGACCGCGCTCAGCCGCGAGCTGAAGCGCGATCTCTCGGACCGTCAGAACCGGATCCGTCAGAATCTGGCGAAGAGGCAGCGGGAGGTGAAGGAGGAGATATTTGCAAATGTAGCCGATAAGCTCTCCGCCTTCCGCAAGACTCCGGAGTACCATACCTGGCTGTTTCGCAAAGTCAGGGCTGCCCTGGCTTTTGCGGGTAAGGAGGAAGTCACGATCTATGTAGATCCGGCCGACGAAACGTACACGGATGAGATCCATGCGGTGTGCGGCGTTCAGCCGGTCATCTCGAATGTGGCGTTTGGGGGCGGCATTCGCGCTGTCATTCGATCGAGAAATATACTGATCGATAATTCTTTTGCGACTCTTATGGCGGAGGCAAAGGAAAACTTTACGTTTGACGGAGGTAATCTGAATGGCTGAAAAGACAGGCGTTATTTACGGCATCAACGGCCCCGTCATCTATCTGAAAAATGCTGTCGGGTTCAAGATGGCTGAGATGGTTTACGTCGGTGAGCAGAATCTTGTCGGCGAGGTTATTTCGCTCTCCGGTGATACGACCACGATTCAGGTCTATGAGGAGACCGGCGGTATGAAGCCGGGTGAAATCGTTCGCGGAACGGGAGACGCGCTCTCTATTACGCTCGGTCCCGGCATCCTGAATAATATATTTGACGGTATAGAGAGACCGCTGTCCGAGATTGCGAAGGAATCGGGCAAATATATTGCCCGCGGCGTCTCCGTCAGTTCTCTTGACGAGCAGAAGCACTGGAAAGTAACGATGAAGGTAAAGCCCGGCGATGAGATTACGGGCGGCACCGTCATTGCTGAGTGCCAGGAAACAGAGTCTATTGTACACCGTTCCATGATGACGCCGCTCATCGAGAAGGCTGTTGTCAAGGAAGTAGCACCGGAAGGGAATTACACGGTCAATGAGACGATCGTGACGGTCACTCTGCCGGACGGCACGGACAGGGAGCTTACGCTCGCTCAGAAGTGGCCGATCCGCGTGCCGCGTCCGACGGCCAGACGTATGCCTGCGTCTATGCCGTTGGTCACCGGACAGAGAGTTCTGGATACAATCTTCCCGATTGCGCGCGGCGGTACAGCCGCCATACCGGGCGGTTTCGGAACCGGCAAGACCATGACTCAGCACGCCATTGCGAAGTTCTCCGATGCAAATGTCATTATTTACATCGGCTGCGGTGAGCGCGGCAATGAGATGACGGAGGTTCTGGAAGATTTCTCCAAGCTGGAGGATCCGAAGACGGGCAACAAGCTGATGGCCCGCACGACGCTGATCGCAAACACCTCTAACATGCCGGTCGCTGCCCGCGAAGCTTCCATCTATACTGGTATCACGCTGGCTGAGTACTACAGGGATATGGGCTATGACGTTGCAATCATGGCAGACTCGACATCCCGCTGGGCAGAGGCTCTGCGCGAGCTCTCCGGCCGTATGGAGGAGATGCCCGCTGAGGAGGGCTTCCCGGCTTATCTGGCTTCCCGTCTTGCTGCTTTTTATGAGAGGGCAGGACAAATGAAGACTTTGGGTGGAGATGTAGGTTCTGTATCGGTCATCGGTGCGGTATCCCCGCAGGGCGGTGATTTTTCGGAGCCGGTCACGATGAATACAAAGCGTTTTGTGCGTTGCTTCTGGGGGTTGGATAAGGCTCTGGCTTATGCGCGGCATTATCCGGCCATCAACTGGATGCAGAGTTATAGTGAGTATGAGAGGGATCTGTCTTCGTGGTATGCGAAGAATGTCGATCAGAAGTTCATTGAGGACCGTGCTAAGATCGTTGCGCTTCTGAATGCGGAGGATAAGCTGATGGAGACGGTCAAGCTGATCGGTTCCGACGTGCTTCCGGATGATCAGAAGCTGACGCTGGAGATTGCCCGAGTGATCCGGTTGGGATTCCTGCAGCAGAATGCGTTTCATAAGGATGATCAGAATGTGCCGCTGAGTAAGCAGTTTTTGATGATGGAAACGATTCTGTATCTGTATAAGAAGTCGAAGGAGCTGGTGTCGCAGGGGCATCCGATGTCGATTCTTAAGCAGGATCCGATTTTTGAGAAGGTGATCGCGATTAAGTATGATGTGCCGAATGATAAGCCGGAGATGTTTGAGGGGTATCGTGAGATGATTGAGCGGTATTATGAGAATGTGTTGGCGAGGAACGGAT
>OCVV011263214.1_pt1 | contig 11567 bp, 13 predicted proteins | sample 1539721 | NCBI WGS metagenome assembly OCVV01 (sample SAMN02144230, study PRJEB22623) | gut metagenome | biome: sheep rumen | host: Ovis aries | place: New Zealand | reverse complement strand
TGCTAAACTGCCGTACGGGTAACCGTACCACGAGTTCGAATCTCGTCCCCACCGCAAAAAAATGGCTTGCAAGCACGTGCAAGCCATTTTACATTAAAATTATCCCAAAATTTATCCCAAAATTATTGTCTATTCTATATGAGCGATCAAATATCTCTATTAAACTCTATATAGCCTTACGTTTATATGAAGACACTGGATTTCCTCTGTCCCACTTGTCCAGCACCGGGACAGAGGGACAAATGGGACATAAGATTATATCCCCCTGAGCTCAGCAAGAAGTGCTGCTTCCCGCTCTTTCTTTAGTCTACATTCTCGCCGGTATTCCTCTCTAACTTTCTTTCGGTCATTTTGGACTTGATGGAGAATCTCACCATTATGAAGGATTTCCGTCTTGACATGTTCGACAGTCTTTCCTAAAGTATCCTTCTTCAATTCGCACTCCCAAACAATGAGAACATACCATCCCTTTGCCTCCAGCTGGCGCCAAGTCTCCTGATCGCGTTCCTGATTCCTGGCTATTTTCGCGGTCCAAAATTCAGTGTTGGTCTTGGGTACGGTGTAGTAAGGGCAGTCCTTGTGACCATGCCAGAAGCAGCCGTGGACGAAGATGACGGTGCGATACTTGGGGAGGACGATATCAGGCTTCCCAGGGAGACGCTTGTCGTTAACGCGGTAACGGAATCCCAAACACCAGAGGGCATGGCGTATTTTCAGCTCCGGCTTCGTAGAGGCGGAGTGGATGGCGGCCATGTTTGCATGACGCTGGGCGGGAGTAAGTGTATCTGACACTAAAGAATAGACTCTGAATAAGAATCACCCTCAGGCACCACCCTGTCTAAAGTTAGTATATCTTCTCCATTGACGTTCACAATATCAATCAGATATATATGACCAAGCAATTCGCCGGCATTGGTGTGTTGTATCATGATCTTATAATTCTCTGTTTCTGGCAATTTGTACTCAACTCCAATATCAAATAGTTCGTCAGTCCCTTCATTACATATCCACTTTAGATTTGTCCGTCCATGAGAATACCCAAGATAATTAATAATGTCAGGCATCTCAATAATTTCATAGCCTGTTTCCTTCCCTTTAATGGAGACTTTATAAATATCTTTGAGAAAAAGGTAGGCTTCTTTATACGACTCTTGGTCATTATCCTTCATGTAAAGGACTGAGCCTTGTCCTGCTATTGTCAATTTCGTCATACCTTTATTGAGCTACCTTTTATTGCAATCTCTAGAGCATTAGCAATATGCCACATCAAAACAGGGGGTACAGCATTCCCAATTTGTAAATATGTGTTGTGCTCGCTTACGGGGAAAACGAAAGAATCCGGAAAGGACTGTATCCTCGCAGCTTCTCTTGGAGTAAATCGCCGATACAACTCTTTGTCGGGGTCAACAAGGAGCACAGGGTCACGTGAGTTAATACTTGTTTTAGCCAGATGTGAAGTTAAAGTCAATGAAGGGCCATCAAGCGGTTGCCACAGACCTCTTTTCATGTTATTTTTAGCGTTCTTCATCCCTTCAACCGCTTTTTGAGAGAAATAGTATTTCTTGTCTTCGATTGCCAAACTGTCAATCACGGCACTTAGAGCCACACAATTATCCTCTTTGTTAACAATCGGAGGATAATTAAAAACGGTATCTATATCTTTTCTAATACCAATAATAATCACTCTTTCTCTCCTCTGCGGAATTCCATATTCTACAGCCTTCAATAATCTATATTGCACGTTGTAACCACATGACTCAAATTCACTTGTGATTTTCTTGATAATCGCACCTTTTTGAAGTGTGAGCAGTCCTTTTACATTTTCACAAATAAAGAACTTGGGCTTCTTTTCATTCAGGAACCTTACGATTTGTTTGTATAAATTAGCACGTGCATCGTTTGTATCTTTAGTAGGATTCACAGTGCTAAATGACTGACAAGGAAAACCTCCAATCATCACATCAACATCGGGAAGTGAAGCAAAATCTTCTTTCAAGACATCTGCACAAATTGCAGGATGCTTAAAATTGCTGTTATATGTTTTGACGGCGTTCGGATTGTTGTCAACAGCATATACAATCTCGTAATTGAGAGACTTGTATTTTTTCTTGAGGTATTCAAACCCCCCTAACATTCCTAAATCAGAACCGCCACAACCGCAAAACAAAGATGCTACTTTATACTTCTTCTTTGACATATCTTTTCTCAATTACGCTACCCCCAAAATTCATCTGATAAATTGTAGGATATACCTCAATCTGTTTGTCTATATATTTTTGGTAAGGATTCTGAATCCTGACTATAATCGTTTTCTTTTTTGTAAAATAGACACGATAGATATTGTAGTAATTCCCATATTGTTCAGCGGCCACCCACTCTTTTGACGTTATGTTTAGTGAGTCAGTCCAGATACTATCAAAGGAAGGTTCTGTTACGCGTGTGGTTGATTTGACTTCAATGTACCTTGCAAACTCAGGTTTGGAAGGATTCTCATCTGCTTCAATCGAACTGATGTCATATCCGAGGCCCTTTGTTTTGCCAAGTAAAAGCACCTTGTTAACCAGTCGCTCCTTGTAATTACGTACACGGTCACATTCTAACCGATAAACAAGAGCTTCTCCCTTATCTCCCAGGTCAACTGATGATAGTCCTACAGCTCCTCTTTCAGCCGTTTGTGATTCTTTGTCAGCAATTACTACTTCATGGTTTGTAAAACTCGTCTGGAGTAGCAAAAGATCTTCGTTGACCGAACCATAATACTCTCCCCACGCTGAATAGAATGCTTTTTTCCCATCAGGAGTATTGAGGTCAAAAGCTTTTACGTCAAAGGACACCTTTTTGTTTTTCAGGAAAAGAGCAATAGCTGGAGATTCCTCCTTATTCAACCAGATATATTCTCTATCAGTTAAAACTATATTTGATAATTCGAGCATGTTAAACTGCTCTTTAATGTGTTGCCAATCTCGAGAACCTTGTAATTTGGGGCGCCGAATCTTATTCTTTCTATCGTCCAAAATACGATCCAAAACAATAGACTCAGGAACTACTCCCCGGAGCACGTCAAGATTGTTTAGCACGTAGTATCCTATCTCTTGCTTCGTAAGGAGAGTTTTTCTTTGTTGTGCTAGATATAAAAGAGCAACAACGTAACAGTACGGCTTGAGATTAATCCCTAGATCAATCCTATTGATTACTTCGCTAGAAATGTTAGTGCCGTTCGGAAACTGGAAATTGAGGCACAAACTCTTAAAGAAGAGAGGATAATCATTTCTTTCACGTAATAATTTGCACAGCTCGCTCTCTAAAACGTAATCATCCGTGGTTTTATAATAGAGAGCAAGAAGCTTACCGGCGACCTCAGTAAAATGGTTCCTTACGGTCTTTTTTTTGGCTTCATCCAACTCTTCAAAAGAGTCGTTTCCATAAAGGGCTTTGGATAGATACCTGTTGCCCCTCGTTTCAAACTCTTCAGAAGTGCAAGGACAGAGAGTACTCACCATGTTTGCGTACATCGGTAAGAGATCTTCCATTTCTGTTTGACTCTTGCCTCTTATTATTACACACCGGTGTTGGTTTTCTGGATTATAAGTCATAATAGTTGCTTTTTTACTTCGTCGGCTATCGCTTTGGCCATAAGAGGCGGAACGGCATTCCCAATCTGCTTCAACTGACTTGTCTTCCCACATAAAAATCTATATGTGTCAGGAAAAGACTGTAATCTAGCACTCTCTCTTGCAGTAGGAACACGATTATACTGGTAATGGAAATGATGATTATGGCCCGTGTCTATTGTGATACTTGGCCTGTCGCTATGAAGGCGAGTCCATGCGATATGTACTTTCCTGGTCGATTGTAATTCTACAGGAAGACATGTATAATTACCACCATCGGGGACCATAGAAATAATTCTCTTTGTTTGTTCGGTATGAATTGTTGCAAGATGGTTGTAAACTCCTGAACTGTTTTTTCTCATTTGTTCTTGATAATGACTCATAGGGGGCATAGTATATCGACCACCCTCTTCAATCGAGTCATCAGGTAAATCGGAAATAGCATCTTTTACAGTTACAGGTGCTGTTACGGTTGCCTTAGGGAAAGAAAAAGTGCTACCATCTTTCGAACCAACAAAAATGGCTCTCCTCCTGTTCTGAGGCACACCATAATCCGATGCTGTTAAGATCTTATAAGTGACTTTATAACCCAGAGATGAGAAATCAGCGAGAATGGAGTCCTTAACCATTCCGGAACCAATAGAAAGAATGTTGGGAACATTCTCCATTACAAAAACTCTAGGTTTGAATACTTTGACAAAGTTCACAAATGATTTATAAAGCTTATTGCGAACATCATCTATGATTCTTTTACCGGCAACAGAGAAGCCCTGACAAGGAGGCCCGCCAATTATAACATCGACATGAGAAATCCCATATTCCTTTTGAATATCTTTGGGGTCGATGATGGACAAATCACCACAGAGCACCTTGGAATTTGGTTTATTAAAGTGATAGGTATCCAACGCGTCCTGCCAATTGTCTATGGCAAGGACAGAAGAGAAACCAGCCATTTCAAAACCTGTGGACATTCCTCCTGCGCCACAAAATAGGTCAATAAATGTATATGACATATATGTTGTTGTCGATTTATTACTTCTGATACAAAGTTAGCGATTTTTGTCGACGCGACAAAATGGGAACCATTTTCTAACTTAGCGCCAATGCTCTCAGACTCCGACTTTTGACTTAATAGACATCACGTAAAAAATCAACAAGAACATCAGTTTTGTTTGTGATAAATGTAAATAGTTTATACATCAACTCCGGTTCCTCCATCTCCGGGATATAGACCACAACCCTCTTCCCAGCTCCGGCCATCCAGCCCGCCTCAGTATACGCGCTGCGGGCGTAAGGAAGGATCAGCACACAAGTGTCCGCCCACTCCAGTGCTTCCAGGTCTGCCGAGAACTGCCTTTCTGCCTTCGGATGGTGCAATCCTTCTGCAATACTGCTCAAAACTCTAGGATAGGGCGTCTTCGGCGGTCTCCAGATTTGAGATGCCGAACAATAGTTCATCCCTGCTCATATCTCGTTCAAGTTTTTCTTATGTACGGATTCTCTTAACGTATCGTCGCTATAAATCAAAGCCAATTCCAAGGTCTTTTCGCGGGGAAGATATACAGAACGATTATCGAGGTCGAGATAAAATGCAGAATCCTCTTTCTCCATCACTTTCTCGCCATATTTTTCCTTCAAAAGGGATAGATAGTGATTGAATATCAGATTCTGATCATATTCGGTACGGAACTTACTGATCATAATGATTCGATAGAATCCGACTTCTTTTTCGGTATAAAAAGTAGCTTCATCAAAGGTGAATCCGGCAAACTTGAAACCTGTTACATGAACGCCAAGCTCGTCTCCAAGTTCTTTTACATTCAATCGGGGATATTTCCTTTCGAGAATAGTGCATGCCGAAACATATTTTGTACCGAAAGAAACGCCGGCGAAACTATCCTGGATAGCAGGCCAGCTGACGGTGGCGTCTGACCGCTCATTATGTTTCTGTGTAGTGTCCTGGAAGACAGGACGAGACGGCAAAGTATATACTACAAGCGAGGCAATAATGGCAAATAACAACCTTTTCATAACATTCCCTCCTTCATTTGTTGTATTTCTGCTCTCTGCTGTTTTCCTGACATATGGTGTATTTTTAGTTATCAAATTTAACGTTTTCGTCTTCACCGCGGTATTTGGACATTTTATTCTTAAGCTCGGGATGACGCTTCATGATGAGGTCTAACTCTTCAACTACGCCCGGTTCCGTATCAACAAGACAGTCAAGCATTCCCCGGATCATCTGGGCGTATGAAACATTCTTGCCGTATGAGGCATTGAAGGCCAGCCTCCATATTTTCAGTTCTTCTACCAGTGCCGTTGGCAGGTTCAGTGTTGTGTAGTTCTTCGACATAAGCTATTGCATTTACAGCAAAGATAGTAATTATTTTGAGTAAAACAAGTAAAATACTTATACCAATGTGGGGATTTCCTTGAATTCCTCAATATCGAGCATCGAAAACAGCACTCCTTCTCGCTGACCAGTCCAGGATTGATGGAAATGGCCGTAGTACCACCTTTCAACTGGATGTACATTCTCTTTTAGGGATTTGAACACCTTGTCCATAACAATCCTTTCCTGATTGACATCCTCAATGAGAGTTGAATCCATAGCCGCCCAGGACCGTAGCCGGCGATGTGAATTGAGTTCACAGAAGGAAGGAGATGTGTGAGAAACGACCGTGTCGATGGGGAATATTACCGGGATAAAGTCAATAGCGTCTTCATTGAAGACCGGTGCTTCGTCTGGCCACCAGACTGCGGTCTGCTTGTGACCTCTTTCCCGCCTGCGGGCATTCTCGTCCTTGCGTTCATAGCGGTCAATACTGGTTGCTCCACCCACGCATAGGATGTTATGGCCACATGCCTGAACAATTGAATAGTCAGGGATGCAACGCCAGCGTTTATAGGAAACCTTTTCATTGGCGAAATAGGATGGATCATCATGGTTCCCGCGAACGAAAACAACCCAGTTGTTAGCTTTCCGGAGTCTGCCCGCGACCTGGTTGTAAACCATCTCGTAATAGCCGGGCTTATCGAATCCGAAACCGCAGTCTCCGGCTACGATAAGCAAGGTGTCTGTCAAACCGTACTGAACACACAACTTAAATACAACACCTTTGAAATCCCCGTGGATATCACCGGAGACAAGGACTTGTTTGGTATCTTTATAGCTAAAAATCTTATTCATGCCTACTCATCAAGTGAATCATATACTGATAAAATTTCCTCTTGACGGATGCCAAGATAGCGTTTTGTAATGGCTATGGAGGAATGTCCGAAAACATCGCACAGGAGCAGGAGGGCCTGTTCTCCGCGTCCTTTGTCGCATTCTTGGAGCCAAACGCGTCGTCCGAAGGTCTTGCGGAGGCTGTGGGAGGAGAAGATCTTTGCTGACTTGATGCGGTATTTCACGCGCATGTGTTTAAGTATAAGGTCTACTGCCTGACGGGATATGGGGGCATCCGTCCCTTCACGGACAAAGATAAAGGCTTCTTCTGATGGACGCCCCAGGGCTTTCCTGCAGGAGCTTGCTATCCGCTGAAGGGAAGGATTGACGCGAAGGGAACGTTCTTTTCCCGTTTTTTTCTCCGTAAGCGTGAATTCATCGGAAAGTAGGTCGCGCCAGCGAAGTTGCAGAATATCCGAAATCCGGAGACCGAGATAGCAGCCGGAGGCGATGAGCAGGCAGTCGCGGTATTGGCCGTCCTCGTAGAGTCTGTTGACCAGTTGCATTGCCTCGTTCCAGTCGAGTGCATCGGCTGCCTTATGTCCTTGTTTAAGTGTTGTCATATCGTTGCCTTTACAATGTTTTGACAAGCAAAGATAACGATAATTATTAAAATATACAAGGAAATCAATGGATTACGACTTGACAAAAGGAGTATTTTGTCAACCATAGAAAACCGCGGCCGCCGCCGGGGTCGGGCTATGCCCCTTCCTTCATAGCCCTTCGTTCAACCTTCAGAGGATGCGGAAGACTACTTCCTCCGAGGGGAAGGAGAGAGGATACGATACCATATATGGAAAAAGTCGTGGATGATCATTGCTATCCTGTACGAATCTATCTGCCCCGATGTCATTTCACTTATACATAACATATTTCATATAAAACTCCGCGCATAAAAAACGCTCACCGAAGTGAGCGCTAAACAGGTTAAAGATCAAGTAATTTTTTCTTTAAAGCGTTAAACTCTTCTTGAGTAATTATTCCACGGTCAAGGAGATCTTTATATTTCGTTAACTCAGTAGTAACATCTATTCCATTAGAAATCTTTCGCGTAATAGTTTTAACACTAGTAATAGAGCAGATCATATCAAGAACTTGTTTTTCTTCTCCTTTATTAAGTGTTACTGTGCCGCTTCGCGTCCCTCTACTGTATGTTTCGGCTTCCCATACAACCGTTACAGGAAAAGAATTGCTATTTTTTAAATATAACCGATGGGAATTTTCATTAGAACTTCCAGCGGTTCTTGTGGATACTCCTCCAATATCTTCTTTTGAAGATATACCGTTGATATAATAGCTGTAATCCTGACCAACTGTTTGATTACTTTGTCCATTCACTATTACCTGGGTATTTTGCCCAAATGTGGTAAAGGAAAAGAACACTGCGACAATAAGTAAAATGAGCCTTTTCATAAGATTAACATTATTAACAAACAAATATACCACCGCCTCTCGATATTTCCAATTATTTCATCAAAAATTAACAAATCATTGTCATACAAGACTACCAAACAACATATCGTTTCTATTTACGGTTCTTCCAAATACACAACCTTCTTCCCATTCTTCTTGGCATATTCAATCTCCGACCTGGTACTCTCCCCAACATAACCACCCACATTAATGACGTAGTGCTTTAAATCAATGCAAATATACAAAACAATCTTGGAAGATTGAACGAAAGGGAAGTTAGTCCCCAGATGAGAACTTACTTCCCTATACTAACTTCCCATTTGACTATTTATATAAAAGTTAAAAACCTATTTTTTTTCTGGGTTGTTCCTTTCTTCCAACTTGTTCCATGTCACATAACTCTCTGACATGACGTAAAGTAAAGGAGTTTCCATCCAGACACTCATCTATCAAGATATTCTTTACAACGTTGGCGATATTACCTCCGGTAAACGGGTAGTCTTCCGATAATCTGTCAACCCATTCCCGGGGCATTTCGGGAATCCTTTTCGCCCATATTTTTGCCCTAGTCAAAGCATCTGGGACGGGTGTCTCGATTTTCACCGTGACACGGCGGAACATTGCATCATCTAAGTTGTTCAGGATGTTTGTCGTCATGAGGACGATCCCTTGGAGTTTCTCCATTGCCTGAAGGATGATCGTCTGGATGGCATTTTGGGAAACACCGGCTGCACCCTCCGGGTTTTCAAGACGCTTTGTTAGAATACCATCGGCCTCGTTGAAGAAGAGGATAGGATGTTTCTCCATAATACGTGAACAATACTCGTATGCGGCAAACAAGTCTGTAACCCTCTTCTCCGATTCACCCATGAAAGTAGCTTGAATGTTTGATGGGCTGACCAGATAGAGATCTCTGCCAGTTTGACGCGCGATTTGATAGACGGCCTCCGTCTTACCGGCGCCAGATGCGCCATACAAGATACCAAGAATACCTGTACCGTATTCCCCGGCATTAAGTCTTTCACTTACCATCTCGAACTTTTCCGGCATGAGCATCCGCATCAGGCGTGATATCTCTTTTGCTGTTTGTTCAGGATAAAACAATTCCATGGGACGTATCTCTGTACATCCCATGTATGTTGAATACTTGCGAAGGAGGGTATCTCTTTCCACAGGCACATCGGCAAAAAGTTTATTATACCAGTGCGGGGAGAACAAATATCCATTGGTCTCGTTCAGACTGTCTCCAGTTTGTTCATATGTTCTTGCTTCCTGTATAACCCCCAAATCCTTGAGGACCCGTATATTAGTCATGTCAAAACTACGAAGAGAAAAGACGTTTGTTCCCTTTTTAAATGTTTCACACACTGCAGATGTTAACGCCGCCCATACTTTCGCGGGCAAATTCGTCAGAGAGGATTCGAAAAGAACCTTGCAGAAAGGCAATTGCGTATTTGCACGGATTTCCATACGCAAGCTCTCCAAAATAAGAAGGGAATCCTCATCAAGGAGGTATCCGTTGCAACAGTTGCACATGTACTCTAATAACTCACAAATATCCGAATACTTTTTCCCGTTATATCTTACCTCATCACTAGAGTAAACCGATGACGAATTGCCATACCGTACAGCATAGAGGTAATCGTTGTCATCAACCATATATTTCTCAATTATTCCATGCGAAATTCCTGCAAAACTTTCTAATATACAATACCTATGAGACAAAAGGAATAACGATATTTTTTCATCGTTCTCGCGCGCGTTTTAATAACATTTATAATGTACAGCTATTAATCTTGCTATTTTTGAGCGGATTCGACCTTTTGACAATATTTATTTTAGTCGGTTGCAACCCTAGGTCTTTTATGAGTAATCTGATTTCCTTCCGCACAGGTTTATCAAAGTTTCGTACTATTCTATTCATCGTGTCCATCTAAATCTATGATATATAATGTTTTTTAATAGCCCGAGATATTTTTGATTAACCCTTATTCCACGATAGTCACTATAGTCATCGTAACAGGGATGTGGGATTACCGCATGGAAGCAGTATTCTGCACTTGAACCGGGGCATCGTTTTGGGTTCAAACAACACATTGCTAATAGTTTGCGCCGTCTCTCAGCATCAACATTCACCAATCCGGGAACTACGACGACTTCTTCATTGTCCAAGTCAATCAGCCCAATATCATTATCTGATGATATTTCCATCAGCAGAACAAGTGCAGGTATAATCAGGACCGATGTAACAGCAAGAAAATAATAATCGCTGGAACCAATGTACTGCCTCATCTTACTGTCTTCCAGCAAGTCAGAAAGTCGGTCCTTAATTTCAATAGCGACAGTATTTTTACATGCCTTCCCCTGGGGGATATATATTATCACGGCATCATTATCCACCCACGTGTTTTTGTGATCACCGCACGGCGGATTATACTCTCGAATGTTGTCAAACCCTTGAGCAAAAACGATTTCATCATTCATTTCTCTCTTTTCATAAATGACGTCTGCAATCTTTTGAGGTATGTCTCCCTTCATCAATTTAATAAAGGCTTCTTTATGTGTCATATTTTTCATGTTTTGTATTATTTCTTCAGAACTATTCCTGTGATGTATTTGTAATATCCTTTCATCTCATATTTTTTTCGCCCCACTATGTTCAAGAGATAAGCCCATGCATAAGCATTGATGGGGAAAAAGTGACCTAATCACAGGTCCGCATTTTTTCTCCATCAATGACGAAGTGAACGTTGCGTGTTAGGCAACTGAATATATTTTTCCAAGAACTATATTTGCGAATAAGAATACGAGATGAAAGGATAATCGTTAAATATTATTTTAGTATATTTGTGTCGTCAGCGATAGTTGACAACATAAGATGAAAGTATATTGCTTTCGTCCCGGGTAGAAATCTCGCAAATTTCTTTAGGAACAGGGACCGGCAATCTTCATCACCTTGTTTGGTTTTGCGTGCAATCTGCACCTTGCCATACGGGTGTGGAGTATTGTTCCTCTGTTCCGGGCTTTGCGAGAGCCTCTACCCAGAGGAACGTAATGTGCTCCACACTTTTTATTTCTGATTAGATTCTAAACAATAACATACCATGAAGAAGTTGTTTTTGATGATGTTGGACTGTGCTGCCCTGTTCTTCTCCTGCGAGAAGGAGCCTGCCACTCCTCCCCATGTCATTCCCGATCCGGTAATCACCGCGGGCGTACACGAGGCGTACATCTATCCCGCAACCCTCAATACTCCGAAGGAAATTCCATTTACCTTCAAGGACGTCGAACCTGATGCGCAGATAAGCGCCTGG
>OCVV011108724.1_pt1 | contig 11570 bp, 9 predicted proteins | sample 1539721 | NCBI WGS metagenome assembly OCVV01 (sample SAMN02144230, study PRJEB22623) | gut metagenome | biome: sheep rumen | host: Ovis aries | place: New Zealand | reverse complement strand
TGGGGGAAGAAACCCCGAAGGGGGTGTCTTCCCCCATTCACCGATCTTTTGCACCGCTGAATGCAAAACACAAATACAAACCCATATCTTTAACTCCCTGATTCATCCACTCCCCCGGGCAAGCACGGCTTGACTTCTGTGCGATTTTGTGCTATAATAATTATGAGTTTTTATGCCGGAGTGCTCCGGCAGGCTCATGCTGCGGATTTCTCCGCAGACAACCGCTTGAAGGAGGATACGGAACATGCGTCATATTCAGACCATCGAGACACGCGATCTTTGCGAAAGCGCAAAGAAGGGCGGCTGCGGCGAATGCCAGACTTCCTGTCAGTCCGCCTGCAAGACCAGCTGCGGTATCGCGAATCAGCAGTGCGAAAACACTGAGCAGAAATCCGCAGAATAATTGGTTTTTGCAACCGACGAATGCCGCCCCAGTTCTGAGGCGGCATTTTTCGCGAATTCTCCCCGGAAAGGAGTGTCTCCCCCATGAAGCGGATCATCACCTGCTATTCGCTGGATTCCCATGAGCAGCAAGTGCTCAGGCGGGATTATTTGCAGGCTGTTACCGAGGAATTTCTCGGTACGCGCGATTTTCAGAGAATCGCTGCACAGATCGAGCAGAATACGCAGTCCGAATTCATTGCACTGCTCGATGCCCTGCCGCAAAAAAATTATGCAGAGCTTCAAAAGCTCATCTCCGCGGGTTCACCCGCAGATGCCGGCCTGATCCGGCTGCTGTACCGCTTCGGTGCGCAGCTCGTGAAACGGGAGCAAATGCTCTCTGCGGAAAGCCGTGTGCGCCTCATGGAACGGCTTACTCCGTACCTCTCAAAAAATCCGGAATTTGACGGGATGCTGATGCCCCTGCTTGACGGCCTCAGAGCCGCCTCGGCTGAGGAGCATGCCGAAAAGTCCGACAAGCCGAAAAAGCAGCCCGAAAATCTGAAGCTCTCCCCCGGCTCCGCTGCGTCCGGAGGCGCTCCGAAAAAATCTGCCGCAATCCGAACAATACCGCAGAAGGATTTTACAATGATGGCTGCAATCGCTGCCGGAAACAGCCGCATCCTTTCCTTCGGGCCTGTCGGTGAGAAAATACAGTCCATGCTGATCGTCCAGAAGGACGGCACGGTCTTTCCGGTCGGCGGGAATGCCGAGATCGTCAGATGTATCAAAGGCTGGCGCAGCATCCGCGAGATCACGGCCGGTACCGATTCGATCGCGGGCGTCCATTATAACGGCACGCTCGAATTCTACGGAAATGCGTCGCTTTGGATGAAGTGCAAGCGATGGCCCGCACTGCTGCATGCCGCTTTCAGCAATGAACATCTGATGGGGATTACCGTCATGGGAAAGCCGTGCAGCACCTATCCGTTCCCGATCCCGCTGCACCCGGAGCAGGATGCCCGCAGCATCCTCGTCATTCCGGAGGGATATCTCATTCTCCTGCGGGACGGCACTGTACTCGGCGAAAGTGCCGCAGGAGCCGGTGAGTGGGAGCAGATCATCAGCATTGCTGCCGGTGACAGACATTTCATCGGCCTGACCCGTCAGGGCAATGTGCTGTCCTGCGGGAATAATCTTGCCGGACAGTGCCGGACGGGCGGCTGGAACAATATCATCGCGATTGCTGCCTCGGGCAATATCTCCGCAGGCCTGACCTCCGGCGGCTCGATCGTCACAACAGACCCTGCGCTGTCAAAGAAGGTGTCCGGCTGGCATGATGTCACCGGATTTACCATGCGCAGCGGGCAGATCATGGCCGTAACAAATTCCGGTAAAATACTCTCAACCTGTATGGGTGCGGCCGCTTTCGCCGGCTGTCAGCCAAATTACACCGTCATTCCGCGATGATACAGAGGTGATATGCTATGCCGCAAATTATCCGCACCTGCTTTCCGCTTGACCATTCCGGGCGGAATACTGTCTACCGCAGCTACATGCAGGAGATGCTTGAAATGCTCGCCGAAACAGCAGCGGGAAACCGCCTGCTCCGGGTCTTTGCGACGGAGCTGCTCGAATGTACTGCCGGACTCAGCGAGGAACAACTGAAGGCGCTGCTGGAAAAGCTCGAATCCGCCGACAGTACCCCGGCGGAGCGCAGTGCCTTCCGACCGTTTGTTCATGACATGCTCAAGGGGCTGCCAAAGCCGAAGCCCGCTGCAAAGCCCAAAGAAGAACCGCTGCATCCGGAACCGGAAATAAACGCAGATCCGCCGAAAGCAGCGGAAAAGAAAGCAGCGGCCGTGCCGGACTCCAAGCCTGAAAAGCCGAAAAGCAAAATGGTCTGGAGCTGGTCGCCCGATCCGGGCAAGCCTGACAGCAAGCCCGAGGAAGCAAAAAAGTCTGAGAAGAAACCCGCCGCAAATCCGGCTGCCGCAAAGAAAAGCAGTCTGCCTGAGCTTATGCAGAATGCCATCACAAACTGCGCCCGCATCGCCTTTCTGCCGCAGATCATGACGCGCTCGGGAAAGGGCGGAAAGCTCTTTCATGCCGGAACAGGCGGCAGCAACGGCATCATCTGCGTGACAAAGGAGGGCAGGCTCAAATGCCTGAACGCAGCCCCGGGCTGGGAAAAGGAGCTGAATTCCTGGGAAAAGCTCAAAAGCATCCAGTCCTTTGAGCAGGAGGGGGTCATCACCGGACTGCGCACCGACGGGAAACAGTGTCTCATCGGAAGCGGCTATCAGCCTGCGCTCACGCCCTTTGACCCGCTGCGCATCCCGTTTCAGTACCGTGCAGAGAAAGGCTTGCAGGCTGCCTGCTATCAGCGGATGCAGCATGTATCACCCGTCAATCCGGTCGCGGATTATGCGATCGGCTACGATTTCTACCTGATCCTGCTCGCAGACGGCACGGTGCTCTCCGGCGACCGGGAGTCCGAGAACCGCTTTGCACAGGCGACTGACCGCTGGAAGCATATTATTTCCATCTCGGTCAGCGATTATGTCGGGGTCGGGCTCGATGTGTCGGGACATGTCCATCTCATCTCGAAAAATAATGCCACAGACGATGCCGTGCTCCCGTGGGAGCGGGTCATTGCGGTGAAATCCGTGAACCGCGTCTGTGCAGGACTGCTCGAGAACGGCCGCCTCATCACCGATCAGGTCATTTCCGGACTTGATCTCACAACATGGACTGATCTTGCGGCATTTACCGTCCGCGATGTGCCCGGCATGAAGGCACCGCAGTTCTTCGCAGTGTCTAACAGCGGAAAGCTGCATCTGTCCGGCGATGCGCCGCTGAAAGAGAACTCGCTCCCGGCCGACCTCACACCGCTTCACTGACCGCATTTCATCAGTCATCCGCAGCATGCCGCCCGGTGAACAGCGCCGGCGGATTCCGTACATACCAGAAAGGATAAGTTTATGATCCACCAGTATCAGCTCGGCGGGTACAATATCGTGCTGGACGTCTGCTCCGGCGCGGTGCATGCCGTTGATCCGCTCGCTTATGACATGATCGCCATGTATGAGCAGAACGACCGCGAAACAACAGAACAGGCGGTCTGGGAAAAATATCAGGGGACACCCGGCATCACGCGGGAGGAAATCGCGGAATGCTATGACGATATTACATCACTCAAGGAGGCGGGCAAGCTCTTTTCCCCTGACACCTTTGAGCCGATGGCCGGAACACTGAAGCGCAAGACCGCGGGAGTCGTCAAGGCACTCTGCCTCCATATCGCGCACACCTGCAACCTGAACTGCGCCTATTGCTTCGCAAGTCAGGGCAAATATCACGGCGACCGCGCTGTCATGTCCTTCGAGGTCGGCAAGCGTGCGCTGGATTTTCTCGTTGAGAATTCCGGCACAAGACATAATCTCGAGGTCGATTTCTTCGGCGGCGAACCGCTGATGAATTTTCAGGTCGTCAAGGATCTCGTCGCTTATGCGCGGAGCATCGAACAGGAGAAGAACAAGCACTTCCGATTTACGCTCACGACAAACGGCATGCTGATCGACGACGATGTGATCGACTTTGCGAACCGCGAGTGCAGCAATGTCGTGCTGTCGCTCGACGGCAGAAAGGAGATTCACGACCGTTTCCGCGTGGACTATGCCGGAAACGGGAGCTGGGAGAAGATCGTTCCGAAATTTCAGAAGCTCGTGCAGGCGCGGAACGGCAAAAATTATTACATGCGCGGCACATTCACCCACGCAAACCCCGACTTTCTTGCGGACATCAAGGTCATGCTCGGTCTGGGATTCCGTGAGCTGAGCATGGAGCCGGTCGTCTGTGCTGAGGGCGATCCCTCCGCGCTGACGGAGGCGGATCTCCCGGTCGTCATGGAGCAGTACGAGAAGCTCGCGGAGCTGATGATCGAAGAACGCAAGGCCGGCAGACCGTTTACATTCTATCACTATATGATCGACCTGACCGGCGGCCCGTGCATTTATAAGCGCATCTCCGGCTGCGGCTCGGGCACCGAATACATGGCCGTGACGCCCTGGGGCGATCTGTACCCATGTCATCAGTTCGTCGGCGAGGAGAAATTCCGGCTCGGCGATATCTGGAAGGGTGTTGAGAATACCGCGGTGCAGGATGATTTCATGGCCTGCAATGTCTATGCGCGGGAGGAGTGCAGAGATTGCTGGGCCCGGCTTTACTGCTCCGGCGGCTGTGCTGCAAATGCGTATCACGCAGCCGGCTCTGTGCGCGGGGTATATGAATACGGCTGCAAGCTGTTCCGTAAGCGCATGGAATGTGCGATCATGGCGGAGATTTCCAAAACCGTTGCGCCGGATATCGCTGAGTAACAGATCATACCGTAATACCGTTCAGGGGGAAATCACTTCATTGCAAGGAGGGATTGCATGCAGATCAGAAAAACCAGCGCTCTGCTCGCTGCATTTGCAGTGACGGCGGTCGGATCGCTGACGGCACTGTTCCTGCTCCAGGGGAAAAATGACGGACGGACACAGCCGGCCAATGCACCGGGTGCATCTGATATCGCGGAAATAACCGAACGGACGGAAGCCGCAACAACCGGCTGGGCGGATCCGTGGGAGCCGCTGGAGCTGACCGAAGAAACAGAACCCGAACCGTTTTTTCCGACGCGGATGCTCGATACCGATCACTATCCGTTCTTTACAGAGGCCGGACTGGATGCGCTTGTCACGGATAACCCGCTGACCCCGGAGCGCGGACGGCATGTTATGCTGCGGAATTCGGAATCCGTGATCCTCAGCGACCCGGTCATCGTGCGGGAGCTGCCGCCGGACGCGGATACCGTGACATTCTGGGTTGCCTATGATGCGGAGCAGCTCGGCGGGCTGCTTTCTCATGCAATGCTCATGCGCTTTGACCCTGACGATGAGAGCGGAGAGCAGTTTTATCCGATGGAGAATACCGTCAGGGATGAACAGCAGAACCGCCTGACCGCTGAGATCACACAGCCCGGCATCTATTTTGCGTTTGATGCCGACGCATGGGCGCGGCTCTGGGGCGTTCAGACCGATTCGGCGATGTGCTACCGGAATCCCGCTATCGGGTTCACCGTTGAGCTGCCTGCGGAGGTCATGTTCTATCAGTATGAGCTGGACTGCAGCCGTCTGGAGGATTATACATATTTCCCGCCTGAGGAGCGCTTTACCGATGAATACGGCGCTGACCATATCGTACCGCTGATGTTTGACAAATCCGGTTCGGCAGAGGGTGTGACCGGGTTTACGCTCGAGTGGATCCGCGCATGTGACGGTGCAGATACCGCCGCAGAGCACCGCCTCGCAGGCATCGAAGCGTTGAACCGGCTCGAGGCCGTCGGACAGTTTACAGTCACAGAAAACAAAACCGCATCGGTCGGCGGTGCGAATTGCAGGATCATTGCCGCAAAAACAGACGGCGACCGAAAACAGGGAATCTCCGGCTCCGTGCAGCTTGATGCGTACTATGATCTGCGCGAGGGAGAGATCGTCCACATCAGCTATTCCATCGACCCGGCAAAGCAGGACAGCCTGTATCAGCCGCTCCGCGACAGTCTGGATACATTCAAAAAGCAGTAAAAATGCGCCGTGCAGAGGAAAAGATCCCCTGCACGGCGCTTTATGTGAAGGAAGAAAAATGCAAAAATCAGCGGCGATAGATCAGATCGCCGAGCATCAGGTCACGCTCAAGCTCTGCGGGCTTTGTCTGTGCATTGATGCAGACCAGCTCGATGTTCATGATGCGTGCCCAGTCGCGGATGGTATCCTCGGAAAGATCATAGGACAGCACTGTGTGATGTGCGCCGCCTGCACGCAGCCAGCATTCCAGTCCCTCACGGAATGACGGCTCCGGACGCCACATCGTCCGCGCAACCGGCAGATTCGGCATGTCCTGGAACGGCTTTTCACAGGTCACATCCTGCACGATCAGACGGAGTCTGCCGCCCGCGTCGATCAGCGAGACAGCCTTTGCGGCACCTGACCTGCCCTCAAAGACCACTCTTGCCGGCGGCGCCTTATGACCGATGCCAAGCGGGTGAACCTCAATGCGGGGCTTCTCTGCCGCGATTGACGGGCAGACCTCCAGCATGTGCGAACCGAGAATCAGCTCATGCGAATAATCGTAGGTGTAATCCTCCATGAACGAGGCAGCACCGTCGGGATACATCGCCTTGATGATCGCAGTCATGCCGGCCGTTTTCCAGTCGCCCTCTGCGCCGAAGCCGTAGCCCTTGTGCATGAGATGCTGCGACGCAAGCCCGGGGAGCTGCTCCATGCCCCAGAGATCCTCAAAGGTGTTGGAAAAGGCCATTGCCCCCTCACGCTTCAGAATGCGCTCGATTGCGATTTCCTCACGCGCCTGATAGCGGATCACGTCCATGTCGGCGGAATCATACGTATAAAACGCAGCATATTCCTGCACAAGCGCGTCGATCTCCGGATCGGTGACAGTGTTCATCTCCCGGACCAGATCGCCGACAGCCCATGTGTTGACCTGCCAGCCGAGCTGCATCTGTGCCTCGACCTTGTCGCCCTCCGTGACCGCGACCTCGCGCATGTTGTCGCCGAAACGCACGATCTTCAGATTCCGGCTGAACTGCACGCCGATCGCGGCACGCTGCCAGTCTGCGATCTGCGCCTGCACGGCCGGATCCTTCCAGTAGCCCGCAGCGATCGCTCTGGGCAGGCGCATTCTCGCGCCGATGAAGCCGTGCTCGCGGTCGCCGTGTGCGGACTGGTGCAGGTTCATGTAGTCCATGTCGATCGCCTCATTCGGGATCGCTTCATTGAACTGCGTATGGAAATGCAGCCACGGCTTTTGCAGCAGATTCAACCCGTTGATCCACATTTTCGACGGGGAGAACGTGTGGCAGAAGGTGATGATGCCCGCACAGTCATCGTCGTAATTCGCTTCTCGGATGACCTTCACGATCTCCGCATTCGACTTCGCGGTCAGCTTGTATTCAACCGGGAACGGAAGCTTCAGACCGGCGGCGATCTCTCTGGAATCGGCATCGACCTGCCGGAGCGTTTCCTCGCCGTACATTGCCTGTGAACCGGTAATAAACCAGAATGTCATATTCGTTTCCTTCTTTCTCTTATTTTCGCGAAATCCGGCATTACAGCGCGGCTGCTGCCGATCGCTCGGCGGGAAGTCCGCTGCGGTACATTTGCATATATGCTGCGATACCGTCTGCATCGCTCTGACGCGGCGAAACCGTTTCGCCCTGCATCCCTGCAAATACCCGCTCCTTCAGATAATCCGGGAGGGTCTTTGCTCTGTCACTGCGGCACATATATGCCGCGAGCAGCGCAATGCCCCATGCACCGCCCTCCCCGGCTGCACGCATCAGCGTCACATCGGCGCCGAGTGCTGCCGCGAGGACAGGCTGTGTGACCGTCGGATTCTTGAACAGACCGCCGTGTGCGCAGATGCGCTCGACTGTCACATGCTCCTCCTGCGTGAGGATATCCATGCCGAGCTTCAGCGTTGCCATGCAGGAATAAACCAGACTGCGCATCAGATTTGCCGGCGTAAATCCGGCATCGGGACGCCGCGCCAGCATCGGGATCCCGCGTTCGAGCCCCGTGATCTCCTCGCCCGAATAGTAGTTATATGTCAGCACGCCGCCGCAGTCCGGATCGCCCTGCGCTGCCAGTGCATAGACCAGATCATACAGCGCGGATTTGTCCTGCGCACCGCCTGCCGCCGACAGAAGCCCGCCGATCAGGCCGACCCATGCGTCCAGATCGGAGGAGCAGTTGTTGCAGTGAACCATTGCGACAGGATCGCCGCAGGGGGTCGTCACAATGTCGATCTCGCGGTGAACGCTGCGGAGATTCTGCTCCAGCACGGTCATCGCAAAAATCGAAGTGCCTGCCGAGACATTGCAGGTTTTCGGCGCGATGCTGTCGGTTGCTGTCATGCCGGTCTGTGCATCGCCCTCCGGCGGACAGAACGGGACACCGGCCTGAAACACACCGGTCGGATCCAGCAGCTTCGCACCGTTCTCCGTCAGTCTGCCGGCACACTCGCCGACCGGAACGATCCGCGGCAGAAGATCCGTGAGCGTTTGCTGAAACGGGGTGTCTGCGGTCAGTTCCGCAAATTTTGCACACATCTGTGCGTCATACTGTCCGGTCTGCGGGTCAATCGGGAACATGCCGGAGGCATCGCCGATGCCGAGCACCCGCTCGCCGGTCAGCAGAAAATGCACATAACCGGCCAGCGTTGTGAGAAAGCGGATCTGCGGGACATGCGCCTCCCGGCTGAGGATTGCCTGATACAGATGTGCGATGCTCCAGCGCTGCGGGATATTGAACGAAAATGCATCCGTCAGCCGCTGCGCAGCCTCACCGGTCACGGTATTGCGCCATGTCCGGAACGGTACGAGCAGGCGGTCTTCGCCGTCAAAGGCGAGATAGCCGTGCATCATCGCGGAAATGCCGAAGCCGTCCGCCTTTTTCAGCGGCACGCCGTATTCCCGCTCCACATTGCGCATCAGATCGGCAAAGCAGTCCTGCAAGCCCTCCCTGACCGCATCCAGCGAATAAGTCCAGATGCCGTCAGTGAGCTGATTGCTCCAGTCGTGTATGCCTGACGCAAGCGGTACATGCTCCGCGCCGATCAGAACGGCCTTGATGCGGGTCGATCCGAATTCAATGCCGATCCGGACTGTGCCCTGTCGGATCTCATCTGCTCTGTTCATGGAATCACCCCGATTTCTTCTGCACTGCGGAAGCACTGATGCGCTTCCGGACTGCGATGGTAATACTCTGAATGACCAGGAAGATGCAGAGCATCGCCGCGACGGTGATGTCCTTCCACCATGCCTGATCCAGACCGATCGACGATACGATTGTTTTGATCAGGGACAGCGCCAGCACGCCGAACAGCGTTCCGATGACATTGCCGACACCGCCGGTCAGCATCGTGCCGCCGATGATCGAGGATGCGATCGCATTCATTTCCTCGCCGGAAGCGTGTGAGGGAGAACCCGAGCCGACATGCATGAAGTACACAAAGCCGCCGATGCCCGCGAGCAGTCCGCAGAGCAGGTGTGCGAGAAAGGTCGTGCGGCGGACATTGATGCCGAGCATCAGTGCGCTCTGACGGCTGCCGCCGACTGCGTAAAAGCTGCGGCCGGTGCGGGTCCATTTCAGCATCAGGAACATCAGCACGACGATCACCAGCGCGACGATCACGCCGATCTCGACATATGCGTCAATATACGCACCGTGGCGGTTGTATGTACCCATGCCGGGAACATTGATGCGGGTGTCCTTGAGTGCCTGAAAGCCCTTGTGCTCGACATTGAACGGATCGTTGTGGACGATCGTTGTCATGCCGCGTGCAAAAAACATGCCTGCCAGTGTGACGATGAACGGCTGAATCTCCAGATAGGCGATCAGATATCCCTGCACCAGACCGAAGGCCAGGCCGATGCCCAGCGCGATCAGCAGTGCCGTGAACACATTGCCGCCGTGATAATCCAGATGCACCGCACAGCACATGCCGACCAGCGCAGTCACACCGCCGACGGAAATGTCGATGCCGCCGTTGATCATGACGAGAGTGAGGCCGCAGGAAAGAATGATCAGTGCGGCATTCGCGTTCATGATATTGAACAGCGTCTGCGGCTTGGTGAAGCCCTCACCGAGTCCGAAGATCGCAAAGAGATACATCACAAGAAAGACGATGACCGTGATCGAGGTCAGCAGATTCGTGTCCGATATATTCCGCAGCAGACCGCGCGGTTTCCCGGTTACTGTCATATTCTTCACCCTCCCTGTCACGCCGCACTGCCGGAGGCGTTTCCGGCGCGCAGCTTCTTCGTCAGGCGGGTGAGCTTCTCGCGGACTGCCGGTGCGCTGCACACGACCAGAATGATGACCACAACAGCCTTGTAGGCGGAGATCGCCGTAGACTGAACATTCAGCTTATAGAGCGTGGTCGTCAGGAACTGGAGAACGTATGCACCGAGCACGGATGCGCTCATGCTGAATTTTCCGCCGCTCAGGGCATTGCCGCCGAGTGCGACCGCGAGGATCGCGTCCATTTCGATATCCTTCGCGATAACGGAATAGTTGATCGAGGAAATGCGGCTGACCTTAATCAGGCCGCAGACGCCGACACACAGGCCGAGGATCACATACACGCCCAGCTTGATGAGCGCCGGATTCAGGCCGTTGAGGCGGGACGTTTTTTCGTTGATGCCGACAGACTGCACATAGAGGCCGAGGTTCGTGAACTTCAGCACGGCCCATGTCACGGCAAAGCAGACCAGCGCGATCAGAAACGGTGTCGGGATCGGGATGCCGGGGATAAATCCGCCGAAATAGGTAAACTCCGCTTCCTTGACGACCGGGAGCTGATTGTTGTTGACCCAAGCCGCGATCGACCGGCCGGCCGTGAACAGGATCAGTGTTGCGACCATCGGCTGAAGGCGGAAATATGCGACCAGCGCACCGTTGAAGGCGCCGCAGGCCATTGCGGCGAGACAGCCGACCAGAAATGCAGCGATGATCGGAGCCTGCATGCTGTCAGGGCTGGGGTTCGTGCCGCAGAGTATGCGGAGGATCACGCTGCCGCTGATTGCGATGCCGGCGCCGACGCTGATATCCTGTCCGCCGGATGCAGCCGTCACGAAGGTCATGCCGATCGCAAGGATCGCAAGCTCGGAGCCGTTGTCGATAATTGAGATCAGGTTGCCGTTCAGAACAGGATTCCCGGCGGCATTATGTGCCAGCGAAACCGAAAAGAACGACGGATCCAGGATCAGATTGAACACAGTCAGCAGCAGCAGCGCCGCGAGCGGAATCATGATCTGGTACCGGAACAGTCCGGCGATGAATGCGCCCGCTCCGCTGCGGGTCGATTTTGCGGTCATACGCTGTCACCTCCTGCGATGGTTTTCATAATACAGCTCTGTGTGAGCTGATCGCCGGTCAGCTCGCCGACGAGCCTGCGGTCGCGCATGACAAGCAGACGCGAGCAGGTGCGGAGCATTTCGTCAGTCTCGGAGGAGATGAACGTCACGCTCATGCCCTCGGAGGCGAGCTTCAGCACCAGCTTCTGAATGTCGATTTTGGTGCCGATGTCGATGCCGCGGGTCGGCTCATCGAGAATAAGATACTGCGGCTCGG